>Ga0163144_10022525_pt1 | contig 12480 bp, 11 predicted proteins | sample OliLak19BULKMAT1_FD_123175 | JGI IMG/M metagenome (GOLD analysis project Ga0163144, IMG submission 123175) | Freshwater microbial mat bacterial communities from Lake Vanda, McMurdo Dry Valleys, Antarctica - Oligotrophic Lake LV.19.BULKMAT1 | ecosystem: Environmental > Aquatic > Freshwater >... | reverse complement strand
GGTAAACACTTTGCGTTCCAGCCGCCCGGGAAGATAGGGGCAGGGCGCCGGGCTGGTCACGAAGAAGCGGGGAAAACGAAATGGAGCAGTCACCGCCGCAGGGCCCTTTCTCGGTCAACAACCGAATTCACAATAACGGCTTATGTAGGGTGCTGATCGTGATGAAAAGCGGCTTTACCATGAATGAAGGTTAACGCAGTCGGGCGACCGTTCAAGCCGTTATTGGTGATTACCCCCGGAATTATGGCACACAGGTAAAGCACGGCAGAATGTTCATACGAGCGCGGCCGGACGCAGGCGCTCTGATGGCCGCCTTGCTTTGTCACGCCAGTTCAACAAGGCCTGCCTCATAGCCTGCTGCCCGGATCGCCGCTACCAGCCGATCAAGGTGCGCCCGGTCGCGGGTTTCGCATTCAATGTCGGTAATCAGCCCTTTGGCGGGTAGCGTCGTAAAGACGCGTTGGTGATAGACTTCAATGATGTTGACGCGTTCAACATCGAACACGCGCACAAGATTGAACAAGGCACCGGGTTGGTCCTGAAGCCGCACGCGCAGGCGGGCGAGCCGCCCCGACCGTGCCAGATCGCGCAGCAGGACATTGGCGAGCAGCCGCGTATCGATATTGCCACCACACAATACGATACCGACGGTTTTGCCAGCAAATCGTTCCGGATGTTGCAATAGCGCCGCGAGGCCAGCCGCCCCGGCCCCTTCCACCACGGTCTTCTCGATCTGGAGCAACAGGCTCACTGCCTTTTCGAGATTGCGCTCGTTGACCAATACGATGTCATCTACCAGCGCCTCGACCATCTGGCTGGTAATGACGCCCGGTTCCTTTACCGCAATGCCCTCTGCCAAGGTGTCACCAGCGCACGGCATTTGTGTGCCGTTGATGCGGTTAAACATGCTGGGGAAGAGTTCCGCTTCAACGCCGATCACCTCGATCAAGTGGTCAGCCGCCCGTGCGACGATCGCCATGCCGGAGATCAACCCGCCACCACCGATCGGCGTTACAATGGTATTGATGGCGGGCACATCCTCCAGCATCTCGATCGCAACCGTCCCCTGGCCCGCGATAATCCGGACATCGTCAAACGGATGGACAAAGGTATAGCCGCGCTCAGCCTCAAGGTCACGGGCATGAGCATAGGCGGCATCAAAAGTCTCACCGTGGAGGATCACTGTCGCGCCATGCCCCTCAGTTTGGGTGACCTTCACCGTCGGCGTATTCGTTGGCATGACAATGGTTGCGGCAATGCCGAGCCGATGCGCGTGATACGCAAGCCCCTGCGCGTGATTGCCCGCCGACGCTGCGATTACGCCAATCGTCTGCGGCCCTAATTGTAGCAAAGTGTTGAGCGCGCCGCGTTCCTTATAGGCCGCCGTAAATTGGAGATTTTCGAACTTGAGATAGACGGTTGCACCGGTCAGTTCCGACAGGGTCTTACTGATCAGGGTTGGTGTACGGACGATTGAGGGGGCGATGCGAGCATGGGCGGCGCAAATGTCATCAATGGAGACGGGCATCGCAATATGTTCGGGACGAGGATCAGTAGCCATGACTGCGGAACCTAGACCATCTGGCGCAGCGGGGGAACACGCCTTATGCGATCAATATGGCAAGTATCGCTTTTATCGGAACTGGCGTGATGGGGGCACCCATGGCGCGCCACCTTGCGGCTGCTGGACATCAACTCAGCATTTATAACCGGACTCGCGACAAGGCAGAGCTTTGGGTCGCGCGCAATGGCGGGTCTGTAGCCTCCAACCCGGCTGAGGCCGCGACGGGCAAGGATGCGGTCTTTGCCTGCGTCGGCAATGACTATGATTTGCTGGCCGTCACGCTCGGGACAGACGGTGCCTTTGCGGCGATGCGCGACGATGCGGTGTTTGTTGATCATACAACCGTCTCTGCTGATCTTGCCCGCCGTCTGGCATCGGCGCGTGCGCTGGTGGTTGATGCGCCAGTTTCAGGTGGGCAGGCAGGCGCGGAGAATGGCAAGCTCGCAATCATGTGCGGTGGCTCGCCACCGGCGATGGCAGCGGCGGAGCCACTGATGGCGGCCTATGCGTTGCGCATTGTCCATGTCGGTGGACCAGGGGCAGGGCAACAGACCAAAATGGTGAACCAGATCGCGATCACAGGCGTATTGCAGGGGCTGAGCGAGGCATTGCGTTTTGCGCAGGCGAGCGAGCTTGATCTCGCCAAGGTGTTTGACGCGATTTCAGGCGGCGCGGCGCAAAGCTGGCAGATGGTCAATCGCTGGGAAACAATGACGAAAGACCAGTTCGACTTCGGATTTGCGATCGACTGGATGCGCAAAGACTTGGGACTTGCGCTCGATGAGGCACGCAAGAACGGGGCTACGTTGCCTGTGACGGCAATGGTAGATCAATTCTATGCCGAGGTTCAAAAAATGGGGGGTGCCCGCCAGGACACCAGCGCCCTTTTGAGGAGAATACCAAAATGATCCGGCGATTGTTGGTCACGGCTGCCGCGCTGTTGCTGGCGGGACCCGCCTCGGCAGATTCACTGATCGACAATGTCGATGGCATGACGCTTGATGCCGGTGGCCGGGTGCTGCGCTTTACCGGGCTGGTGATGACCCCGGCGGGGCGCGTCGTGCGCTTGCTCAAACAAGGCGAAAAGCGCCCCGACCGGCCCGATTGGCGGGCCGACATGAAGGGCCGGGTCATGGTACCGGGCTTTGTCGATGCACATGGCCATGTCATGGAACTTGGCTTTCGCGCACTCGAGCTCGATCTTTCCGATACAAAATCGCTCGACGAAGCCAAAGCGAAGATAACCGCCTATGTTGCTGCCAACCCCGAGCGCAAATGGATTTTGGGTGGCGGTTGGAACCAGGAAAAATGGGGACTTGGACGCTTTCCCACCGCTGCTGACCTTGATGCGATCGTGGCCGATCGTCCCGTTTGGCTCGCGCGCGCGGATGGCCATGCCAGCTGGGCCAACAGCGCGGCGATGGTGGCGGCCGGGGTTTCCGCCAAAAGCGTTTCGCCGGTTGGTGGTCGGATTGAAAAGATCGGAATCACTCCATCGGGTGTGTTCGTCGATTCAGCGCAGGAACTCGTCGGCAAGGCGGTCCCCAAGCCGCTGCCGAAAGACCTGGCGGCCGCTTTCCTGAAGGCGCAGGCGATCCTGCTCGGCTTTGGCATCACGGCGACTGCCGACATGGGGACGACGCTTGATGACTGGATGACCTTTCGTCGCGCAGGCGATGTGGGGTCGCTCCGCATACGGATTATGAGCTACGGCGCGGGCCTTGATGATACGATCCGGATCGGTGGGGTGGGGCCAACCCCCTGGCTTTACGGTGACAAGTTGAAGCTCAACGGCGTCAAGATTTACACCGACGGCGCGCTGGGCTCGCGTGGCGCTTGGCTCAAGGCATCCTATGCCGATGCGCCCGGCGAGGTTGGCGCTGCATTCCTCGCCGATGATGTCATCCGCAACCGGATGAGCCGCGCGGCAATGGATGGCTATCAGGTCGCGGTTCACGCAATTGGTGACAAGGCCAACGCGCAGGTGCTTGACGCGATTGAGGAATTGTCTGTCACATATGAAGGCGACCGTCGCTGGCGGGTTGAACATGCACAAATTGTCGATCCCGTTGATCTGCCCAAGTTCGGCAAGCACAGCATAATCGCCTCCATGCAGCCGGTGCATCAGACCGGCGATCGCAAGATGACCGAGGCACGGCTTGGCCCTGATCGCCTGGCCGGTGCTTATGCTTGGGCGACCATGATCAAAAACGGATCGGTGCTGGCATTCGGGACCGATTATCCGGTTGAGAGCCCTGATCCGTTCGCGGGCTGGGCGGCGGGGTTCACACGGTCTGACGCTGACGGCCAGCCTTATGGCGGCTGGCAACCGCAAGAGCGCATTTCGCGCGAGGCAGCGTGGCGCGCCTACACAATGGATGCAGCGTATGCGGGTTTTGCCGAAAATCAGTTTGGGCGGCTGGCGCCCGGCCAGCTGGCGGATTTTATCATCATTGACCGTGATCCCCTGCTCGCCAGTGCCAGCGACCTGCGCGCGACGAAGATATTGGAGACCTGGGTGGGCGGTGTGCAGGTGTTTGAGCGAAAATAGCGACAAGGTAACCGCACTTGTTACATGCTTGTAGGCAAAGAAAAGCCCGCGGTTTCCCCCGAAACCGCGGGCCCTCCCCCCGTTTAGCTCGTTTCGTCAGGCAACTTTGGTGGTAACAACCTCTTCTGGCTCGCGCAGCACATAGCCACGACCCCAGACGGTTTCGATATAATTGTCGCCCTCGCACGCCATGCTGAGCTTCTTGCGCAGCTTGCAGATGAAGACGTCAATGATTTTCAGTTCGGGTTCGTCCATGCCGCCATAAAGGTGGTTCAGGAACATTTCCTTAGTCAGCGTGGTGCCCTTGCGTAAGGACAGCAGCTCAAGCATCGCATATTCCTTGCCTGTCAGATGGACGCGGGCGCTATCCACTTCAACAGTTTTGGCATCAAGGTTGACGGCGAGCTTTCCGGTGCGGATGACGCTTTGCGAATGACCCTTGGAGCGGCGCACAACGGCGTGAATGCGGGCGACGAGTTCGTCGCGGTGGAAGGGCTTGGTGACGTAATCGTCAGCGCCAAAGCCAAAGCTGCGGACCTTTGAGTCCATTTCATTGATGCCAGAAAGGATCAGCACCGGCGTCTGCACCCTGGCGACGCGCAGTTTCTTGAGCACATCATAGCCGTGCATGTCAGGCAAATTTAGATCAAGACAGATGATGTCATAATCATACAGCTTGCCCAGATCGAGGCCTTCCTCGCCGAGGTCTGTCGTATAGACATTGAAACCCTCGCTCGAAAGCATGAGCTCAATTGCTTTTGCCGTTGTTGGCTCGTCCTCGATCAGCAGCACGCGCATGTTGCACTCCCCTGTTCATCGTGAGCGCCGATGCACCCGCTGGCGCGACGCTTTCCGATGCAGCAATAACCCAACAACATCTGAAGGCAAAAGGTTAATTTGTCGTTAATCGGCCTCAATCCACGAGTCGCGGAAAATATCGAGTCGTTTGAATCACTTGGGGCGCAATTTTTTTGCGGTCAGGGTGGTGCGATTGGCGCTAGATTCAGGCAGGATCGCTATCGGGCAGCCTGAGGGTGAATCTGTCGAGCGCGGACGGCGGAAGGCGGTGTCCTGCCGATTGTTTAATCTAACAGCCGATGCGCTAGCCATCGCATAACACTGCGAAAGAGTTGCTGCTTGACCGGTCGCAAAGCACAAATTCCGCCGCCTCCTTTCGCCGGACGATGGGGATGCCGATCTTCGCCCCAACAAGGGAGGCTATTATGCAGACCAAAGTTAAAATTGATCACCGCCGCTTCGACACGCTTGGCCATGCCGATCATGGCTGGCTCAACGCCCGCCACCATTTTGCGTTCGCCAGCTATCATGATCCGGCCCGGATGGGCTGGGGTGCCATTCGCGTGTGGAATGATGACGAGATTGCGCCGAACAGCGGGTGTCCAACCCATGCGCACAGCAACATGGCGGTCATCACCTATGTCCGCTCTGGCGCGATCACGCATCAGGATTCGCTCGGCAACACCGGGCGGACGGGGGCGGGTGATGTGCAGGTGATGAGCGCGGGGACAGGGGTTCGGCATTCAGAGTATAATCTTGAGCCAGATACCACCCGCATCTTCCAAATCTGGATCGAGCCGAGGCCATCGGGGGGAAGCCCAAGCCGGGGTGCCAAGCCCTTTCCCAAGGGCGATGGCAGCGGCGCGTTCGTCATCCTGGCAAGCGGCTGTCCCGAAGATGAGGGGGCCTTATCGATCCGCGCCAACGCGCGTGTGCTTGCGGCGACGATCCCGGCGGGCGCTTCGATTAGCCATCGAGTCGGGCCTGACCGACACGCTTATCTGGTTCCAACAACGGGCACGATCGAGATTGCTGGCGAACGCATTGAGACGCGCGATGGTGTCGCGATTGCGGGCGGCCAAACGATCACGATCACCGCGATCAACGACGCGGAACTTGTGCTCGTTGATTCGATTTAGGTCTGGACTCGACAGGAGACCAACCATGGCCAAAGTGCTTGTGCTTTATTATTCGTCTTACGGACATATTGAGAAAATGGCGGAGGCCGTCGCCGAGGGTGCCCGCTCAGCAGGTGCGGAGGTCGATATCCGGCGAGTCCAGGAAACCGCCCCGCCTGAAGTGGTTGCGGCAGCGCACTTCAAAACTGACAGTGCCCACCCCGTGATTGAAGGACCAGAGGCGCTCACGCAGTATGATGCGATCATCGTCGGTTCGCCAACGCGGTTCGGCCGGATGTCAGGCCAGATGGCGGCGTTTTGGGATACGGCTGGGGGCCTGTGGATGCGCGGCGCGATGAACGGCAAGGTGGGTGGTGCCTTTACATCGACTGCCAGCCAGCATGGCGGGCAGGAACAGACGCTGTTTTCAATTATCACCAATCTGATGCATTTCGGACTAACTATTATCGGGCTGGATTACGGCTATAAGGCGCAGATGGGCGTTGGCGAAGTTATGGGCGGATCGCCTTATGGCGCAACGACGATTGCTGGCAGCGATGGCAGCAGGCAACCGAGCGAGATTGATCTGGGCGGTGCGCGCTATCAGGGACGAAGGATAGCCGAGGTCGCGACGAAACTCACCGCTTGATCAATTATGGATAAACCGGCGGCAGTCCGGTGGAGGGGGTTATTTGCAGCGTCGGGGGCGGTGGCGAGATTATCGCGCGAATTGCAGAGTCGGCGGTTGTCGGCTGTGCGGGGAAGTCTCGTCTTGCGCGGACGAATATTGAACGCGCGATGGCCGATCCCGGCACTGACAGGTCGGCGCCAACCCAGCGCCAGTGCCAAGGTTCCCAGGTTACACTTTGTGCGTTGCCGACGGGAAAGGACAATTCAAACCCGAATTCGGGAGCATGAGCGAGCAGCCATCTTCCGGCCGCCGTTGCGGCAAAGCAGGCGCTGACATCGGCGCACGTCGGCGATGGCCGTGTGCCAAAGTCAATCGCATAGCCCGTCGCGTGCTCGCTATAGCCAGGCGGGCCAACGAAGCGCGCGCGGTCCGCTGCATCCCGGTGGCGTTTGCCGGGACCGATCTGACCACAAAAAACGAACTGCTGGTGCGTCACTGTCCGAAAGCAGGATACAGCGCGGATCTTGCCGGCAAGACCCGGCACCGCATCGGCTGCGGCAATCAGCCGAACAAGATCAGTCCGCGCTTCGCGCCGCAACAGACACCTCCCGTTCAGCGCGAATCCGGCCGGGGCCGCGACCAGGTCGCTCGGGCGAACCTCAGTATAGGGCAAATGGCCAAGCATCCGGCCATCTGGTGCGGCGCCAAGATCTTGATCGACGCACAGTTTTTCGGCGTTTGCCAAAGACGGTATCAGGAGATGCATTACCAGCGTCATTAGGAACGTTTTATGCATGATTCCCCCGGCAACCGCGCTTTTAGTGGCACGGGCGCGCCGGGCGTGGCAAGCGCGGAGGATGATCAGCGACAATCTACTTTTCATCGATGGCGAAGCCATTGTCATTGACAAGCCAACTGGCTTGCCGGTGGACCCGCCCCGCGACGGCGCGCTGTCGCTGGAGAACCATTTGCAGAGCCTGACCTTCGGCTTTGCTCGATGGCCGCAGGCGGTACACCGGCTTGATCGCGATACCAGCGGCTGCTTGCTGCTCTCGCGTAACCCCAAGGCGCACAAACGCTTCCAAAGGGTTTTTGAGGCGGGGCTTGTCACAAAAATTTATCTGGCGGTGCTCGACGGCATACCAGAAGAATTGAGCGGCATGGTTGACCTGCCGATTGATAAGGTCAGTACGGAAGCTGACGGCTGGCGTATGGTCATTGACGCCAAGGGCAAGCCATCGCGCACACATTGGACGCTGGTCCGCGTCATTGGTCACCAATCGCTCGTAGAGTTCCGCCCCGAGACGGGGCGCACGCATCAGATTCGCATACACGCCGCAGCCGGGCTTGGTGCGGCCGTGGTCGGCGATCCGGTGTATGGCCGGACCGGGCCGCACGGCATGCTGCTCCACGCCGCCGAGTTGATCGTGCCGCGTGAGGGCAAGCCCGATGTTGCCGCCAAATCCCCGCTGCCCGAACGGTTTATCGCCGCAGGTTTTGCACCGGAGCCGAGCGATGGCTGACTATCTCCTTCCCGAAGCCGCAATCGAAGAGGAACGATTTCTGGCAGCGTCGGGGCCGGGCGGGCAGAATGTCAACAAAGTCGCGACCGCCGTGCAGTTACGGGTTGCTGTGTTCAGGCTCGGCCTTGCGCCTGATGTCTATCACAGGCTTAAGATTCTGGCCGGAACCAAGCTGACCCAGGCGGGTGAGCTGGTCGTCACGGCGCGCAAATTTCGCACCCAGGACGCCAACCGCTCAGATGCCCGCGCGCGAGTCTCGGCGTTGATCGGCAAGGCCCATGAGCGACCGGTGCGGCGGGTCAAAACAAAGCCAAGCAAGGCCGCCAAGGCGCGCCGCGTCGATGAGAAAAAGGGACGCAGCGAGGTAAAGGCAGGACGCGGACGGGTGTCGGTGGATTAACGCCTTGTGGACTTAGGTCGATCCACATCATGAAATTAGGGTGATACCCACCCCAATCTGGTCCTGCCGGGCATGGTCGGGACACCCCACGCAGCTTTAGGAGACTTGCGCGCGTTAAACTTGGTTCTGGTGAAACAGCGTCTTTGTCTATGCGCCCGATGCCGGGGAACGCAGCGCCGCAGCGCGCGTTCCCCGGCGTATCGGCATCACAGACCCACGACGCCGCCATCATTCTTGGTGATGACGATCGTCGCTGAGCGTGGGCGGCTGCCGGTCGCTGGGCCCGCCTGGCTTGCAGGCCAGTTGCTGGTGATGTTAGCGGGCCCGCCATTTTCGCCCGGATGCTGAATGTTGACGAACACCGATCGGCCGTCAGGCGTAGAATCGATGCCCGTGATCTCGCATTGGACAGGCCCGACGAGGAACCGGCGCAGCTGCGTTCCTGGCAACGCGCCACGCCGCGTTGTCTGGGTGGTGCCGCCCGCATTGGTGATTGTCACGTTACCGCCGTCACCGACACTACCGGGAAATGCGACCAGCATCTGGTTGTTGGTCACATCGGTAAAGGCACCGTCGTCAGTCTGCACCCAGAGCAACGGTGAAACGAGGCCGGTAGCGTTGCTCGGGCGACCAAACCACAAACCATCGGGGCTCGAAAAATCATTGGTTGCATCAAGACCCGACAGATTAATGTTGGCCGCGTCTAGATCTGATCCGGCAGCGAACACATAAATATCCCAGGTGAAGCTGGTCGCTTCAGAAGTATTACCCGCTTCCCGCAGCCGCAGAATATGTCCGTTGCGATTGCCAACCGCCGGGCTTGGCGCATCGACATAAACGCGCGGATTGGCCGCATCGGTCGTCGCCGCGGTGCGGCTCGCATTGTTGGTCAGCGTCAGATACATTTCGCCATTTACCGGATTGACCGCCGTCCATTCCGGGCGGTCCATTCTGGTGGCACCCACCGCATCCGCCGCAAGGCGCGTATGCACCAGAACGTCAACCTGATCGGCAAACGAATAGACGGTGTTAGCCGGGGTCAATGGGCCCGAGCCAAAGGTCAGCGGGAGCCACTGACCCGTGCCATCGGCACTAAAGCGCGCCACAAAAAGCGTGCCCGCATCGAGATATCTGTCACCAACGGCGAGCCGGTCAGCTGCGGTTGCATCGCCCGCCACCCACGGTGCCGCCGATACGAATTTGTAGAGATATTCATTCTGGGCATCGTCGCCCATGTAAAAGGCAGGACGCCTCCCGACCACGAAAAGGGACGGCCATGCACCTTCGTGATTGAAGCGACCAAGCGCAGTGCGCTTACGCGGCGTCGATGTTGGGTTATAGGGATCGATTTCAACAACCCAGCCATATTGATTGGGCTCGTGGCGAAAATCGTCAGTTGCGCTGGCACCTGTGGCCTGCACGTCCCAGCGACGGAACAACGTATTCGCCGGGCTGGCTGCCGCAACACTCGCCCAGCCATAATTGCCATTGGTGCTGCCCACGCCAAAACGCGCCAGTCCCGTAATTTCCTTTGGCGTCCGGCGCGGATTGTCGACAGCCGTTGGACGGCGGAAATAGCCCGCCCAATTTTCTTCGCAGGTCAGGTTGGTGCCCCAGAGTGTAAATCCGTTGGCGCAATTGTTGATCGTTCCGCGACCATCGGTGCCCGCTGGCGAAAACTGTGTGCGAAGCAATGGGCTGCCGCGTGCCGGACCGTTAAAAGTCATTGGCGTTGCTGGGGTGATGCGGCGATTGAGTGCGCTGCCGACTACATAGCTCCACGCACCAGCGGCGCTGCGCACCGTCTCGATCACGCTTAGGCCGTGACAGTCGATTTCCTTCTGCGCTTCGGATTCGGGGCGAACCCCGCCGACGCTGGTTGGGCCATTCACGTGAAGATAGGATTGATTGATGTTTTCGTGATTGATCACCAGCAGCCCGCGCGTGTTGCTATTGTCGTCACGTGCTGCCCCGGTGGCGGCAAGGCCATACCAGTAAATCGCATCATGATGGTCTCCAGCGCGATTGGCGTAATCGGTATCGTTGCCATTGTTGAGGGACGCCGGAACCGTATTATTGATCGGATCACCCAACGAGTACAAGATTGTCGCTGTGTAGCCGGGTGGCAAGGTGACGACATCGAGCCGGTTCTTGGGGATGGCCGTGAAGCCAAGCTGCGCCGGCGATACCGCAACTGTGATGTCCGAAGCGGTGACGCTGCCGGCCGAATCGGTGACGGTGTAGCGAAACACCATATTAGTCGTCGCGCTGACGCTTGGCGCGATGAAGGTTGCGGAGCCGGCGGTGGGGTTCGTGAGCGTAACCGAAGGGCCGAACACCTGAACAAATTGCTGCGACACAATCGGCGCATTGTCGACTGCGACGCCCGTCAGGCTGACAACGCGACCTGAAGTGGTTGCGCCAGACGATCCGGTGGTCACAGTAGCGGGCGGATCAATCGCCACTGGCCTTGCCACAATCGATGATACTGCGTTGCACCCGCTCAGCAGCGATCCGCCGAACACGGCAAATGCCGCAGCCGATGTGCCGCTGCGAAAAATGTCACGACGCGAATAGCGCCTGTCGACCATTTCATTGAGCGACTCGCCCGCCGACCGATTGGTATCAATGTCGCCATCATCATAACCGATGATAAAACCCGCTGAATCCGCCATTTTGATCCCCTTGTATTGCGATTATGCGGATGCTGAACGCCCCGTCGATGAAGACTGTGGATTCCCAACGTTGCACAGTGATGGCGTGGACGTGACGGTGGAGAGACATTGCCGTGACAGGTTAATGACTGGGCCAATCAACCCCGTGCTGCACTGGCAACTGCGGCTGGGCACGATGCTCTGGCCGTGATTTTATTCAACAATAGACCGACGAAGTGCGGCCATCTCAATCGAGACCGGCTTTAGCGCACCCCAAAAGCCGCACCGGCAAAGGTGAAGCCCGGTGCGGTTGGGATGTCGGCAACTGATCCGCCGAGTGCAACGCCGACTTCCACGGCTTGTGGTCCAAAGAATCGACCACTGATCGTGCCTGTAACGGTGCGAACGGCGCTGGTCAGGGGTGCCACGAAGTTGCCGGTCGCCGGGTCAATCGGTGCCGTTGCCGCAAACGTGCCGAGATCAACGTCAGCGCCGCCAGCACCGACGGGCGTGCCAACCAGCCGAAGCGAGATTGTTACCCGCCGTCCCGGCACATCGGACGCGATCGACACTGTGCTACGCGCAAGTGAAAAGGTGCGCGATGAGGAACCGTCACGGACAAAGGCCGTGGCGAAGACGAGCGTGCGGCTGAACGTGCCGGATGCAGACGCCAAAACATCGGTCGCGAAAGTGGTTATGCCTAGTACGCAATGATATTGTCGGCGCTCACTCAGCACGGGTGCCCAGACCGACGAAAGCCGCGCATATTCGAATCCGGTCAGTCCAATTGTCGGCCGCGATACGGTGAGGCGGACCGGATCGATGCCAAAGATTTTGGAATAATTGACCTCTAAGTTATTTGGAGCAGGGTCGATAAACATACCTGCAAAGGGATCGGTGTCGCGCGCGTCAAAACTGGCTGAGACATCGCCGCTGATCGTCCAAACCTGTGGCGTCAACACGAACCGATAAGCCAGACCCGCGCCGAATGCCGTCGTAGGCAGAACCGCTGGGGGCTGGCCGGTAAACGCGAAGCCACTGCATCCACTGGGAAGTATCGCCGCGGCCCCCGGCCGGGACGTGTAAATATCCGAAAACAGCATGTAGCTGGCTGGTGTCGGCGTCGGTGAAGGCGTCGGCGTAGCGGTGGGGGCAGGCGTCGGAGTAGGCGTGGGCGTGGGCGTTGGGGATGGCGCGGGCGTTGGGGATGGCGCGGGCGTTGGGGATGGCGCGGGCGTAGG
>Ga0163144_10022522_pt1 | contig 12481 bp, 9 predicted proteins | sample OliLak19BULKMAT1_FD_123175 | JGI IMG/M metagenome (GOLD analysis project Ga0163144, IMG submission 123175) | Freshwater microbial mat bacterial communities from Lake Vanda, McMurdo Dry Valleys, Antarctica - Oligotrophic Lake LV.19.BULKMAT1 | ecosystem: Environmental > Aquatic > Freshwater > Lake... | reverse complement strand
TTGTTCTTTTGCCAATTCCAACATTCTGTCAGCAGTATTTGAATAACCTTCTCTTACTTCTGTTCAGATAGAGATAAAAACAACAGCATAATAAGGAGTACTTGGAGTTTTTGCTATCATGTTTGTCTATAAATAGCTATTATACAAATGAAAAATCTCATCTATCAAATATAAGAAAAAAGCGATTAGCTATTGGCTAATCGCTTTGAAAAAACACTCCTGCATCAATCTCTCTGCAACGCTTTATCCCTTCGCCCCCCTCTTTTCAAAGAGGGAATAGTCCCAATCGAAGCCTGTCTATGAACCACCGACTCAACTCTCCCAACTACTTCCCAACTTTCACTCGTATCCCTTCTGAATTACTTGAGAACTCTGGAGCATACATACATTGAATAGAAGTTATTCCGTTTGAGAAATTACCATTGTGCGTTACTACTAATGGATATTCAAAAACGTATGTTCCTTTTGGTAATCTATCAAAGAAGAAATTAGTTGCTGCATCTCTTGTGCTTTCATAATAACCCAATCCATCTTGCCATTTGTATGTTGAAATAACATTGGTCGGTTCAAAACCGGATGCACGCATATCTTTCATCTGAACATATTCCATGTCTCTGTCTACACGCAACTCAATTCTTACTTTTATTTTATCTCCGACTTTCAACAAGGTCTTTTCAGAAATGGGCTCGATAACCGGACCGGCATCTGTATTTTTTTGCAAGAACAATTGTTTTTTCAAAACCAATGGTGTTTTTGATGGAGTGATTTTATCTAACTGTTCAAAATATTGCCAATACACAGCTCCCCAACTAACACCTGCATCTTTTTTCACAACCGTTACTTCTCCCATATTTGGTTTGATGTCTCCACCACTCCAAGATGTTTTGAAATATCCTGTGCCTGCTTCTTGTTTTACACCTTCCAATTTCTTAGGATCAATTTTCATATCACCCATAGTAATGTCAACATTGGTTTCTGTCGCCAACCAATCTGTTCCTCTCAACAACAATGCATAAACGGCTTCGGTTGTTGCTTTGGTTGTTTTCCAATCTTGTGTTTGTTTTGATTTCAGCAACCAGACTTTCATATCATCCACAGCTTTTTTATCATTATTGATTTCGTCAAATGCTTCAATTAATAAAGCTTGTGCTTCAATTGGAGCCTGGTACCAATAATAACCACCGTAGTTTTCTTTCCAATACATCCCCATCTCTTCACTGTTCAAAGAGTTTTCTTTGATGGATTTCAAAATCTCTTTCGGAGTTACTTTATCATCATAACGGTTCAATGCCAACGCAATCATTCCCTGCATATATCTTCCGTTATCCAGCCAATATTTTTTAGCTTGGCCTTTATAATAGTCGAATGCTTTTTGATTACGATTATCAATTGCTACATCTTTAAAATAACTTCTCGCATATAAATATTGAATTTGAGAATAGCTTAAATGATTCTTATCGATGTTTGCTTTATCGTATTTCAAAATCCATTCATAATCTTCACGAATACGGTTATCCAAATATCTCGCTCCGTCTTTAACCATTTTCCAAACTTTAGCATCTTCGCGCACATTCTTCACACCTAGCTTGTCAAGATGTCCCATTCCGGTAACAATATGCTGAGTAATATATCTGTCATCGCGCATTCCTTCAAACCAAGGGAATCCTCCATTTGGTGTTTGCATTTTTTCCAGTTTTTTAAGTGCGCGAGCTAATTCGTTACCCATTTTATTTAAGTCGAATAAAAGAGCAACACGTTTTTTTCGCTCCGATTCATCTTTTGCTTCCAACACCCATGGAGTTTCTTCCAACATCAAAGATTTCAATTCTTGATTTTTTTCAAGATTCGATAACAATGCTTTTGAATCAGGAGTATTCTTCCAAGAATCAAATACTGCTTTTATCTTTGGTGACGAATTAGCAATGTGTGAAGCAATGCTGTTTGCATAAAAACGGGAAAAGGTTTGTTCTGAACATTCGTATGGATATTCCATTAAATATGGAAGTGCTTGCACCGCATACCAAGCTGGATTTGCAGTAAACTCTAATGTTACTTTATGATTTTTTAAAGTTGTTGAGCCATTACTTTGGTTAATCAATTTTTCGAAGCGGAATGTTTTCGTTTGGTTTCCACGAATTGGCAATGGCATTGATTCGGTTACCAACATTCTGTTTGTTAATACTGGCAAAGCCATTTCTTCGCCATCCGTAAAGTTTCCTGCTTTTGCAACTACTTTATAAGTGATGGCGCCAACACCTTCGGGAATTGAAATGTTCCAGGTAACAACGGTACTCTTTCCTTTGTCAGCTGTAAAATCTCTTTCACCAATCGTTGAAAATTTTCCATGCTGTGCTTCTACCATGGTTGTAGTAATTTCTTTCATGGTAGTTGCATCGTAAAGGAATATATCTGCTTTCCCAACTAAATTTCCATCCGACAAATTTTGAATTTTTGCACTGAATTCCATTTTATCGTTTTCACGAAAAAAACGTGGAGCATTTGGAACGACCATCAATTCTTTTTGCGTCACCAATTCTTTTTCGATACTTCCGAATTTTAAATCTTTGGTATGAGCAAAGCCCATCATTTTCCACTTTGTTAGTGCTTCCGGAATAGTAAATTTTATAATTACATTTCCATCTTTATCCGTTTCTAATTGAGGATAAAAAAATGCCGTCTCCGCAAAATTACTGCGAGCTCCTATTTTCGACATGTCTTCTCCACCAGAACTTTTACCGCCAATTCCTGCCGCAAATTCTCCATTCATAGATTCTGTTGCTGCAGTGGTAACATCTCCGACCGATGCTGTTATCCCACCTGTACCGGCTGTAAGTCTGTTTGCTTTTTTTGCTCCATCTTTATCTTCCTTATTTTTTCCGCTTTCTTCTCTTTCTACAGATTTTTCTTCGTCAACCATAACTGCGGAAACTGAAGCGAAACTGCTTTTACTCCTTGCACCTCTGACATTATATTCATTACCATTTCCATCATAGTCATCATTATAACCATAATAGCCATTATTATATCCAAACCAATTTAAGCGATCATAATAACGATATGCGCCACCTGGATATTTATTCCAATCATTACTATATAATTGTGCATTCACAACTCCAAATCCACTATTGGTTTCCCAATATAAATTAGAATAGTAATTATTATAAATATTGAAATACCAATTGTTTGGTTTGAACGCATCCAAAGAAGCATCGTACAAAGTAGCCATCATTTCTGCAGCAACCTTATCTCCTTTCCTGTCTTTAATTTTAATTTTCCACTCTTCATTTTGTCCGGGTAGCAATTTATTACGGAACGTTTCAAACTCAATATCCAGTTCTTTGTTGGTATACGGAACTGTGATAACTGCATTTTGAGAATAGACACGATTATTTTTGATAAACACATAATGGAATGAAAAATTTCCTCTGTGTTTTTCTTCAATCGGAATCTCAATTAGTTTTTGTTCCTTATTAAGTGTTATAAATTCCTTTTTTACAACTTCTCCTTTATGTTCAATTTCATAAAGCACTTTCACATTTTCTTCTTTTGAACCAACAATGAATTTCGCCTTTTCACCCGGCTCCAGAGCATTTGTTGTAATTAAATTAAACCAGTTGATCACATTGCTTGGAACTTCTGTTCCTGTTGTAGAATGAACAGTAAAGTATTTTATGTCCTTCACATCTTCGCCATACGCATCTTTACTATGCGCTTCCATCACATATACGCCTTGCTTCCAGGAAGAGAGATTTGTAAGTTTTACTGAGTCGTTTTTCTGATCGTTGATGATTTTTGGTGGATTCGTAGCCAACACAGTAGCAGTATTCGAATTATTAAATGTCTTTTCATATACTTTTTCTCCGCGTTTCCATTTATACATATTGTTTTCATCCTTGTACAAATCTTTCGGGAAGTCATTTTCAAAATCAGCCTGAGTCATAATGTATTTGTCGGGTTGCGACCAAGCACGTGTACGATAGGTTTTATCGGGTTCAATCAATTTATAGATTTCTACTTTCCCTTGCGCTTTTTCAAACTGTCCGCTCATATTTGTAGAATAGATTGCAAATGCTTTTTTGTTTCCTTTTTCTAACAAGGCAGGAATACTCACATTTAAAGTCAATGCAGTATAAGCAGCACTAACATAAGTTTGTGAACTATGTGTTTCACCATTAATATCTGTAACATCTGCATAAATGGTATACGAATAGGTTGGCTCGTACGATTTAGGAATACTTAAATCAGGGATGGCTTTAAAGTCGACAAAAAACGCACCTGTATCATTTGATGTTGTGACACCATTTGTAATTTCCATTTGCGGTGATTGCGGATAATATCCTCTCCACCAGTACCACCAAGATGGAAATGATGCGTTTCTTACTACTCTGTATTTTACTTCTGCTCCATCAATGTTGGCTCCGGAATAAGCTTTAGCAATTCCATTTACACTAATCGTTTCACTCAAACGATAACTTCCTTTAACAGGATTAAATTTCACTTCGAATTTCGGACGCTTGTATTCTTCTACAGAAAAATAAACCGTTCCGCTTCCGTTCCCCAAACTCATTTGTCCGTTCAGCACACCGCTCGGAGTTGTAAATGTTCCATTAAATGTTCCGTATTCGTTGGTTGTTAAGTTCACATCTGCCACTTTTTGATAATTCACATCATAAAATGTAACCGTTGTATTAGTGTTTGTCATTAACTCGTTTGTTTCTCCATCGGTTTTAATCATGATGCCTTTGAAATAAACCGTTTGGCCCGGACGATAAATCCCTCTGTCTAAAAAGAAAAATGTTTTTGGATACTTGCTTTTATCTTTCTCATTTCCCCTGTATTGATAAATTCCGTTTTCGGTTTGTAAACGATCTGTTTCACCACTTGTATTTATCAATGGTGTTGGGGATTTATAAGAGAAGTCGATGGTAAAATTTCTATAATCAGTAGTTGGAGGAACATTAAAATATCCCAAGTCATCCGAAGTATACTTTTCCGATTTTATGTATTCGTATTTACGGGATGTATAATTGTATTTTTCAAAATATAATTGTGCGTTTACTCCTTTTAACGGAGCACCTGTTTCACGATGTTGCATATAAAAATCGTAGCTGCCATTGGTCATTCTGCGGTTAATGTAACTGATGTTGGACACCCAAGTTGCAGCATAGGCAACGCCTTGATTTTTGTATGCAAATGTTTTATCAGAACCAATTAAAATCACATAATGACCAAAAGGCAATTCAGGAATTTTAATTTCTGTGGAGTGTGATTGATAATCTCCATCATCCGGCAATTCAACAGTAAATTCTTTTACTGAAGTTAATTTTAAATATTGTTTGATGAGTTGCTCTCCGTAATAACGTTCGATGGATTTGTTGTATTTGTCGATATCCATTTGAGCAATACGAACATAAACTGTTTTCAAATTTTTGTACGTAACCAATGCGCGGGAAGGCGCATTCGGAATATTTACTTTCTCTGCCATGAAATCGACCGTGTGCTCAACTATTCTTGCTTTTAATGCTTCGCAATTTTGTGCTCCATCGCTGCCGGGATATTTTTTTATAACGGCCTCACACAATTCCAAGGCTTGTTTTTTCATCCATTTGTTTTCATCCGATTGCAATGCATTGTATTTATTTCCTTTTTCGAAATACACTTGTGCAATCTCATAGTTTACATCTGCAGAGGCTGGATCAGCAGCAAATTTTGCCTCTAAATTTTGTAATGTTAAAAAGTATAAGCTGTCTTTAATTTCAGAAGTAGAATTTCTTTTAACAAACTTCAAGCGTTTGATATCAATATCAATAAGCGCTTTCGGGTCGGTATCGTTTGCGTGGAATGCCGTTAGTTCTTGCAATATTTTGATAGCATAAAATTTCGATGACAATGAATCTTTTGAAACGATTCCCACTTTTGCAAACTCATTAAAATTCCAGAAATAACTTTCTGAATTGATTTCAAACTTATAGGTTGGTCGTGTGATATCCGGCTCTTCGTTCGAATAATAATCAACAGCACGGTGAGCAAGGAAATCGTAAAGTGTAGGTCGGAATTTTCGAGAGTTGGTTTGTGTTACAAGGATCTCGTCATATATATTTAATGGCGTACGTTTTAAACTGTCGCTACTTTCAAGTGATGCTTGATAATTTTCAATTACTTTAGTAAAAATGGTTTTTAAATCCCAAGTAGTAATATCCTCATTATCAAAATTTACTGTTGTGGTACGATTGTAAAAACGATACCGATTTTGCTGATAATATTGCCAATAGCTTTCGGCAATCATGGATTGTAAAATTGGCTTTACAGGATATTTTGCTTCTTTGGCTTCTTCTGTTAATTTGTTGAGCGCTTTTATTAAGGAATATTCTTCCATATACTGCTCAAACTTCATCCTATGAATGATTGCTTTTACATATTGAGGCGCATTGTTTTCTAATTTTGCCTTATCATAAATCCCATTTACAACATCCAATGCCGATTTATTTAAGCCTTTATTGCTTAAAGAATCCACTTTTTGCCATTCTTTAGCATAAGTGCTTCCCTTTGGAAAAATCAATACGGTTTTTTGGTTGTTTGTTTGGTAAGATGTAAGGGTTACAGCACCTGTAATTGTTGCTATAGTAGCAATAGCGACTAAAAGAATCTTCCTCAATTTCATAATTAGTAGTTTTTTAAAAAATTTAATGGTTTTAGTGCCTTACTCTTAATCCCTCTCCTTGGAATAAGGAGAGGGAAATTAATGGTTTCACCATTAGATGCAATTTAATTCAAAATTCCATAAAGAAAAATGATTTTTACTTAAAACGTGCAATGTCCACCTCTTTGTCAAGCGCTGTATGGTGTCTGAGAAAATTGGCAAACTGGAAAGCAAAAAAGGGGGCCAACATCACTCCTTTGGTTCCCATTCCATTAAAAACAGCCAATTGAGGATGCTCAGGGTGTAAACCAATGAGTGGTCTACGGTCGTTAACCGTTGGACGGACACCTGCTTGGTGATCGATAATCTCAAAAGGCACTTTCAGTACTTTTTGAAGCTTTTCAACCAGTTCAGATTTCCCTTTTTCTGTAGTCGATTCTGTTAAATCCTCCCATTCATAGGTTGCTCCTACTTTATATATATCATTCCCGATTGGGAGAATAAATACAGCCTTATTAATAACCGTATTAAATGGAATATGATGGCTATGTTTTAATTGAATAGTTAGTGTTTCGCCTTTGGTGAGTTTAAAAGGCAGCCATTTGAAATAGGGATTTTCGATTGCTTTGTAACCTTCACAAAAAATTATTTTAGATGCGGAAATTCCTTTGTAAAAAACCGACTCTTCCTTCATCACCAGTTGATTGTATTCAAACAACTCTTCAATAAATTGATTGTTTTTTTGAAAATATGTTTTGCTTGAATTTAAAAACTGAATGGTGTCCAAATTCCCTGCATGCATCACTTCTGAAATGCCCAAAGGGTTATAAATAATCCCATTCAAATCGTCTTCAAAAATTGCTTCATTCAAATATTTGCCAATCGGCTCTTCAATTTTTTTCAGCCACAAGGTCTTTTCTTGTTCTTCGGCAAAGGGTTTTAAAATCCGTTTTGAAAAGTAAAATTGAGCTCCGAGCTGGTCTTCCATTTCAGGATAAAATTCGTCCATATATGTAAGCAAGTCGTCTGCCATCCAACTTTTAACAAGGCGCTTAAATACTACAGGATTGTAAAGTCCGGCTGCAACTCTTGAAGCACTACTATTAGCTGCTTGGTCAATAACAATCACTGACCGACCATACTTCAACAGTGTCAACGCTAGAATACTTCCAGCAAGTCCTTGTCCAACTATTATATAATCTACCTTTTTGCTCATTTTGCCCTAAAATTAGTATTAAATCTTTGATTAAATCTTTTTATCTTGCATCGTAATAAACCTCATCCCTAACCTTTCTCTTTGATGATGAAGTAAGTATTTGAGTGACGAATCTATTTTGTATTATAAATAATGGAAAAAGCAAAACTAACAATCGGCAGAAGAGAACTCATCGATTTTCCTGAATTGGGATTGTTTGGCATCGCGGCAAAAATAGATACCGGAGCTTATACAACTGCTTTGCATTGTCATGATATTAGAGAAGAAAATGGTGTTTTGTATTTCAAATTATTAGACCCTTCACATCCTGACTATACAGAAAAGGAACAAAAATTCACGTTATATTCTCAAAAGGAAATCAAGAATTCGGCTGGAGAATCTGAAAAACGATACATCATAAAAACAATTGTGAGAATTGGTAAGAAACGTATAAAATCTGTAATTTCGTTAACCGACAGAGGAACGATGCGTTACCCCGTTTTGATTGGAAGAAAGTTGTTGAGGAATAAATTTGTTGTGGATGTAAGTTTGTTGAATAATTTGCCTTAGGTAAAAAAATAAAGATTAAAAAGGATTTCTTTTTTGTAAAAGCAAAAATTCAAACTATTTATAAACAAAAATTAGAACATGAAAATTGCAATTTTATCACGCGGACCAAAACTTTATTCTACTCGTAGATTAGTTGAAGCGGCCGAACAACGTGGACATGAAGTGGTGGTACTCGACCATTTAAAATGTGTATTGGTAATCGAAAAAGGAAACCCGCACATTTTTTACAATGGAAAAGAAGTGGTTGGAATTGATGCTGTTGTTCCTCGTATTGGTTCATCCGTAACATTTTACGGAGCAGCAGTTGTTCGTCAATTCGAACAAATGAAAGTTTTTTCTTCTGTAGAATCGCAAGCACTTGTTCGTTCACGTGATAAATTACGCAGCTTACAGCTGTTGGCAAAGGCAGGAATAGGAATGCCCAAAACAGCATTTGCTTCTGCTCCTCGAAACATTGATAACGTATTGGAACAAGTTGGTGGTGCGCCAGTAGTAATTAAATTATTAGAAGGGACACAAGGTATCGGAGTAATTTTAGCTGAGACACACAAATCTGCGAAATCGGTAATTGAATCTTTTTTGGCATTGAAAGCAAACATCCTTGTTCAAGAATTTATTAAGGAAGCAGGTGGTGCGGACATCCGTGCATTTATTGTAGATGGGAAAATTGTTGGTGCAATGAAACGCCAAGGCGCTCCGGGCGAATTCAGAAGCAATTTGCACCGTGGTGGAAAAGCAAACATTGTTGAATTAACGAAAGAAGAAAGAGAAACAGCAATAAAAGCAGCAAAAAAATTAGGATTGGCAATTGCGGGTGTCGACATGTTGCAATCTGCTCGTGGATCATTAGTAATGGAAGTAAATTCATCTCCCGGACTAGAAGGAATTGAAGGCGCAACAGGAGTTGATATTGCAGGAAAAATTATTGAGTACGTGGAGAGAAATGAGTTTAATCATGAGCCGTAAAGTTACAGACAATGAACCATAAATCAATTTCAATTTTTTTATTTCTAACCCTACTTATTTCTAATTTCTCTACTGGACAAATAGATAGTGTAAAATCACGAAAAACATCCCTTTCTTTTTCAGTGAGTAACAATGGACAAGTAGATCATTCTATTCATGATTTTTATCGTCAAGATTCAGAATTCTTAAACTTCCTTTTTAATACTCCAACTAGTAAACACACAGAAATAAAATACAACCTCTCCTTTTCATATGTTAATAGTAAAAAAATTGTCACTGGGGTAAAACTAGGTTATCAATCAATTATAAATAAATATAGCACATCTGACTACACATCTGAAATTGAAGCTCAAGGAAGCCAATCCATTTACAATATAAATTCATCGCTTGGATATGCTATTAATAATAAAAAAATAGATTTTGTTGTTGGATTGCAAGTGCCATTATTTATTATTGGAGGATATAAACATACTAGCACAGAAAAAAATTATAGATCAAATGCTTCTGGAGATAGAGAGTTACAATACACAAGTGAAACAGAAACAAATATTCTTGGTGGATATATAACAGGACTAAATAGTTTTTTAAATATTCGATATTCATTCAATAGATTTTTTATTTTTTCAGACGTTGCTACTGGAATCTTATACGCATCCACTGGGTCAACTTTTTCTACAGAAACTACAACAACCTATTCTGGGTCTTATTTTCAAAACTATCCTCCCAATTATTCATCAAGTGATTCGGATTACACTTTAAAGAAAACATACTTTTCATCTCCAGAATTTTCATTCGGAATCGGACTAAAATTTTAAACATGACCTACTCCAACAAAAACATACACATCAACGGAATGGACATCAAGCCTGGGCAAACCGCTCAGGTGAGTTTGAATTGGTATCAATTGCCAACCAAAACAGTTATTGAAATTCCGGTTTATGTTTTTCGCTCTAAAAATCCTGGTCCTACTTTATTAATTTTAGCAGGAATGCATGGCGATGAAATTAATGGAATTGAAATTGTTCGTAGACTAATTACTCGTGATGATGTAAAAAATCCATTGTGCGGAAGCATCATTGCAATTCCTGTTATCAATATTATTTCTTTTTTATCGGGGTCACGGGATTTGCCTGATGGTAGAGATTTGAACCGTTGTTTCCCAGGAACAAAAAATGGTTCGCTTGGTGGCAGAATCGCTTACGATTTAATGAATGAAATTATTCCGCAAATTGATTTCGGAATCGACTTTCATACGGGTGGTGCAAAAATCAGCAATTATCCTCAGTTACGCTGTGTGTTCAATAGCAAAGTGAATTTGGATTTAGGTAAAAAATTCTCTCCTACTTTAATTATCAATTCCCCTTTCCGTGATAATACTTTACGTAAAGAAGCAGCCCGAAAAGGAAAATCTATTTTGGTTTTTGAAGGTGGAGAATCTTCCCGCTTCGATTATTTATCCATCAACGAAGGAATGAATGGTTGTATTCGTTTGATGAAACATTTAAAGATGTTAAAAACGGATCTTCCAAACAATCCAACAGTATTACTTCATAAATCCACTTGGGTGAGAGCAAAATCCTCTGGATTATTTCACACTTCCAAAACAAATGGTGCTCATATTAGAAAAGGAGAGATCATTGGCAACATTTGTGATCCTTATGGAGAACATGATGATAAGTTAATTTCTCCAGCGGATGGTTATATTGTTGGAATCAACAATCAACCAGTAGTGAATCAAGGCGATGCTTTGATGCATATTGGTATTGAGGAGTAAAACTTGAAATTCTAAAAACTAAAAACATAGTAACAAAAATAAACTCCGTCTGTTGACACATTTGTATTTTTCCATTCTCAATCATTTTGCAGAAAATTTAAATAGAAAGATTATGCTTGTATGCCAACAGGCGGAGTTTGGTTTGCCAATTAGGTAAAATTCTTTAAAAACAGGATGAGCTCTCTCGCTCTCATCCTGTCGGGTTTTCTAAAAGTCCCAATCACAAACAAGTATTAATCGTTTAGGGACAATTAAAAATCTACTGAATCTGACAATTAATACTGTATTCACCCCAAAAATCACTTCCCGATCCAGTATTTTCATTACATCTATCTTCTGCTCTTTTGCGGGTATCTTTATAAGTATAAATGGAATGATCACTTGTACTAGTTCCACTACCAGAGGTATATGTTTTAGAACATTTACATGTGTAATCTTTTTTACATGACACCATTGATGTTCCAATAAATAATAATGCTCCTGCGAATAAAATTGATTTTTTCATTTTTTTTGTTTTTAAAATTGTTTAAATTATTATAACGCAAAGGTGACCACTTAAACACCGAAAGCTGTTACATCACTTTTGAAAAAAGTTATATAATTCACATATAAAAAGGAGGGTTGTTATTGCTTTTTATTCAACAGGACTATATACTCCAACAGAAGAGCGTCATTAAAAGCATTGCAATAGTAATAGTATTGCAAGGATTTCATATCAGTAAGAAATTCTTTTGCGGGTTGTTTTTGATAAGAAGGAATATTTCCAATAAAAAAAGGAAAGTCATTTTCATAAACGCCTTTCACCAAATCATCATAAGAAGTAAAAGGTAAATCAACAGGTTTGCACCCCCATTTCATTATAGCTGAATTCAACATTATTTTTTCTAAACTACTTTTAGAATGTTCTATTTGCGTTTTTGCTTCTGCTACAAACTGAGGTTCCAATGCCTCCAGCTCCGCAATGGGCTTTATGTTCATTAACCGAGCCAAGTGATACAAAACAATCGATGTTTTACCATAATAAGGAGAAACAAACAAAGGATGTTTGATGTGATCCTTTTGATTAATCGTTTTGATGATTAATTGAAGACTTGCACTATCCGCTTTTGTCCACACCAAATTATTTTGTTGTACAAAACACAATACATTGCACAAAACCGAAACATCAAATACAAGAAGAATAAGCAGCACTTTTTCGATACGACTTAAAAGTGGTTTTGAGTTTCCCTTTGTTGGTGTATTGCTGCATTAAAGCATGAACCTGTTTCACAATCGAATCTGGAGCATTTTCGCTCATCAAGATAAGCGCTGTGCAATCTAAATCATCTGGGAAAGC
>Ga0163144_10022521_pt1 | contig 12481 bp, 18 predicted proteins | sample OliLak19BULKMAT1_FD_123175 | JGI IMG/M metagenome (GOLD analysis project Ga0163144, IMG submission 123175) | Freshwater microbial mat bacterial communities from Lake Vanda, McMurdo Dry Valleys, Antarctica - Oligotrophic Lake LV.19.BULKMAT1 | ecosystem: Environmental > Aquatic > Freshwater >... | reverse complement strand
TCGTCGTCGACGAGCAGCACGGTGCTCCCGCGGCGCCAGGGCGTGGCCGGTGACGATGGGCACGGCAGGCGCCGCCGGCGTCACGGGCAGGCTCACCTCCACCCGCGTGCCGCGGTCACGCTCGCTCGCGACCGCGATCGTGCCGCCGTGAGCTCGGACGATGCCGTCGACCTCCGCGAGCCCGAGCCCGCGTCCGGCGAACTTGGTCGAGAAGTACGGCTCGAAGATCCGCGCGCGCGTCGCCTCGGTCATGCCGGCCCCGTCGTCGCGCACCTCGAGCACGAAGCGCTCTTGCGCACCGCGAGCCACGATCGTGATCGCGCCGTCGCGTTCGTGCATCGCCTCGACCGCGTTGATCACCAGGTTGACCACGAGCCTCCGGAGCTGCGCCTCGTCGCCCGCGATGGACGGCAGCGACGCGTCGACCTCGAACACCAGCCGCGCCCCTGACGCCGACGCGCGGAGCAGCGACTCGTGGTCGCGCAGGAACACGGCCGGATCGATCGCGCGCGAGCTCGTGCCGAGCTTGCCCGAGTACGCGAGCATCTGGTGCGCGAGCGCGCCGGCCTGGCGCGCGGCGGCGGCCGCATCGGACAGGTCGTCGGCGACCGGCGACGTCGGGCCGACCGCGCCCGCGGCCTGCTCGATCCCGACGAGGACGACGGTCAGCAGGTTGTTGAAGCTGTGCGCGATCCCTCCGGCGAGGACGCCGAGGCTCTCGAGGCGATGCGCCGCCTCGGCGCGCTTCCGCGCGGTGACGTCGACCAGCGACAGCACGGCCTGCGCGGGTCCTTCGCCGTCGTCCCCGATCACCACGGCGTCGATCACGACCTCGATCGGGAGGTGGTCCGGCGTCGCGAGCACCAGCTCGATGCCGCGCGCGCGTCCCGTGACGAACAGCTCGCGGAGCAACGCGCCGGCCGCGGCTCGGCTCGCCTCGGCGAAGAACACGACGAACCGACCATCGATCAGGTGCGCGCGAGGCGTCCCGAGGATCGACTCGGCCGCGCTGTTCACCTCGCGGATCGTCCCGTCCACGTCGATCGTGATCAGCGGGATCGGCGCGAGCTCGTGGAGCGCGGAGTAGCGATCCCGCGCGACGGCGAGCGCCGCGTTGTTGCGCTGGAGCTCGTCGTTGCTCGCCGCGAGCTCCTGGTTCAGGACCTCGAGCTCGACCTGGTGCACCTCGAGCGCATGCACCAGCGCGGCCGTGTCCGCGTCGATCGGCGGCGTAGGGTGGTTCGATCGAGGCATCGGCTGCGTCGGCGCGGATCGTTGCAACGTTTACGGCGGGGCCCGCGGTAATGTCGCCGCCCATGCGTACCGCAGCCCTCGGCCTCGTGGCCTCGATCGAGGGCCTCGCGGCGCTCGAGACCCGGTACACGTTCGGCGACGGCGACGATCACACCAACTAATAGGAGGCCGGGATCCCCGCGATCAGCCGATGGACTGCGTCGAGGCGCACAACGTGATCAGCTCGCAGGAGGACACGCCGCACTACCACCGCACGAGCGACACGCTCGACACGCTGCACCTGCCGATGACCACGAAGGTCGCCGGCGTGATCCTCGCGACGCTCGCCGAGCTCGCGGAGCCGGTGGCGACGCCGCGCTGAGCGCTACCCCTCGTCGAGCTGATGCAGGATCAGCGCGTTGCCCTCGGGGTCGACGATGTTCGACATGCGGCAATGCGGGCCGTGGATCCGGTCGCCCTTGTAGACGACGCCGGCCGCCTTCAGCCGCGCGTCGAGCGCGTCGAGATCGTCGACCTCGAACGCGACGCTGGCGCCGCCCGGCGCCTGCGCCTGCGCGGGATCGGGGTGGCGGAACAGCGCGAGGCAGCCGCCGCCCGGCAGGTCGTACTCGGTCCACCCGCCATCGGGAGACGCGAGCCCGCGCGTCAGCCCGAGGACACCCTCGTAGAACGCGCGGGCGCGGGTCGCGTCCTGCACCGGGAACATCGTGAACGCGATCTTCTGGAGCATCTGGCGGTCATATCACCGCGCGAGCGCTTGCCGGAACACGTCGAGCGGCTGCGCGCCGCTGATCGCGCGCTTGCGATCGATCAGCACGTACGGCACGCCCGAGACGCCGAGCTCGCGCGCCTCGCGCACGTCGTCCGCGACCTTCGCGCGGTACGTGGCGTCGGTCAGCGCCGCGCGAGTCTCCGTCGAGTCGAGGCCGAGCTCGGTCCCGAGCTCCACGAGCGCGTCGACGCCGAAGATCGATCGGCGCTCGCCGAAGTACGCGCGGTACACGCGCTTCCACGCCACGTCCTCGAGGCCCTTCGACGACGCGAACGCGAGCAGCTCGTGGACCTGGCTCGTGTTCCCGACGACCGTGTCGAGGAGGTACGGCGACAGCCCGTCCTGCGCGGCCATCGCCGCGATCCGCGCCCACGTCGCCTCCATCTGCGCCTCCGTCATGCCCTTCGCGCGCAGCATGTCGCGCACCGGCCGAGGCTCGCTCGCGGCGCGCGGATCGAGCTGGTAGGAGCGATGGACCACCTCGACGTCGGCGCGGCCGAGCTCCGCGACCGCGAGGTCGAGCCGGCGCTGCCCGAGCCCGCACCACGGGCAGATCACGTCCGCCCAGATCTCGATCTTCATGATGGCGGCACCATGCCGCCTTCAGTTGGTCGTGGCCACCCGGAGCACGACGATCGTCGCGCCCCAGCCGCCGGCCTTGCCGTCGGCGAGCTGGTACGACGCCACCGCCGGGTGGCGATCGAGCACCGCGTGCGTGATCGTCCGCAGCGTGCCGACGCCCTTGCCGTGGATGATCCGGACCTCGGTCCACCCGCGCGCCACCGCCTCGTCGAGGTAGTCGCCCACCAGCTCCTTGACGTCTCGCGGCGCGAACGCGTGCAGGTCGAGCACGTCGGTTAGCGCCGCAACCGGCGGCTCGTAAGTTTCGTCGTCGTCGGTCATGCCGCTCCAGGCTACCGGCGTACCGCGCGAGATGCCGTCGCGGTGACACCGAAGCAGCTCGAACGCGCGGTGGGTCGCGCACCCCCCGCGCCCCGCGCCGGATGCCGCCACGCCCTGGGCACGGTCGTCACTCGTGATTCTCGAGGCTCTCGTTCGTCGGTTCCGGGACCTTCTCGCCGCGCAGGGCTCGCTCGATCCACGTCTTGATCTCGGTGTTTGGCGTGCTTCGGCCGGACCGCGCGCCGGTTGCGTGATCTCTCGCCGGGGTGAGACGTGCCACCATCCCCGCATGGACCTCCGAGGCGGGTGCCGCTGCGGCGCCGTGCGATACGCGTTCGACGAGGTCGTCGACGCGGGGTACTGCCACTGCGGCGACTGCCGGCGGGCGACCGGGGCGCCGGTGGCGGCGTGGGTGTTGCCGCGGGGCTTGCGGATCGAGGGCGAGCCGCGGCGCCACAAGGACCGCGGGTTCTGCGCGACCTGCGGGACGACGCTGTTCGCGTGGGACGGCGATCGCGTGGAGGTGCAGGTGGGCTCGCTCGACACGCCGATCGCGCCGCGGGTGCACCGGCACGTCGATCAGCAGCTCGCGTGGGTCAAGCTCGACGACCGGCTGCCGGCGTACGAGGGAGGCGTGCTGCCCGACCAGCGGATCGAGCCGAGCGGCCGGGTCGACGGCGATCCGCGGCGCGGCGCGGCGATCACGCTGCGCGAGATCACCGAGGCCAACCTGCGGCCGGTGCTGTTCCTCGACGTCGAGGGAGGCCAGCGCCGGCTGGTCGCGACCAACGCGATCTCGCTCGCGCAGGCGTACTTCGCCGGCGACGCGTGGCATCGCGCGATCTACGCCGGCGACGTGCCGATCGGGTTCGTGATGGCCGCGGTCATCAAGGACGACGGTCCCGGCCAGGGCGACCCGAACCTGTGGCGGTTCCTGATCGACGAGCGGTTCCAGCGTCGCGGCTTCGGCGGCCGCGCGCTCGCGATCGTGATCGCCGAGCTGTCCACGTGGGCTGGCGACGCGATCTGGCTCGCGTGCGTGCCCGGCGACGGCGGCCCTCACGCGCTCTACCGGAGCTTCGGCTTCGAGGACACCGGCGTCGTGGACTCCGATGGCGAGCGGGTCATGCGCCTGCCGATCGCCCCGCGTTCAGCGTCTCGGTCCACCACGCCAGGTCCGTGAGGAGCGCATCGAGCCGCTTGCGGTGAAACTCTTCCTTGGGCTCACCACGCTCGTCGAGCGCGCGCCCGACGAAGGGGATGTTCACCTCGTCGCGCACCGGCGCCATCTGGAGCTCGACGGCGACCTGGCGGAGCTGCTGCACGGCCCGCACGCCGCCGGACGAACCGCCGTAGCTCACGAAGCCGACCGGCTTCCGATTCCACCCGGCGTAGGTGTAGTCGAGGGCGTTCTTCAGCGCGGCCGGGTAGCCGTGGTTGTACTCGGGCGTCACGACGATGAACGCTTCCATGCGTCCCACCAGCGCGACCCACGCGCGCTCGCGCTCGTCCGTATAGGTTCGTTCCGCCATCTTCGGCGGCGTCGGGTGCGGGTAGGACGGGAACACCCAGTCCGCGAGGTCGATCCATTGCACGTCCAGGCCCTCGCGCGTCGCCGCCACGCGCTCGACCCAGCGAGCGACGCGCTCGCCCATCCTGCCCTCGCGGGTGCTGCCCAGCACGAGCCCGATCGTCAGCTTCCGAGTTTGCATCGAGTCGTCAGGCTACCTCGAAGGACGCGTGTAACCACCACCCGCGACGAGGCTCCAAGGATCCATGACCTCTGACGACGCCCTCGCCCGGTTCCGGCGCTTCTACGACGAGTTCTCCGCCGCCTGGGTCGAGCGGCTCGAGGAGCTGTACGCGCCCGGCTTCGTGTTCGACGATCCCTTCCACGAGGTCACCGGAGACTTCGCGACGCTGCGCGCGTACTTCACGCGGGTGCTCACCGCGCTCGCCGAGTCGCGGTTCATCGTCGAGGACGTGGCCACCGGCGCCGACGGTTCCTACGTTCGCTGGCGCTGGGAGTGGCGGCGCAAGCCGTCAGACGATCTCCGCGTGGTGCCGGGCGTGACGCACCTGCGGTTGGCCCCCGACGGGAAGATCACGCACCATCGCGACCTGTTCGATGCCGCCGAAGGCTTCTACGAGACCTTGCCGGTCGTCGGCAGCCTGCTGCGCGTGATCAAGCGACGGGTGTGACCAGGTCGGGGTGGCGGCTCGTCCGCGCACGCGGCGTGGGACAGCACGAGCCGCAGTCGGATCTCCTGGGTGCCATGCACGATGTCGTCGCGCAGCGGCTGGTCTCGGCGAAGACGCCGGCCGCGAGGTAGCGGTGCAGCGAGTACGTCACCATGGTGCCGATCGTGACGGCGGTCTGGTCGACGAGCCGCTCGCCTCGCGGGGTTCCGATCTGCGGCTTGGCCTGCTGCTGGAAGTGCGCGAACCCGCTCACGGCGTCGCCTCCGCGCGCAGCATCAGGCGGTAGCGCAGCCACACCAGGTGGAACCCGGCGAAGATCGCGAACACGCCCCAGCCAGCGGGAGGTCCACCCTCGAGCTGCGACCACAGCACGCCGAGCGCCGCCGTCGCGGACCAGATCACCTTGAGGTTCAGCATCGCCCGGAAGGCGTCGACGCTGCCGTTGCGACCGAGATACGACTCGATGCCGATCCCGAACAGCGCAGCGGCCACGAGACGGGTCGAGATCGGATCGACCGCCGGCCAGCCGAGCAGGCCCAGGATCCACGCCGGCGCGACGAACAGCGGCACTGCAGCGACGACGTCGGCGATGAAGTGAACGACGAACCAGCGTCGGAGCGCGGGAGGTACCATGCGGCGAGCGTGCCACGCCGCACGGGCAGGTGATCACTCCGCGCGGTAGTCGTAGAACGCGCCGTTGTACGGCGCCGCGACATGGCAGCGGTTCCAGCACAGATCGCGATGAACCTCGGCTGAACCGGCGGGGCGCTGTTCGCTGAACAGCCAGCCGCCTTCCGCCTCGAGACCCTCGGTGACGACGGTGTCCTCCCGCCGCATGATCGCGATGTACGTGATCTCGCCGGCCTCGCCGTCGACGTTGGTGCGGATCTCCTTGACGATCGTCGAGCCGAGCGGATAGCTCGGCGAGATGCTGTCGGCCATCGCCGCGGTCGGGTTGACGTAGATGACGCGGATCGTGTCGCCGTGGCCGGGCGCGGGACCGCGGACCGTGAACGTGGCGCCTCCCATCGAGGGCCACAGCGTGTAATCCCCCAACTCCTCGGGGGTCACCGATTCGGCGCACCCTCCGGTGATCGCCACGACGAGGCCGCACAGACACATCTTGCTCATCACGGTCCCTCCACGGTGAGCGCTCCGAGTGCGACGTCCGACACCATCCCGCCGTCGTCGAGGCGAGCGGTCAGCGGATACGTCCCCGCCGCGACGCCAGCCGGATCCCAGCGCACCACGGCGACACCGGAGTGGACGAGTCCGACGAACGTCTCGACGCCCGCGATCTGCGCATGGAGCGAGCCTCCAACCACGTCGCGATCCGGATCGTCGACCCGGACCTGGACCACGAGGACCGTCCCGGTGCGCTCGATCGACTCGACAGCCGCCGTAGGTGCCGCGTTCTCTGGCCGTGGTTCGCCGCGGGGGGCCCCATCCTGAGCCCAGTTCTGGAGGGTCTCGATCTCGTGATCGTCGATCCGGAACCGCGGCGGCATCGGCCGATCGTCGCTGTCGACCCGCTGTGCGGCGATCGCGGCCCAGCTCGCGGCGCCGCCGATCACGAGCGGGAAGCACTCGGGTTCGGAACGTGGCGGCGTGCACGCGGGATCCCCTTCAGGGAGCGTTCGCTCGCGCACGGTCACATCGTCCAGGACGTCGAGGCGGAAGTGCTCGGGCGCGCCGCCGATGACCGGCGCCGCGTGGCAACGCAGGCAGTTGCCGGCGAGGATCGGCATGACGTCGGTCTGGAAGCTCGGCGATGCCGGAGCGTCCGGGGTGCACGCGATCAGCGCGAAGGGCCAGAGTCCGGTGAGGAGTCGGTTCATAGGTAGTAGTGGAGCTGGAGGAGGGACAGCAGGCTCGGATTCTCGAAGTCGCCTTCGCCGCCGAACCGGGTCAGGAGATGGAGCTCGAGGTGCGCGAGCGGGAAGTACTGCAGGTTGACCTCGAAGGCGTCGCGTTGCGTTCGGAGGCGCAGATCCGGCTGCCAGCGATGCACGGCCGCGCCCACCATCATGCCGGGTGCGACCATCTTGCTCGCGCCTGCGTACGCCGCGAGCTGGTAGCGCAACGGACCCGCGGAGTCCGCGAACGACTGGCGAACCACGTCGAGCTCGGCGAGCAGCATGACCTCGGCCTCGGGCATCCACCGCTTGCCGACGATGCCGGCAGACAGCCGGGTATCGGTCGACGAGAAGCCCAGCTTGGACTGCAGCGCGAAGGCCGCCGTGTCCTCGAGGAACCGGCGCTCGTAGTACGCCGTGATCCCCTTCGCCTTGATCCCGGAACCCAAGATCTCGACCGGACGCGGCACGAACGCAGACAGGTGCGCCTCCCATGACGCCTCCATGATCCCGGCGGCGACGCCGTACGGTTCCTCGAGCGTGTGAAAGCCGAGGTAGCGACGGACGTACGCGGTGTGGTCCTGCGAGCGGATGCCATGGATCGGGAAGAACCTGCCGAGCCGGACGTACGAGCCGCTGTCGCGCTGGTACATCACGTAGTGCTCGCGAGACGCGAGCCGCTCGACGAGCGCCGGTCGTGGATCGCGCGCACCGCCACGCAGGCCGGCGGTCAGGTTGAACGAGATGCGCTCGCCACCGGCGCGGACATAGACGTCGAGCTGCATCGGGAACGCGAGGACCTCGCGCTCCTGCTTGCGGGACTTGATCGCGAGCGCGGTGCGCGTGTCGACGCCGAGCTGGAGCCAGGACGGCGGCGTCCACGCTCCGTGCAGGAACCGGCCGTCGCCACCGCGGCTGATCGTGCTCCCGGCCTCGTCGCGGCCGAACTCGTTGAGCAAGCCCCCGCCCGCGGGCGAGAAGTGACACGCGGAGCACCGGTCCGTGTCGGTCGAGAGCTGGAACTGCGGATAGGCGTCGGCGCGCCCGGGGAGCCCGAGGAGCAGCGCCACGCACAGGAGGATCAATCGCATCGTGCGCCCTCGTCGATCCAGCGCGCCACGATCTCGATCTCCGCCTCGGGCAACGGCGAGTCGGGCGGCATCACATCGGTGTTCTCGCCGACGAGCTGGTGATAGAGCTTCGACGTCTCGGCCGAGAACGGCGTGACGTAGTTGCGTGGCGGGTCGATCGAGCTCGGCGGCGCGTCACAGATGCGACCGGTGAGCATCGTGTAGGCGCCCTCTCGCTCGGAGAGGTTGACGCCGGCGATCGCGGTCAGCGCGGAGTGGCAGCCCGCCGTCGTGCAGGCTGGCTGGATGATCGCGGCGTGGACGTAGCTCCACCGCGCCGGAAGATCGGTGGACTCCGCGCATCCGGCGACGAGCGCGAGGACGAGAACGAAACGCGAGGTGTGCATCATGACGTCGCGGCCCCTGGTCCGCGTGCGCGAGCATCGTGGCAGAGAAACGTTTCCGACCACGAGGATCTGGCCCGCTACTCCGTGCGCTGCAACGCGAACTCTGACTCGTTCGAGTTTGTCGCACGCTCCGTTCGAAACACTCCAACGAGAATCCGGTAACACATGCGGGAGGCCATCGTATACGCGCAGATACCGTCCCACCTTCGGGGCAACCCACCAGTCGCCGACGAGAGAACCCGATGATCAAGAACCTCAAAGCAATCCTCACCTGCGCGACCGCCGTCGCGTCCCTCTCGACCGTTGCTGCCGTGGCGGCGGTCGTCCCGACCGCTGGGTGCGGGGAGGAAGAGGCTGGCTGTCCCGCCGCGTGCCCGGCAGCATGTCCGGCGAGCTGTCCCGCAGTGGACGGAGACGCCCAGACCCCTCCCCAGGGTACCGACGCGGTGATCAGCGCGTGGCTCGCCGCCGGGAGCTACCTGGGCGCGGGATGGACGTGCGAGCCCGAGGTGCACGCGAACCGGTCGCCGTCCCCGCACGGGATGAACAAGATCTGCAACAACACGAAGCTCAGTGACTCGTCGGCGCCCGAGCGGTACGAGTTTGGTGCCGCGAGCGTGAAGGAGCTCTACATGGACGATGGGACGACGCTCGTCGGCTACGCCACGTCACTCAAGCTGGTCGACGGCGAGTCGAATGGGAGCAAGTGGTACTACTACGAGAAGTTGTCTGGAAGCGTCATCTACAACGGCAAGGGGACGGCCGCCAACACCGATATCTGCGGCGGCTGTCATACGGGCGCTGGCTCGGACGAAGAACACTCGGGACGTGACTTCGTCTACACCCAAGTTCCCTGACGAGCACACGCCGTGATCGAGGGAGTCGGGATCGGGTTGCGCAAGGAGCTGTTCGAGCCCCTGCACGCGACCACGCGACGGGTCGACTGGCTCGAGATCGTGAGCGAGAACTACATCGGTGCGACCGGCCGCGCTGCCGTCATGCTCGAGAGGTTCTCGCGGCGCTGGCCGATCGTGCCGCACGGCGTCGCCCTCTCGATCGGGAGCGATCCACCGCCCGGATATCTCGACGGGCTCGCTCGCCTGGTGGACCTGGTCGCGCCGCCCTACGTCAGCGATCACGTCTGTTACTCGTCGATCGGCGCGAGCAACTATCTCGATCTTCTCCCGCTTCCGCGGCATGCCGAGGCGGTCGCGCGCGTCGTTCACAACGCGCGCGCGGCCACCGCCGCCGTCGGCGTGCCGTTGATCCTGGAGAACATCACGACCTACGCCGACATGCCCGGGTCCACGATGGACGAGGCCGCATTTCTGACCGCGATCGCCGAGCAGGCGAAGGTCGGCCTGCTCCTCGACGTCAACAACCTCTACATCAACGCGATCAATCAGCACCGCGCTCCGCTCGACCTGCTCGAGGCGTTTCCGTTGCAGCACGTCAAGCAGCTCCACCTCGCCGGTCACACCTGGGATGGTGATCTGTTGCTCGACACACACGCCGCCGCGGTCGCTCCGCCGGTCTGGGATCTCTACATCGAGGTCCTCCGGCGATGTGGTCCAGTGCCGACCCTGATCGAGTGGGATCAGCACATCCCCTCCCTCGATGCCGTGCTCGACGAGGCGGATCGGGCCCGCGAGCTGATGGCGCGGCACACGTGAGCGCGGTCGGGCTCGCCGTGTTCTTCGCGGAGATGGCGGAGCTCCTGGCCGGACGGCGGACGGCCGCGCAGTGCGAGGCCGTGCTCGGCCCGTCGCCGTCGGGAACGTCGCGGTTCGGTGTCTACGCGACGCTGGTGGATCGTCAGCAGCGTGCGGCGCTCGACTCGCTCTACCGAGCCGCGCTCGTCGCGGCCACGGCGTGGGATCGTTCGAAGGCGGAGGAGCTGCGCGCCGGCTATCTGCGCACGGCCCCGCCGGCGCACTGGTCGCCGACGGTGGTGGCTGCCCCGTTCGCGGACTATCTCGAGGCGCACGGGGCACCGACCGATGTCGTCGAGCTGGCGGATTTTTCGAGGACCCGGCACGACGTGCTCCGCGCGCCGCTCGGTGATGGGATCAGCGGGCTCGCGGTCCGTCACTACACCCACGCCGTCCGCGACTTCACGATCGCCGTGGAGCGAGGCGAACGCGCCACGGGCCGCCCGGACGCGACCCCGTCGACCTGGTTGTTCGGCCGGCACCGCGAGACCGCCAGTCTGGTGCTCGTCGTCCCGTCGCTGGCCGTGCTGGTCGCGCTCCAGATCATCGAGGACCGTGGCTGGTCCCCGGAGCTCCCTGCCGTCGAGCGGACCGAGGTCGCGAGCGCGGTGACGTTTCTGTTCGACCACGGCCTGCTGTCGAACGTCGCGGTCGACACCGTGCGCGTGCACCTGTGAGGTGGCCGTCGCCGGACGACGCCCGGGTGATGGTGTTGCTCGCGTGCCTTGGCGCCGGTTGCCGGCGCACGGCACACGATCCGCCGGTCGTGCCGCACGACATGAGCTGGGTGACGACCAGCGACGATCCCCTGCAGTGGCAGCGCGATGGATTTCTCGAGCTGACCACGCCGGTCCGTGCGCCCACCACGGAGGACGGCACCGCGCACATCGTCGTCGTGTTCAAGGTGCCTTCCGGTCAGCTGTTCTCCGAGGGCTACATGCCGATCGGCACCACCGCCGCGCGCGTCGAATATGCCGGACCTGCACACGCTCCCGACGCCGCGGTCGATCGGTGGTGGCGAGTCCTCGATGTGCGGCAGTTCGACTGGAGCGCCGACGGCATCGACTGCACCGTGTTACGGCCCGACGGCGACGGTCGGCTCGTCGGGCTACGCTGGCGCTGCGGTCAGCACGCAGATGCCCGCGCCGGCGAGCTGCTCGCGGCGTTCATGCGCGAGGGCCGGTTCGACGCGCCAGGCGGAACCGAACGCCGCGAGCGCTCGGCCCATCGGATCCAGCTCGTCAACGACTGTCGCACGTGCCACCAGTTCAGCCGGCCCGAAGATCGGCGCGTCACGGCGCTGGTCCAGCGCGGCACCGATGCCGCAGGGCTGTTCAGCGTCGCCGCCGTGTTTCGCAGCGAGGACCCGGTCGAACGCTATCGCCCCATCGACACCAACGCCAACGATCCAACGATGACCCCGATCTGTCCCGGCAACGAGATCGACGTCTCCGCGGCGCGATGCCGCGATGGGCTTCGCCCGCGGTTGCGCGTCGACATCGCGCGTGGCCTGCGTGACGGCGCGCGCCATGTGATCCAGCTCTGCGAGACGCGCAGACAGCTCGCGGCGTGGCTCGCTCCCTCGAGCCGCGCCGCCGAGCAGGCGCTGGCAGAGTGCGCGGCGAGATGATCGAGTCAGGGCGACGGCGTCAGGTTGTCGGCCGCGACGCCGAACAGGTGATCGCCCCCGCTCGCACCGCCGTGACAGCTGATGCAGAACCCGACCTTACCCACCAAGCTCGGATCCCTTGCGCTCCCGTCGGGGTCGAGCTGGCCGTACCACCAGTCCCCGTTCTGAGGATCGTAGCCGCTCGGCTGCTTCACCATGACGGTCAACACCGGCTCGCCACCCGCAGCCATCATCTCCTTGACGATCATCGCTCCCTCGGGAACGTCGCGTCCGCTCGACGCCCCCACCGACAGGGCGCGGTACGGGGCGGTCGAGAGGTCGTCCGTCCAGACATTCACCAGGGGGTTGCCTTGATGCTGTGCGGTCGGAAACGGGCGCGCATTGATCAGCTCGAAGGTCAGGTACGCGCTCGCTCGACCGCCGATCGGATCCGGATCGGTGCCCTCGCTGGCGCATGCGCTCGCGAGCGTGATCAGCGTCCCAGCCAGGATGTGCGTGCTCTGCATCGACACCGATACGCTCGGGACGCAGCTGCGTTACCGAAGTTCATCCGGTGCGACCGACTGTGAATGGCTCCGGCGGCAGGACTCGAACCTGCGACATGGTGGTTAACAGCCACCCGCTCTACCAACTGAGCTACGCCGGAATAAGGAGGGGTGACTTTGCAGATCGAAG
>Ga0163144_10022519_pt1 | contig 12482 bp, 6 predicted proteins | sample OliLak19BULKMAT1_FD_123175 | JGI IMG/M metagenome (GOLD analysis project Ga0163144, IMG submission 123175) | Freshwater microbial mat bacterial communities from Lake Vanda, McMurdo Dry Valleys, Antarctica - Oligotrophic Lake LV.19.BULKMAT1 | ecosystem: Environmental > Aquatic > Freshwater > Lake... | reverse complement strand
GGTATCTGAACCGCAAGTGTGATGGCTATCCCGGATTCGAGTGTTTGGCGAAAGGATACGTCACATTCGAAGCCATGGTGCAAATCACGTCGCTCAGGAACGCATTCAAAACTAAACCTCATCTCCCAAAGCGCTATCGCAAAGATTCGGGGCAAGCGCAGACCTAGACGGATCGCGAAAGCGCGGAGATGGCGTCGAGGAGCGGAACGCGTAACAGCCCGGAGCGATAGCGAAGGGTGAGCCTCGGCGGGTGCCCGCACAGCGGGCGCGGAGGCGAACAAACGCGGACGGTCGGAGTGCGCACGTAACGCGACAGCGCGGAGATGGTCGCGCCACAGGCGCGGCCCCGTAGCGAAGCGCAGGGGTGCAGCGTGACCGGGTGCCCGCTCGCGGGCGTGCAGGCAAACAGCGCGGAGCCCGCCAGCCGTCGCAGGTGCTACCCTAAAGGCACCCTCTGGGCACGGCCACGCACGAAGAATTCGAGCCATCGGCGAGCATCGTTGATCATTATTTTAGCCCCAGCGCTTTCATCGCTGCAGTCTGCGGGTCAGAGAAGAAAACGGGGTCAACGTTCTCTAAAATTTCACCGGAAACTTCGAGGAAGTTACGCTTGTTTTCCAGGGGCACTAACGCCCGCCTTGCACCGTTTTCCATAGCCAACTGAAGCGGCTCAACGAGGGACTGCACCGCTTTAATATTACCCTGAATGCTCAAGTCGCCCAGTATGACTAGACCGGGAAGTGCTGGCGTTTTCTTGATGGCGGAATAGATGGCGACAATCAGGGCAATGCCTGCCTCACAGGGCACATGATTGCCGAGGAGATCAATGGCTTCGACGTGGAAATCCGTTGTGTCAAAAATGCTAGCGATGCCCATGGGCACCTTGTGTCCCTGCATGAAGGCGAAGGCACGCAGCGAAGCCTCTTTCATTTTCGATTCCAAACCACCTGCAAGTTTAAGCTTTCCGGTGCCGGCTGACACGCCCACTTCAATTCTATACAGACCGACCTTACCCTCGGTATTCACCGACGCGGCATAGAGGCAGCCGGGGGCCAGTGGATCGGTCGAAATGAGCGCTCGGCCGCCCTCCTCGGGCACACCGACGTAACGCTCTTCGGTTGTTTCTTTGTCTCGGTATGAGAACGACGTTTGATGATACTCAAAGGCTCCGATTTTTTTCAGCTGCTCTTTCACACGACGACGCACCTCCAGACCGAGGGTAATTAGCTCGGCCAATTCGTCCTTCGTGAATTTACCATCTGGATAGATGAGTTTAATAAGACCGGAGACAGTTTTGCGAACGGCCTTCACGTCACGAGCGTTCAAGTGGTCGCCTAACGAAAAATGTTGGTCGATGGCCTCCGTGTAACTGTGCCGCCGAAGCTCGCGCAAAGCCTCCGCCAAGTAATCAACCACGAAGCCGTAATGATCCGTGAAGAACTCCATCCGCATCTTGGGGACTTCCCAGCCGGGAATGTAGCAATGAATGCGATCCAGAAATGCTAGGTCGTTTCGGATAACCTCCGGCATCGGCATGAAGAGGTGTGATGACTTCACCATCACGTCCACTGGTTGATTAGTATTCCCGAACATCGCGATGGAAGCGATGCCGGTAAGCTGCTCCTTGCCGCGCGCAAATGATCCCGACTCGCAGTAGGTCTTGAGTGTAGTAATCACCTCCTTGGGCATGTTCTCCAAGTCTGCGACTTCATCGAAAGCGACAGCATCCCATAGGCCTACCAGCCCCAGTTTGCCCGACGACATGTTGTAGAACAGGTTCGCGACCGTGGTCGGCCCGGTCATGAGAATCGCATACGGACTCAGCTCTTGAAATCCGTAGCTTTTGCCGGTGCCGCGAGGGCCTAGTTCAACCAAGTTATAGTTGCCCTCACACAGCGGAACGAGGCGGAGAAGAAGAAGCAATTTGAGGCGTCGATCAAACTGGCTCGGCTCCATGCCGATGCTGCGGATAAGAAAATCAACCCACTCGTCGGACGTGAACCGAGCCCGGCCCTGCCGATATTCTGCGAGATCGAAATTCGCGAGTTGGATCGGAGTGAGTCGCTCGATCCAGAACGGGCTCCGCTTACCCTTGGCCTCTTCATCGTATTGGTGACGAATCTCCACCTCGGCCCACACTCCGCCCATGAGCAAACGGTCGTAGTCGCGGACGAAGCGATCTGGAATGTGAAGAAATTTGTGGCCGAAATTAACGCCCTCGGCCCAGTATTTATCGTCCTCCGCGAGGTAACGGACTTTGATTTTGTCGATGAACGTATGCCGCTCTTTTTCCTTCACGCGCGCTTGGGCTTTGTTGGCCTCTTCGGGACGCACGAAGTTATCGGAAAGCGTGCTATTTACGACCCGTAGGCCGGCCTCCAGTGCCGCTTGATCGTCCGTCGCGCAGTATTTTCCAAGAAGGTATTCGAGGACGAACACGGGGACGTTTGCGCCCACCTTGATTTTGCGGACGAGGTCTTTGCGGACGACTTTGCCGGCGAAGACATCAGTCGCCTTGAGATCGAGAGGATCGGTCATGGTATTTAAAGGGAAAGTTTCACCGGCACGTTAAGTTTTTGGGCGAGTTCTAGCTGAGTCTGGCAATCGAGCACCCGGAGTGTGATCGCGCTTACCGGCTCGGTGGTGCTGAGCATGAAGGTGAGCGCGTTTGGCTGGCCACTTTGTAAAAGCACTTCGCGCGTGCCCTCCTCGTAACCACTCAACGCCATCGCGCAAAAGCCGACTTCTTTTCCGTCGGACTCCACGGCTACACGAATTTTCACCGCATCTACACCGAAGAGACCTTCTTTCTCCAAACGCAGCGAAGCGGAGAAAAAGCGGTTCGTGATCGTGGGACGGGCGAACTCGATGAGCACTTTCCCGCCGGCTCCGCCGCTCTGTTTGGCTGCTTTGGGAATTAAAGTGGCAACGGGAATCACCAACTCTTGCAGCGACAGGCCGCCGTGAAAATATCCTCCGGCACCGCCGCGAACTTTGAAGCACCCGTGACCGCGTGGGAACGCAAACTCGAGGTCGCCGCCCAAGCCTAGCTGGCTGGCGGATACACGCACGAAGCCATCAGCATTGATGCCACCTCGCCCTATCCATGCGCGCGAGTGCAGTTCGAGCGTCTGGCCTCCGGGAGCATCCATCAACATGCCGGGGTCGAAATGGTCGGCGAAAATATGCCCGTGGTCGGCGGTGACGACGATGTGCTCGATACCGGCCCGCGCCAAGGCCCGCACGCCACGGCGAAGTTGCTCCAGCATTTCGTCCATCCAGCGCCGTGTTTCCCCCTGGTCGTCGTCTTCGCCTAAACGGTCGATTTCCTGTGAGGTGACGACGATGAACCGCGCTTGTCCGAGTTCCTTGCGGCGTTTGGCGGTGATACGCAGGAGGTCGCCGAGTTTCAGGACAACAAGTCCTTCTGGAATCTGTTTTTCGAGTAATGCGACCCGGTCGGCTCGTGACTTGAGTGTCTTGCCGTTGATTGAGGCCGCGACCGCACCGCCGGCAACGGTTAGCTCCAAGCCCTTCTCTGCTCCGGGCATGAGTGCCGCCATGCCGATAGTCGTGATTGACGGGGCGGTGCCGAGAGCAGGCTCAAAGCCCACGGTGAACTCATCGCGTATGCCGTCCAGTAGTTCGGACGCCATTTCGTAGCGCAGGGCATCGACCAATAAATAGGCGCAACGCTTCCCTGCCTTCCGGGCCGGCTCCAGTTGGCTGCTCCAGATGGTCGCCTGAGGCGGCGTTTCGCCAGGCTCGAAGCCTGCTGCTTCGTAGGCTTTGACGAATGCGTGGCCGCTGGCATCGACCCAATCGGCATATTTTTGGCGCACGTTCGCGTTAAGCTTGTCGAACGTCTCTTCCCCTCCGCACGCATCGGGCTCGACCGCCTGCAAGCGAACTTCCCAATGCCGGTAGAGGCGGTCGGCCATCATCCACGGCGCGGCGTGTAATGCGTAACCGCGAATGAGCGTGTTGAGAGTCTGAGGAGGTTTTTTCAGCTCCGTGCACGCGGTCTGCGCCGTGAGGAGGAAACGGGCGGCGAGTTCGAGTGCCGACCAACGTAAGGCGAGTGCCGGCTGGTTTCTGCTCCAAAATGCGGCGCGATGTTCGGCTGCCAGCGCTGTTACCGGCTCGCATTCACCGGCGAGCAAGCGTCTCTCCGCCGACCACAATAAGCGGGTCTCGATGGAGGGAAAAGTCTCGGCGTGAGTGGCCAACAAAAGGGCGGGCGGAAGATCGGCGATGCCAGCACGGTTCTCCCAGTCGCGGGCGGCCTCGGCGTAAGCGTCGCATACATCAAGACGGTTGCGCCAAGTCGTGCAAAGGTGACGGAGGGCGTCTTGCTGAGTCGGACTTTCCGGCAAGGGCACCTCGCGCATGGACGCCGGGCGATCTACCTCGGGCAGGCCCAAAAGAAACTCGCCGAGGAGCAGCAATCGGCGGAGTTCCTCACGCGTGGCTTCGAGCGTGGGTTGATCCCCGAAGTCGAGGCCCAGTTCCGCCACGGCCAAGGCGCGGAGTTCGCCGGCCGCTTTCTTTTCGGTAATCGCAGCATCGTGCCCGTTACCCGAGGCGAAGGTGATCAACACCTCAATCGGTGACGCGGCACCGAAGATGAGCTTGAGCGCACCGGAAGCGAGATTGCCCACCTCCTCGGCGATGCGGTCGAGGTCTTCAAGTGAGATCAGCCCCTCTTCGACCTGACGGGCGAGCTGGGCGGCTTTCTCCGGGGCGACTTCTTGAAAAAAAGCCTCGGCCTGGATGCGCAGGCGTGTGTTGCGCTCGGCGGAGTCGGCCCCCGGTTCGATGACGATGCCGGCGGTTTCGGCCTCGACCAAGGCGTGGTCGGACTCCGCGCGAGACTTAGGCACGTAGAGCACGACCTTGGGCGGGACGGAGCAGTCGTCCTTGGCCCGACCGTCGTTAGACACCCATTCGAGATGGGGTTCGAGGGCATGACGCAGGCGGAAAAAGGAGTCGGTAAACGTGAGCACCTCCACGCCGGCCAAGTTGAGCACTGGGGCCAGTTTGGCATACTCGCGGTCGGGATCATACCACACGACGAGACCACGCGCCTTGACTTGGCGGGCGACGAGCTGACGGATGCGGTCGGAAAGTTTTCCCATGATCGAGTTAGGCCGGGGTTGATAATAAAATGTCCGGCAAATGTCCTGATGGCTGACGGTAGAGGCGTGAAAAGACGTGCAAAGGTTTAATAACCAAACGCTGGGTTATTGTTACGGGGCTTAATGGTGACACGTAGAATGTCCGGGTAATGTCCCGATTCATGGCTGCCACGTCCTTTCTGTCCGCACGTAATGAGCCGAGCGGCCTTTGCCTTCGAGACGCAGGATGTCGGCACTTTCGAGTTCCTTGAGGTCACGGCGAGCTTGCCGGTCAGTCACCTTGGCCGCGAACCGCTCCAGATATTCTCGCAGCCGGATGGACTGGCCGGGCTTCAGTGACTCCACAAGTTTTTGCTGTCGATCCGAGAGCGATGAGACCGGCGCGGTGCGGGATGCGTAGCTGTGGAGCGTAAGGGTGACCCCGTCGTCATCGGCTTTCCAAGTAGGAGCCGGCAAATTGGCCTCCCGGCATGACTCGATAATCTTCAGGGTGCCTCGTCCTACGCGTTCCATAAGCCGGCGAATATAGAGGTAGTGGGCGACATCGGGATTGGCGGGTAACGAGGGATGGTTGTGACGCAGGCGATCAGCCTTCCAGCCCTTGGGTAGTCTGCCTGAGTTCCAGATTTCCACGCGATCCGGGTAAACCAGCACGCTAACCCCGCCGGAGAAATTACCATAATCGCGGTGCGCCAGAGCATTCACCAAACCCTCGCGAATGGCGGGGTCTGGGTAGGACCGGACATTTTTGCGCTCCATCGAGTCGGGCAAGAACTGGGCGGCGAGCGATGAGTTTCGTAGAATGAAGGCGCGAGCCTCTTCGATCATATGTGAAATCGGGCCGTTAAAATCTCCCTCGTCGATGTATTCGCCGCCTTTGTCGCTTTGCATCGCATAAGCCCGGAGATGAATCTGGGGATGACGTTGCGCGGGTGATTTCCCAAAGCACACATCCGCTGCGTGGGTGAGCAGCCCGCGTTGGCGCATACCCAAATCCAGAAGCACGGCCTCGGTATCGTCGGCATCCCGAAACGTAAACCGACCGGCGGCCTGGGCCGCTTGCACGGTCTTTTTAATCTCGGAGGCATCGAGATCCTTGGGCTCCAGCACGGGAGAGCCGCGCCGTTCCCATCGTTCGGTTTCGGGTTCTTTCTCCTGCAACAGCCGTTGTAAGTCCTCGGCGGAGGCCGCCACCGTATTTTTGCCTTTGCGGAGAAAGACGCTGCCTTCGCAAACGAACGGGGTATCCCTGCCGCCGGGCACCTCAATAGTGATGACCTCGTGGTTGCCGATGGCATCGTTGACCACGGAAAACAAGGCCTTGGGCGACACCCGCTCGCGCAGATAGGTAGCGAGCTGCTTCTTTACCTTCGCGGCAGACGTGATGCCGAGCACTTCACCTTTCGGATCAACCCCGAGCAGAATCGTGCCTCCACCGCTGTTGAGCAAAGCCACGAGATGAGCGGCGATGCGGTCGGTGTCTTGCGCGGTCGAGACGAAGACGAGTTCCTTGGATTCCCCTTGGCTGAGTTGGGTTTCGATGGGATTCATTTCCGACCTCCTTTAGGTTTCAGGCGTTTGGTCACCGACTTCGCGTTATCGAAATTCTCGCTCACGAAGGCTTCGGCTTCTTGATACCGGCGAAATTGGCTGACCGCAAAAAGATTGGCCTCCTCGGTGGAGCTGAATTTCTGCACCCAATTGCCCTTCCTATCCCGGTAAACGATCACGTCTCGGCGGATCGCCAGTTCATACATGTCGATGATTCGGAGGTCTTGGAAAACGGTGTTTTTATCAAGGCTGAGGACGCGACGATCCAATTTCTCGGGCTTGGGGGCCGCTTGCTTTTTGATTTGCAGCTTTTCAAGGAGACTGCGGGCGAAAACGACATGGTCGTGAGCCAGAATCCAACGTGGTTTCTTTTCCTGAATGGCGATACGCAGCTCTTCGTGGACGATAGAGTCATCCGTGGGGTCTTCCTTCCCCGTTCCGTAGTGAGGCAGTATAATGACGAGAAAAAGATCACAGTTCTGCACCGCTTGCCGGCAACTTTCCAACGCAGTCATCTTCGGGTAAACCGGCATAGTGCCCTTGTGTGACATCCATACTTCGTAGCCGAAGGTGGAGAGAGAGGCGTAGATGCGATCCAGCAGCTCCTCGTAGCCATATACGACTGAGGAAACCATCAACACAGGCTGATTAGGGGCAGGCATGGGGATTGTTTTAGGCAAGCCCGTGGGCGATGGCGAAGGACTTGTTGGTGTGGCAGGCGGCTTTTACGCGCTCGGGCCAGTGGAGCATGGCTTGGTGTGCCCACTCGTATTTTGCGGCATCCAACTCCTGCCAGGCTTTCTTGGTTTCGGGCCATGACGGGAGCAGTGTAAATAACGGGGCGGCGTTGAGGAGCACCCCGTCGTCAATACAGGGGGTGTAGCCGCGCTGGGTAATGGCTTCGATGCGTTTGATGAACTCGGCGAGGTCGTCCACCTGTTCGAGCACGGCGTCGAGGGCCTTAGCTTTGGCGCGGTGGGTGGTGGCCTCGGGACGGAGATCGGCGGCGCGGCGCTGGAGCAGGTTGTGCTGGTCTTCGGCGAGTTTTTTGACGGTGAACAGCGTCTCCTTGGTGAAGCGCTCTTGGAATACCCAGACGGTGAAATGCTTGTCGGGTGATTGCAGCGGCCAATAGATCGGGCGTTTGCGATAGAGCTGGTGGTGGTATTTCCAGAAAGACTTTTCCGGGGTGCCGGTGAAACGGTCGAGCCAAGTGCGGAGGGCGTCGGAGGGATCGCCGGTTTCGCCGGTGGCGGTGCGGATCGTGTCGCGGGCGGCGTCATCGCCGAGCATGAGACCGAGGCAGGCGGCGGCGCGGGCGGCGAGGTCTTGCGGGTGGCCTTTTTCGCAAGGCATGACGCCGTCGGCGTCGATCAGGGCACGGATGGCTTTGACCTGTTCAGGGGTGAAGTCACCGCAGCCCAGCCCGTTGGTTTCGCCAATGGCGAAGCGGCCGAGCACGGCACCGATGGCGTAGGACGTCCAATTTCGTGCTAGTATAGACGAGTTATTAGTTGGGACTTCGGGCGAATCATCATCGTCCGCATCTGCCTCAGAATCATCTTCAGAAGTTGAATTCGATAGAGCCAATTCACTCACAACCTCCTGCTCAATAGAATTTAAGTCGTTTTCCGTGAGGCCATAAAGACGTGAAACCTCTCGATCAATATCTCTCTCAAGATCATCTAGTCGCGTAACCAATCCATCAATTTCCTCTAATCTTCGAAGAGGGCGATTGAATCCATACGATCTTTCATCAGCAGCATTGCGCATGGCTGTGATATTAAGCGCATATATAGTTTTTTCTGAAAGGATTTCATCTCTGATTTTTGGGACAGGCAACACCATCAAATCGCCGACTTTAACCGATATGGTGTTGTTTATACAGCGAACTAAATATGCGGCCAACGATGAGTTAACTATTCCTAAAAGCCAGAAAAGTGAATCGTTGTCGTGGGGGAAAATAGTCCTCCCTCCTGTGCTACAGAACATATGCTCCGATGGCGTATGCCACGCACACATCCTCTTAGGCGTATTTGAAAGGAAGGAAAGTCCTTCACGGCCAATGTTTTCTAAGCCAAAAATACGAGCGCCGGACAGCTGACGCATCTCATTGGTGTCTGCGAGCGCAACTTTTTCCATTGGGTAATGGTATCTCTTGCTCTTATTGCCTTTCGCAAAGCGCATCCACTTTCGGTCACGGCCCAAGCTAGTTGTAGGAACCTCCCAGAAATATCGTATAAACCTGGTATTATCGCCAGTATTTATTCCCTCCCTTACACCGGCCATCTTACTTAATGGCGGAAGATCGATAAAAAGTTGTGAAATAGATTTCGGTATCCAATACACCCACGGCCTGTAAGGGATAGCGTCAAAATCGCCTTGTTTATAAGTGAAGACCTGCGGGTGTGCTTCCCCTTTACGACGTGCGGCGACCGCGGCCTCGAAAGCGAGGCGTTTACCCTCCGCGTCCCGCTCCTTCACTAATCGGAAATAAGTGCCAACCTGAGATTCGCGCTTTTTGGCATCATTCTCCTTTCGGAGCACGAAGGCGGCGGTGTTAACTTTTTCTCCTGCAATATTTGGAAAGGCTTTCGATCCGAGATGAGCCATTGATGTTATATATGCGTTGCTGCGCAATTCTTCGCGCATGTCCTCATACGAACTAATAAACATGAATGACTGCTGGGTGATCATGGCCACCAGACCGTGCGAATCAGTTAATTCCACACATCGCGTGATAAATGCCGCATAAAGGTCACCCTTTGACGGTTTGTAGGCTTCCGTCAGGTAGCGCCCCATGATGTCGGACATGTTTCGCCCGCTCATGTAAGGGGGATTTGTGGCTACGACATCGTAACGACGCTCGACCAAGCGAAGGAAGCGCAGCCCTTTGGCGGCTTCGGTGGCAAATAGCCCACCGTCCTTGCCCGCATTTCGACTCGACTGCACAAAGTGGTCGAGGTGCTGGCCGATCTGCTCGGTGAGCATGCCATAAAACTCTTCCACTCCTTCTTGGGTGGAGAATTGTTCGGGATGCAGGCCGGGAAGCTCACTAAAAATAGAAGTGGACTGGTTCCGCTCAGATGAGACGAGCTGTTCGATTTCCTTTTCGATACGTAGCAACGAACCTAGGTGTTCGGATTCTTTAAGCCGACTGCCGACCCGGCGCAGGGTGCGTTCGTAAATCGGGTGGCTGAACTTTGTCTGCTTGATGAACTCTTCGAGTTGGCCACCGGTAAGCTGCTCAACATTCGCGCACGCCAAGTTAGCATCGGTTGCAACAGTTTTAGGGTTTAGCGTTTTGGCGCGAAGTAATAAAGCGAGGGCGGAGACCTGCACCGCGCGCAGGTCGATGTCTATGCCATGCAGATTAGATTCAAGAATGGCACCGGGAATGGCGTCCTCCGTATCAACTGATGAGAGTTTTGGCCAACCAGGCTGGCCGGCCCTTTCCCGCTCCTCTCGATACATCTCCGCAAAAAGATCGAAAGCAATAAGCCCGAAATGCATCGACCCGCACGAAGGGTCTAGGAATGTGATTTCCTTAACAGCTTTAAGTGCTCGTTTTCCCGTTCCTTCAACGGGAACCAGATATGCCATACTTCGGCCAAGACGACTATCAGGATGCATCTCCAGCCAAAGTCGCCCCAGCGAATTCTGAATGAGGAACTCAACGATCCAACGTGGCGTGAATCGCTGAGTGGCCGCCCCGATTTCAGAGGGTAGCACTTTCTTCCCTTTACTGAACTTTTCAAAAACGACTGCATTTTCATCTTCAATGAAGCCTTCGTAAAGCCAACCGACGGTCTCTTCGTTACCTGCATGCCAAGCCGGTGCGAGGGCATCGGCATTCATCGACTCGACGACTTGGCGTAGCGCGGCGGGGCGCGGGCAAAGCCGCGTCGCCAAGGTGCCGGGATCGAACAAGACCGAGACTTGCGCGGACTGGGCCTCGCACTGGGCAAGAAGCCAATGGCGGTAGGCAACATCGGCGGGGCCTTCGCCCATGAGGTTGAGCGGTAGGGTGCCTTGCTCGTGTAGGGCGAGATTGGCCTCGTTGCCGTCGGTGGTGAGCCAGAAGACGTAGCCGTTGGACTTATGCAGGCGTGCCAGGGTGGGCTTGATGAGCTTGCGCTCCTCCAACAGGCGGAAGGCGGCGGCGCGGTTAAGCCACGTGAAGGCGGCTTCGCGTTTGAGCTTCTCGCGGGCGACGGACGGAACGACGCCGGCCTCGGTTTCTTCGCGGGTGTAGAGTTCCAGCCGGCGGCGCGTCTCGGCAGCCTCAGGCAAGGTGGCGAGGGCTGGGTAACGCTTGGCCTCGCCGAAAGTGCCATCGGGCAGCCAACCGAAGATACCTTCCAACTGCTCGCCGGCCTCGCGGGTGAGCAAGTCACGAGCGGCGAGGGTGAAGTCCGTAATGGCGGAGATGAGGGTATCGTTCATGGCGTGGCGGGCGCGGGGGAAAGAGTGGCTTGGGCGAGGCGTTGCTCCTCTTGGTGGGCAATGATGCTTTCGAGTTTGGTGACGGCGGCGGTGAAAATGGCGGCCGATGCATCCACCAAGGCTTTGGCGCAAGTGACGTGAGTCGTGACCCAACCGTAGGTGATGGGACGCAACCCATGAGCGTCGCAGTCGGATGCCGGTGTGCCGAGTTCAGGGCGGTCGGCCCGATGGGTTATGTCGTTGCGCCGATTTACTAGTGAGCCGAGGCGAGTCTTGATTTCGGAATCAGACTGGCCGGTTTTCTTTGAAACCTCTTTCCAAAAATCCTTTGAGGGAACAGTGAGAATGGCCGCGATTTCATCGAGCTTCCCGATGTCGTATAGGGTGCCTCTCTCGAAACGCTTGAGGATAATTTTTTCCAAACGCGCATCAGGGTCGGTGTAGCTTTGAAGGGATAGGTAGTCGTCGAGGGTGAGCGTAACGTTCTTGAGGGACTCATCAGATTTACGGCCCTTGGCTTTGACCACGGTCAGCGCGTTCTCGCGGAGGACATCCCAAAAGAATGATTCCAAGGCGGAGCAGGAAACGAGGACGGCTTGGCGAAGCAGAAAATCAACGCCCGCCGGGGCAGTGAGGCAGGACGGAACCGGGATGGCGGAATGGGCGCTGAGCAGAGCGTGGCTATTCTTCGCGTGTTGAAGGGCAGAACCAGCGGGCAACGTGAGACACTCGCAAATGGCGAGGGAGAGCGGCTGATTCGCCTCGTGGCCGCGCAGATCGCGAAGCAACTGGTGCAACTGCAACAGGTGCTCCGCGATGGCGAAGTTTTGGAGGGCTAGTTCGTGCGCACGCATGGCCGGTGGCGGTTTATTCGAGGACGATTTTGACGCCTTGGGAGAGGAGCTTGGAGAGCTTGGCGCGAAGTTCTTTCATGGCGGCGTCGAGTTCCTCCTCGGTGCTGATCTTGCCGCTGAAGTGCTGAGATACGCGGAAGCGCTCGATCTTCTCCTCGGGCTCGACCCATTCCTGAAGCCTGCGGGCGACCTCGCGGGTGAGGCCCTCGACGGCGGCGAGGTCACTCTCCATCTGCGGGACGCTGGCCCCGGTGCGCCGGCAAACGGTGTCGCCGGGGGACAGTTCGGGCGTGTCGAGCCCGGACAGGCGCGAAGTGAGTGGCGAGAGGAGGCGCGACTGTTCGGAATCGGAGGCCTCAGGGTCTTCGATGAAGAGCGTCCAGTCGGCCAAACCCTTCACGGATTCAAGGGCGGTGCGGAAGGCCTCTTCACGCTGCTCGAAGGTGCTCCGGTAGAGACGGGCATACTCGGTGGTGAGGGGCTGGGTGGCCTG
>Ga0163144_10022516_pt1 | contig 12483 bp, 13 predicted proteins | sample OliLak19BULKMAT1_FD_123175 | JGI IMG/M metagenome (GOLD analysis project Ga0163144, IMG submission 123175) | Freshwater microbial mat bacterial communities from Lake Vanda, McMurdo Dry Valleys, Antarctica - Oligotrophic Lake LV.19.BULKMAT1 | ecosystem: Environmental > Aquatic > Freshwater >... | reverse complement strand
CTCTACATTGACTACTCAATTGGAGCAGTTTCTTATGAAACTCGTGAAGTATTAGTAGTCGCAGTTCCTAAAAAGATTATTAATACCTATATGCGCTTTTTCGAGCTAGTTGGGCTTGAAGTTTGCGCCATAGAGACCACAATTTCAGCCGCAAGTCGCCTCATAGCTACAACCGATGCCAGCGCTAACACGCCAAGCATACTGATAGATTTAGGATCTGTATCTGTGGATATCAGTATCTACGACAAAATTTTGGTTGTAAATGGTACGGTACCTGGCGGTGGCGATAATTTTACCGAGCAGATTAAAACTAGATTGAGCGTAACACAAGCTGAGGCCGATACTATTAAGAAACAATACGGCCTTGGGATTAGTAAAAAACAGACCGAGATTCGCACCGCTTTAACAACACAGCTCGATTCACTAGCAAAAGAGATCCGTAGGGTAGTGCGATATTACGAAGAGAGGACTGAAGGAAAAAGTAAGATAGGGCAAATCATCACTATGGGCGGTGGCGCCAACATGCCCGGGCTGACTGATTATCTAACTGACATATTACGTTTACCTACCCGTATGTGTAACTTTTGGGGCAGTCTGGATTTAGGCAAACTTGAACCCCCAGAAAACAGCGAGAAATCGATCTTTGTGAGCGTCGCAGGCGCGGCGTTGATTAACCCCAAGAAAATATGGAAATGAGGAATGTCTAAATGATTAACCTTATGCCTCCTGACGCCAAAAAAGCGCTTCAATATGCTCGTAGTAACGCCAGCCTAGTGAAGTGGACTATGGGATGCTTGGTTATCATAGCTGCTATGGGCGCTACAGTAGTTGTGGGCGATTTCTACATCGATAGCACAAAGCGCAGTCTGACAGCTTCAACCGCCCAGACTAAGAAGACTATTGCAGATCAGAAACTGGATAAAATACAGGAACAAGCCCAGGATTTGTCTGATGGCGTAAAAGTCATCGTGCAGGTACTTTCAAAAGAAGTGCTATTTTCAAAGCTGTTACAACAGATTGGCAACATAATGCCCAGCGGGGCAACACTGGGAGATATCCAGCTGTCCAATACAATCAATGGTGCTATAGATTTGACGGCGAACGCGATTGATTACCAATCTGCGACCCAAGTTCAGGTCAACTTGCAAGACCCAAAAAATAACCTGTTTGCAAAGGTAGATACCCAGAATGTTTCATGTTCGGACGGCGCACAACAAAGCAGCGAGACCCTAGACTCAAAATATAAATGTCAGATTACAATCCGTGCTCTATTCAAAGATAATGCTTCGGTCACCTTCCTTGCCAATCCTCCGGAAGTAAGTGGGAGCTCACAATAATGAACTCTAAGAAATTCTTCATCGTTATGGTAGCCTTGTTTAGTCTTAGTGTTGTCAGCGGCGGTGCAATGCTCTATTTCGCTAACCATATACTGCAGAATCGTTCTTCTAATGTCGTAAACCTAAGGCTTGAAAGTGCGGAGGTGGAGGCTCAATTAACTGCTTATCAGGCCGCAAAACAAGATGTTCAGAAGTATTCTTTTTTAAACGACATTATCAGTAGCGCCTTGCCCCAGGATAAAGACCAGGCGCGTTCTGTACGCGAGATATTCTTACTGGCGGAACAAGCCGGAATAACGATTAAGTCGATCCAGTTCCCAAGTTCTACCCTCGGGGGGCCAACTACCGGCGCGACTACGCCAGCGGCAGCAGCTACCGCCAGCGTTGCGGCTATAACGCAAGCATTACCTGTGACAGGCTTAAAAGGCGTATACTCAATTCAGACAGTTGTAACACCCTATGCCGACGGCAAGACTTACAAGGTGACCTACGCGCAACTGATAAGTTTCTTACAAAAGATTGAATCGAACCGACGAGCCATGCAGGTGGCCAATCTGCAACTTAATCCATTAGGCCAAGGTTCAACCGATAGTATATCCTTCACCCTAACGCTAAATATATTTATAAAGCCATGAAACTAGACTTAAAACCCCTCCTAAAAAGATTGCATCCTTTTATTAATTTATTGCGTCGTGATTCAGTAGGTATTTTTTTAGTGATTGTGGCGATTATATTCGGTTCCTTAATTTGGCGCATCGGAACTCTGACAGGTGCAGAACCAAGCCAAGCGGATCTCAATGAGAGGTTAAAATCTGTCATCAGGCCTAGGATTGACCCAAAGAGTATCCAAAAGATTCAGGATCTGCAAGCCGAGAACGTCGACATTCAGTCTTATTTCAGTGACCGTGATAACCCGTTCCAAGAGTAATACTCTTACAGCCCGTTATGGGCAACCTCAACCCGTTGGCCTGCGCCCATCTGTCCAATCCTGTTGATGGCCACTTCGTGGGCGTTAATCACCATCCTGCGGTACTTATCTGGTGTGGGCGTACTGACAAACACAAAGTTTTCCGCTTCTCCGGCGGTTTCGATTGTCATTGTACCATAGTCAAAAACCGTCGGTAATATCCCTTTTTTAACAACACTAACGTCTTCAACATTCAGCATATTAAGGTGTGAAACTTTGTGTGAAAATAAACTCATTTGCTTAATCTCAATAACATTTTGATCAGTTATTAACATTCTGCTCTGATTGTAAACCCAAAGTTGTATTAATGTAGCGACTACTATTAAGGCCGACAGAGCGATAAATATCATTGCTATAAGTCCTTTGGTTTCAGTAGGTATACCATAACCCAGTGTTCTTAACAGCCATGGTATAGATGCCGCAAACACCAGTACTAGTATAGCGAGGCCGATGCCGCCAAAAATGATAAAGAAACGCCCCAGCCAATGGCGGCGAACATCAGCCAGCAGTTGCTCGTGTTCATCGTCAGCCATCTCAGGATAACATTCCATAAGAGGCCTATGGACAATCACTGCGGGTGTTATAACATGTTGATCTGGCTTAATTCCAGGCGAATTCGATACGTCGGATTCAGCTGCCTTAATCATCAGATGTGACATATTATGTCTTTCTATAGCCTGGCTGTCGGTGGTGTTCGGTTGATTGACCTGCCCGCCCTTTTGTTGGTCTAAATCCATATGAACTCTATTGTATCAGACTGGTCTGATCGCGCTTATCACTTGGTTGCTTGCCTAGATGCTTATATGCCTTCAGTGTAGCCTTTCGGCCTCGCGGTGTTCGCTCAACCAAGCCTATCTGCATAAGATACGGTTCGTAGAAATCTTCAATCGTTGTCATCTCATCACCAGTCAGCGCAGCAAGGGTATTTAGGCCCACTGGGTTATCCCCGTAGTTATCAATCATGTGGTTAAGCAGTTGTCTGTCAGCCGGATCAAGACCCAATACGTCAATTTCAAGCAAATCCAAAGCTGCTTTAGTCGTAACAGTATCTATAGTCCCATCGCCATTAACATCAGCATAGTCGCGCACCCGTTTTAACAACCTGTTAGCAATGCGCGGAGTCAATCTGGCGCGGGTTGATAATAATTCTGCCGATTGCTTATCAATTTTATTATTAAGTATTTTAGCCGATCGCAAAATAATCTGGGCTATTTCATCAGGTTTATAAAACTCATGCCTATGCATCATGCCAAACCGGTCGCGCAGTGGTGCTGCCAGTGCTCCTGTGCGAGTCGTTGCACCGATTAGAGTAAACTTAGGCACGTCTAGGCGCATACTACGCGCACTCGGGCCTTTACCTAGCATAATATCAATCTTGTAGTCTTCCATCGCACTATAGAGCACCTCCTCAACGCTACGGTGAAGACGGTGAATTTCATCTATAAACAAAATGTCCCCCTCCTGCAGATTAGTCAGTAGACTGGCAAGGTCACCTGCCCGCTCAATTGCTGGCCCACTGGTAATACGAATCTGTGCACCCATCTCATTTGCTATAACACTCGCCATAGTGGTCTTGCCGAGCCCAGGAGGACCGTAAAGCAAAATATGATCAAGCGGCTCACCACGTTTTTTAGCAGCAGCAATAGCGAGTTTTAAATTCTTCTTTAGGTGGTCTTGTCCAATATAGTTAGCAAAATCTCTAGGTCGTAGAGTAACTTCCAGCTCAACTTCTTGCGGGTCGTTTACATCAGGCTCGCTATGAATAATCCGTTCAATCGCCATTATTTATTACCTCTGAGTGCTTGTTTTATGCGCTCTTCACTAGGCAGTTCTGAACTTATATTCTTTAGTGCCAACATGGCATCAACTTCTGAATAGCCTAACGAGATAAGCGCCTGCACAGCTTCATCCTGCGCATTCACGCCTCCACGGGTTACAATATCTTCTGCCGAATCACTGGCAACAAGACCGACTTTATCGCGTAGTTCCACAACTATTTGTTCAGCTGCACGCTTACCCACGCCCTTCGCCGTCTGCAATCTTTTAACATCACCAGCGGCTATTGCCGCACGCACTTCATCAGCACCACTAATATCTAGTACACTCATGGCGACTTTCGGGCCAACATTTTTTACGCTTAGAAGCTGCTCAAACAGTACTTTGTCGTCTAGTAGTAAAAACCCAAATAAATCATGGGCTTCTTCTTTAATGTTTTCATGTATATAAAGCTTTGACACCTTGCCTACAATGATCCTGTCTAGATTACTAGCAGTCATCAGCACCCCATAACCAACACCACCAATAACTAACACTGCGATCTGGCCGATTTTCTCCGAAACGATTCCCTCAAGCGTTGCTATCATATACTTGCTATTATCCCACACTTCTTCTATTTCCAGGGCCAGGCCCTGGAAATAGAGAAAATATTGTATTATATGATTATGCCATCCAAAAATAGTAGGAAAATATACCTCGAGAAAACTCACTACCACATATATAACCGTGGCGTAAACAAACAGAAAATATTTTTAGATAAAGAAGATTTCTCTGTTTTTTTAAATTTATTGAAGAGATATCTATCTCGAAAGCCCGCGAAAGATCTTAAAAATAGGGTATACCCGTGGTTCTACAACCAAATAGAACTGCTCTCTTTCTGCCTTATGCCTAATCATTTTCATCTTTTGATATATCAATTGGACGAAAACTCCATAAAAAGTTTAATCAAAAATGTTAGCAACTCATATACAACCTACTTCAATAAAAAATATAAACGAGTAGGGCATTTATTCCAGGGAAGGTATAAGGCCGTCATGATTACTGAAGATTCTTATCTTCATCATATAACACGTTACATTCACATGAATCCAAAAAACTATCTTGAATGGCAATACTCTAGCCTTCCCTACTTTGTTGGTTCTAAGGGGGCGGAATGGCTTCATCCTGATCGTATCCTAGAACTTTTTAGCGATAAAGAAGATTACCTGACCTTCCTAAAAGATTACGAAGAACAAAGAGAAGTATTAGACGAAATCAAAAACTATTTGGCCGACCATTGATTTCCAGGGCCTGGCCCTGGAAATCTGATCATACCTTCATAGTCATTGAATGAGTAATAGCTGCTGCAAGTGCATCAGCGCAGTCATCTGGTTTGGGAGCTTCTTTGAGCTGTAGAATAACCCGCACCATTTCTTGAATTTGCTTTTTTTCTGCTCTGCCGTAGCCCGTTATTGCCTGTTTTATCTGTAAAGGCGTGTATTCGGATATTTTTATGCCCCCCTGCATGGCAGTCAATAGCACCACCCCTCTTGCCTGCGCCACTGTCATGGCCGTAGTGACATTTTGGGCAAAGAATAATTTTTCCACGGCCATCTCATCGGGTCTTGTTTCTTTTATTATCTCTGTAAGTTCTTTATAAATAGTCATCAGGCGTACCGCGTCATCTTCTTTAACAGGAGTTCTGATAACTCCAGCATCAATAAGTTTAAGCTTGCCCTTGATAACTTCGATTATTCCAAATCCTAATATCCCGGTACCTGGGTCAATGCCTATAATTCTCATGCTAGATTAATGTGAGTGTTCACAACGTCATCAAGCTCATCGAGGACATCCATAAGCCGTTCAATTTTGCCTAAGGTCTCTGCATCGGTAATTTCTATGGTGTTAGCTGGCGTATAGCTCAGCTCAGCATCGATAACTTCAAGTCCACCGATTTTTAACGCATCACGTACCTTGGCAAGCTCCTTTTGGTCGGTATAGACAGTAGATTCTTCGCCTTCTTCCTGCACATCTTCCGCGCCAGCATCGAGCGCTGCAAGCATCAGGTTGTCGCCGATGCCTTTCACGCGAATTATCCCTTTATGTGCGAACTGAAATGCTACAGCACCTTTTTCGGCAATACTGCCACCGTGTTTTGTAAATGCGAATTTAACCTCTGGGTATGTTCGATTGAGGTTGTCCGTTGCACACTCTACTAATATCGCCACGCCCCCCGGTCCGTATCCTTCATATAAAACCTCGTGCAATTGAGCCGCGCCTTTTTCAGCCACACGCTGAATAGCCCGTTCTATATTACTTAGTGGCATGTTAGCGGCTTTGGCTTTTTCAATTGCCATAGCAAGTGCAGTATTGAGATTAGGATCAGTGCCTCCGCGAGCTGATATAGCTATTTGGTTCCCAAGACGTGTAAAAACCGCCCCTCGCTTTGCATCGGTAACTGCCTTCTGTCGTTTTATCGTCGACCACTTGGAATGTCCACTCATAAATACATTATCTCAGTAAATCAAGCTTTTGTTAACCTGTACGTCCCTCACTCAATACCGAGCGAGGCAGTTTGTTATCAGATTGTGAAGCTGTATATTCTTGATAAAGTTTTATATCATTTTTATTATTCTTGCGCCAAACAATTAAAATAACCAGCAATATTGCTCCGTACATTGCTAGCATCGAGGCAAGATTAACTATAACTTTGAACTGCATGTGCGGAACGCGAGAAAACATAGTAGCCATATCTATCAGATACGTTAAAACGATGCGGGCAGGCCATGCAATCCATCCCGCAACTGCTGGTATCAGCATACCGCCCATGCCGGCTATAAAACTTAGTAACATTGCTAGCGGAATTAGTGGCACCACCATAATATTGGCTGCTAAGGCCAAAAAGTTTGAGGTTTTAAAGATATAAAGAACAAGCGGTAGAGTCATGAGCTGGGCAGAAAGTGTCTCCATAATAAGTTCGCCGGCTATACCTCGCGGTTCACTATTATATAAACGTTTGCGTATTGTAGGGCCAACAATTAAAACACCGAAGAAAGCCAAAAAAGATAAGTACCAGCCAATGTCAGACCAAACATAGAACGGGTTCCATAGTGCAGTTATAGCCGCTGCAAATAATATCAGCAGTAGTGGTTTTATAGTCCTACCGTAATACCACGCACCTAAACTAAGCGTGCTGATAATAGCAGCTCTGACTATTGAAGCACTCAGGCCTGTCACCAACAAGAATCCAATGATTAGAGCCTGCGAACCAACATAGATTTGGAATTTAGACCTTTTGCCAAAAAGCTTACGGCCGGCGTGCATCATAATAGTCAAGTTATAACCCGAGACCGCAATGATGTGTGTTAAGCCTACTGCGGACAATATGGCCGTAACATCCTTAGGTAGTGTGTTACGCTGGCCTATTAATAATCCTAGAGCAAACGAAGCTAACGGCTCTGGCAAACTACTGAGCAACCCTGCCGTAAACCGTCTGGTAATACTAAAAATGACTGAGTGTGACTGGCCGATAATATCCATTTGAGAATAACTTAGATAGGCTACCACCGACCCGCGCGCCGGATAAAAACTACCGCTTACCTTAACTTCATCGCCGCGGTAAACCATGCTTTCGCCGAACCCAGAAACTCCAACCTTGCCAACTAGCTTGCCTTGGTATGGTGAAGCAATTTGGAGATTGCCCATGTCAAAGCTAAGCTGTGATTTATTGTCATATATCGAGTCACTAAGCGCCGTGCCGGTGATAACTACTTTTTGTTTGCTAAGCGCGGCTAGCTCTCGAACATGGCTCATATACACACCTCCGCGCCACCAACCTAGGCAAAAACCAAAAGCCAATATGGTATAGAGCGAGGCAATTCTAGCCTTACGAAATGTAAGTATAGCTAATAGTCCTAGGGCCCATACGTATGCCAAGGGCAGCCCGCGGGCTATACGAGCCCAACCCAGACCAAGTAGCACCATAAAACATAGTAGAATCAACCGAGTTGTTCGACGATACTGTTTAGCCCGTTCCATCTTGTTTAGATAATACGATTTTGCTCAACAGATGCAAGCCCTGTAGTGAGCTTTTTTGTTGTAGTTTTTTGAAAATATTATGCTTATGCAAAATCAAAAAAGTCTACTACGGGGCAAGTCTGATCAAAATCAATTTATTGAGGCCTGTTAGATATTCTTACTTCGGAAAATGCTTATATAATGTCTAGGATATCTTTGAAATCCGTCACAACGTGGGTTGGATTGAACAGCTTCAGCGATTCAAGGCTATAGAACTTTTTGTGTTCTTCGGGATAAAACAGTATTGAGTCGATTCCGTAGTTTTTAGCAGCCCCCAAATCTTTGTCCGTATCGCCTACCATGATCGCTTCACGTCTATCACCATTCAATAGGTCCATTGCCTTCTCTAGCGGTTCGGGGTGGGGCTTAAAATGCTCCACATCATCACCTGTAATAATGGCCTCAAAAAACTTCATCATGTCATATTTCTCAAGCAAATGGTCTACATGCCCGTGCGACGATGTTGTTATTAGCGCCAGATGCTTTCCCCTTTTATGAAGTTGTTCAAGAACAAATAAAGCATCTGGATACAACTCAACATACGGCAGCTTCTGTTTGACGATTTCATCTGCTTCTTCCATCGCGACATCAGGATCTTCTACACCAAGTTGATGCATGTGTTTTGTAAAGCCCCCAAAACTAGCTGTAATTTCCTCGTCTGTTAATACTACGCCTCGTTTTAACGTGACTGTCCTAAACGCCTCCAGCCATAAGTCTAGAGTCTTAGCTAGATTGCCGTCCCAGTCCAGTAGAATATATTTGTATTGTCTCATCGCCTTATCATAGCAAAAATCCTACATAGACCTTTAAAAGTGGAGCGACGGAAGATTGGGGCCATAGTCTTGTCCATCGCAACTTTAACTACGGAGACTACTTGTATCTATATTACCAATACTAACTAATGTTATTTTTTAGCACTATGGTCTTGAACATATGAAAATACTATACCTAAGATTATCAAGACAAAGGCAGTAGCAGAGAGCATGTTATTTTGCCTGTTGCCTAGTATTAAGAAAAACATTGCTATTGCAGCGAGACTCCATGAAACATTTTTTGCTAATTGTAGTTGCTTTGCATCCATATCAAATATCGTATCACAAACCAAAAGAGAGCAAAACTAAATGACAGATACAAATTAATGGCAATAAAACAACACTACTGTTATTGGAACTAATCTATATCTGTCCAGTTACTTTTGGAGGGCCCAGCGAGGTTCGAACTCGCGACACGCGGCTTAAAAGGCCGCTGCTCTACCAGCTGAGCTATGGGCCCGAAAATGCAAAGCATTTTCGAGTAAAAAGTCATAAGGTTAAAAAGTCGAAATTGATTAAATTCTTTATACTTTACAAACTTTACAGACTCTTAACTGGCGAAACTTTGTATGGCAACAGGGGTTATTATCTGTTTTAAAACTCAAAAAGTCAATGGCTTCCCTTTTTATGCCTGCCAACTTTGTGATGCTTAGGTATAGTCAGCGCGATTGTTACCAAGCTAGAAACAATACCCACTACAACTATTAGCTCATAGTACTGAGCAATCATAGACCATCCATTACTGGCAATCAAAGTGCTCTGAAAAGAGCTACTCAAAAATGGATATACGAGCGTCAGACCAACAACTGCTGCACAAAAGGCCGGCACCACATTAAATAGCATTTTTGACGATGGAACTCGTTTTCTAAGTAGAACAGCGCTCACTACTCCGGGTGCAAGCAGTAACATTGCCTGAATTGCATTACCGGAAACCTCCAAGCCAGTACCAACAGACTGGGCCAATAAGTTTGTATCTCTACCCGCGGCCGCTAGTAGTATGCTTCCAGCACAAACCGCCAGAAATACTACTGCCGCATTAGTCCGCATCAAAACAAGAACTAAAGAAACTATGGTAATTAGAGCAATTAGCGCGTAAATCATATTTTTTGACTCTTCAATAGTTTAACATGAGCACTTTAAAGCTCAGAAATAGCCAATTACTTAGGCAAGTTGAAATGCTTTTTTACGGCCACAACCAATTCTTGTGCTTTTAGGTTCAACTCACCCTTTGACATTGTCCTGCCAAACTTTGTGATTTTTAGTATTCGCTTGCCTGTTCCTATCACGTCCCCTGAGCTATATCTGCAGGTTATAATAAACCCGTCCTCGCTCAAATCTTTGAGCGATACGCCTTCTCGCTGAAATATTATTTTTCCGTCTTTGAAACGATAAACACCAGGTTGAATATACTTCTTTAATACAAAGTCCTCATCAAGCGGATTATGGATTATCATATATGAAGTGGGTCGTTTATATTTGCCCATGCTTGGCAACGCGTCAAGGTCGGTTACTTCATAGTTGTAATTACCTAACTCAAGCACGTGTAGCAGTAAGAACGGGATCTTGTTCTCAATTACTTGCATATCACTGATAATGTGAGTATAACCGGTCAGCCTTGCATTAATTTCAATCGCATAAATCTCATTTTCAGGCGTAACAATAAGATCGACGCCGAATATTCCCTTATAGCCATGACTGGCCAGTTCCGAACCAACAATACTAGCAATTTCACGCGCTTGGTGCTGGACAATCTCCGGATATTCAGTTCCAACTTCACCGCCGCACCATTTAGATGTACCTTCGAGCTTCGTATTGCACAGATATTTATTATGTATTAGCTGCCGCTGAATGCCGCCACTGAAGATCCCATATTTGGTTATACAAACCTGTATGCTGGATGTTTCACCCTTAATAAACTTAGAAACAACCACTGAACGTCCCTGTGAGAATCTTTTAAGTGCGCGAACAGCATCTGTGAAATCCTCATAATCGTGAACCATGTGCGTACCCCTTGAACCGGATGATTCCTCGTCTTGCAGCACAAAAGAGCCATATTTTTCATGTAGCTCCCTGTATGCGGCAGCTTTGTCTAGTTCGTGTATATACTTAATTTCGTATTCTGCCATACGAATCAGATCAGAAAACTCATCACGAAAATAGCGCTTGTTCTCGTAGGCATGAGCAAGAGTTGGAGAGTTCATAAGATAGACAAGCGGGTTGACTTTATAGGGGGGGTCAAGCGGCGAGTACAAGACGTACTTGCGTTTTGGGTCAGCCTTGACCATCTCGCCGAATTTCTTAGATTTTAACAACGGTCCGGCTCCTTCGGCTTGACTGGACCCCTCTGTTTTACCAATGGGTAGATTGAGGTCAGCGATTTGAGCTTGAAGTGGCACGTCTTCTAGCCAATGTTCCTTACCACCTGTAATAATTTTTAGGTCGTCAAAAAGTCTGTCCAATAACAAAAAAGCAAATGGATCATCTCCTACCACGCCTAGGGGTTGAGTACGGTTATATTCGATTTGTAATTTACTAATCATTTCCACCTACTTTCACTTAATTTGCCCGTTGTAGGAAAGACATGCGAATTATACAGTTTTTAACGCATTTTGCAAGGGTTATACGGGGGTAATTCTTAGTTATAAAACACTTTAAAAGTAATGGTATCTAGCCACTTGGTATATTATAGCATAAGATATACCATTAATCAAGGATACTCGTCAGCGATTAGCGTGGAGCACTCTGATGTATGCAAATACTAAAGCAACAGCCAGTATTAGAAAAAGAACTACGACCAGTGTTATGAAGCCGTCTTCTTTACGCTTAAGCTGTTTCATTTGTATAAATTATCACCTTACAACCCTGTAATGTAAAGAATTATCCCCAAAATCCATGTTTTTTAGGCAGTTCTGCGCCGAAAGCCTCTAAAAGTTCCTTTTGTTTCTTAGTAAGATCGCGCGGAGTTTCAACTATTATAGTCACTATATGCGCTCCACGAGTTCCACCCCGCAGATGGGGCACACCATGATTTGATAATTTAAAATCCGTACCGCCTTGTGTGCCCGTAGGAATCTTCATACGGATTGGGCCATCTACAGTTGTTACGTCAATTTCAGCGCCCAATGTAGCGTCTATCATTGATATCACTTGTTCTGATAAGATTAAGTCGCCTTCTCTGGTAAATAGTTTGTGTGGCTTAACCCTGATGTTGACGTATAGGTCGCCACGTGGCGCATTTGCAATGGCCTCCCCTTGCTCACGCAAACGAATCGTGGCCCCGTCATCAATACCAGCCGGAACTTTTAGCGTAATCTCTTGGTTTTTATGTTCTATGCCCTTGCCCTTGCACACGCTGCAATCTTTTTCCGGAACCTTACCAACACCATGGCAGGTCGGACAAACGCTTGCCTGTTGAATATTGCCGAATATCGTCCGTGTCATGTGCATTACCTGACCTGAGCCCTTACAGGTGTCACAAGTCTTTAACTCATGCCCCGGTTCTACCATCGTACCTTTACAGTGTTCGCATGGTACG
>Ga0163144_10022514_pt1 | contig 12484 bp, 16 predicted proteins | sample OliLak19BULKMAT1_FD_123175 | JGI IMG/M metagenome (GOLD analysis project Ga0163144, IMG submission 123175) | Freshwater microbial mat bacterial communities from Lake Vanda, McMurdo Dry Valleys, Antarctica - Oligotrophic Lake LV.19.BULKMAT1 | ecosystem: Environmental > Aquatic > Freshwater >... | reverse complement strand
GCCCGTCCGCCCTACCTCCCCACCCTCCCGCCCCCGCGCGCCGCGCGCTTCACTTCCGCCACGAATCCGCCCGCCGGCACCGCGATGCCGATCACGTTCCCCAGCGCCGAGCGGATCGCTTCGCGTTCGGCCGGATGATCCGCGAGGATGCCGCGCGAACCGCCTGAAGTGGCCTGCACCTGCAGCGGGCTGGATGCCGTGATCGCCGTGTGTCGGTCGAGCAGCGTCGTCGCCCGCGCGATCTGCTCCGCCGTCAGCGCCGCCAGTTTCGCCGTGATGCGGCTGACCAGCCCGCTCATGTCATACGATTCGAACTCCGCGCCAAACAGCGTCGCGACGCTCCCGATCACATCGCCGCTGCCCGCCTGCGGCACCCCCAGAATTTCAAACACCTGCGTGACCTGCGCAGCCGACAGAGCCATTGTGCGTCTCCTTTAGAAAAAATGAATGATTGATAGCGAACACAACTTCAATACAGAGACGCATCGTTCCGTCCCGCCGTTCTCTGCGCCTCCGCGTCTCTGCGGTAAAAAAATAGGTCGCCCTTCTCTGAGTCCTCGTTGACCACCGCCAGTCAATACTTCCGAAAATAATCAAAGCGCCGCTTGATCACCGCGTCGTAATACTTCCCCTTCGATCCCGCCTTTTTAAAATTTACCCAGATCATCCCGCTCGGCACCGCGTAAACGTACGTGCGCGCGCCGCTCATGCTGACATGAATATCCCCGGCCGCGCCCTTCGGATCCGGTGGCCCGCCCGACGACGGAAAATCCATCTGTATTTTCCGAATGAACGACGAATTCCCAATCGGAATCGTCTCCGAAAATATCGCCATGCGTTAATCCTCTGTTAGTTGTCCGCCCCGCGAGCGCCGAAGTCACTTTCGGTCAAGACTTCGCGACTGCTTCCAAAAAATAGTCGAACATCCCCAGCTTTATCCGCATCTCGTTGCTAGTGCACAGAGCGTGACCGTTTCGAAATATCCCAATCAGATTATTTATTCCGTAAAATCCGACCCCGTCGTAATTGTGTCCATCTTCCACTCCAGCCGCGATCCCGAAGCTTGGCAGAAGCGACTTCCCGAAAGTACATAATCGGAAGCGGATTGGGGATGACTCCGCCATCCCCAATCCGCCCTCCGTCAACCCGAGACCCGAAACCCGGCCCCTAAGCCGCCGACGCGTTATGGACGCACATCGCACACAGCACTTCGCGATGGTCGTTGAACGCCTCGTCCCAATTGGCCGCCGTGCCCAGATCCGCGTTGCTCGGGTTGGCCGTGGCCGAAATCCACTTCATCCCGAACACATGCGGAGCGAAATCGAAATTCGCCAGCACGCGCCAGTAGGGGGCCTCGAAGTCCAGCCGGCGTTCCGCTTCGATGCGCAGGCGCTGATGGTAAATCAGCCCCAGGCTCCCCTGCCCCAGCAGCAGCGACTTGTACTTCTTGAAGTCCGCGCCGTTGTCGACTTTCAAATTCTCATCGTCAACCACAACGATGCGCATGCCGAACGCCTGCGGCAGTCCCGTCACCACCGTGAACCCGCCCACGTTCTCGATCTTGTAATTGCCGATCGTGTCCGTGACCAGATCCGCGAACGCCTCGCTGTGGCAGACCACCGTCGTGAGCTGGTTGTAATGGTCGCCCAGTTTCATGCGCGTGTCGTACAGATTGGACAGCGTCAGTTTCCCCTTGGTGCCGCTGGCCGCGTACACGTTGTTGATGTGCGCATTGGCCACCGGCGTATCCAGACTTTCCAGCGACGCCGCCGCGACCTGCAGCAGCCGCGCGCGCGCCTCCAGAGCCGCCCGGTTTCCGATCTGCCGCCCCACTTCCTGCTCCACCGATTCGCGCCGCAGCCCACGAATGAACAGATCCTCCGTGAACTTCACCGGCCCCGCGCGCCGGCGCAGGATCACCGCCTTGTCCTCCGCGCCGGTGATGTCCAGATCCGCCGGAGCCGTCTCGCTCTCCAGATCGCGCCGGTTGATCAGCGAACTGACATTGGCGAAATACGGCATGTCGACGAACTGCCCGCCGCCGCCCAGGCTGCTCTGAAACTGCCCCGCGCCCATCGACTTCACCACGCCCAGCGCCTGGTCCAGCAACTGCATATTCTCCACGAACGCCGCGCTGGAATACTCACTGGCCAGCTGCGGATCGAACGTGAAACTTCCCACCGTGGAATACGGCATACGACTCCCTCCTCATTGTGGCCCGCATCAGCGGACCGGGTTTTTTAATTTTGGATTTCTGATTTTGGATTTTGGATTGAACAACCGCACTTCGCACATCGCACATCACGTAACACGATTTTTTACTTTCGTAGCACCGGCGTGCTGGTGGGGCAGACATTCCTGTCTGCCGGGGACGCGCTCCGGCCGCGATGGTTGCGGAGACACTCCCGGAACCCACATCCGGCTTCAGCCGGATTTCCGGCCCTTGCTTGCCACCACCTTCAGGTGGTGGTGGACGCCTCACCCGTCGACTCTCTCAGCCGGCTTCAGCCGGACTTTCGCCTCTCCACTCCTTCGGCCCCCTCCGCGCCTCTGCGTCTCTGCGGTGAAAAAAATCACCCCCCGAAATGCGCCGCCCGCAGCCGTTCCAGTTCATCCTTGCGCTCATGCACGAACTCGCGCAACTTCGCCTGGTTCTCCGGCCTGAGCAATTCCGCGTACGTGATCGCCGTCGACACCGCGCCGCCCGAACTCCCGCCCGCGCCGCTTCCGCCAAACACGCGAGCCCGCACCCAGTGCGGCTTGCGCGCCGCCAACTCTTTCGCCGCATCACCAAGAGAAATCCGCTGCGATCCGGGCGCGGTGTCGCCCTCCGCCGTTCCCCCCTCTCTTTTTAGGAGAGGGGCCAGGGGTGAGGTCACGCCCCAATTCCCTTCGCCGTCGCGTTCCGTACGCTCCGCCAGTTCGCGGTACGCATCCTCCGCATCAAACCAATCCACTCCGCCGAGCGCCTTTCTGATCACTAATTCGCGCTCCGATTCCTCCACCCGCCGCCGCAGCGCATCCACTTCCGGCACCGATCCCGTCACCGCATTTTCACCATCACTCATAGCATTCTCCAGTGTCCTAGCCGTTGTATTCCCCTCCCCTTGAGGGAGGGGGTAGGGGGAGAGGGGACCGCGCGTCCGGCCGCTCGCCCCGTTCTCATCCCTCAGCCGTTCTCTGCGCCTCTGCGTCTCCGCGGTGAACTCAGCCCTTGCCGTTCTCCGCCCCAAAGCTGAACGCTTCCCGCTCCCGTCTCAACCCTTCTCGCGTCTGCGCCGTCAACACGCCCAGCGATGCCTCCAGCCGCTGCAGCGCCGTCTTCGCCAATTCCGTCTGCCCGTACTGCGCCGCCACATGCAGCAATTTCTCGGCGCCCTCAATCGCCTCCGCCGGCGTCGTCACATCAAAGGCCTCCGGCATCCGCACCAAAGCCGTGCCCGCTCCCCGCAGCGCCAGATTCAAACAGCGCGTCAAAAACGGCTCCAGCGCCCGAGCCAGCATGAACAGCACGCGCTCTTCGCCCGTCTTGAAACGCCACGCCTGCGCCACACCGCTCACCTCGCGCGGAATCGCCGCCGCCTCATCACCGCCAGCGCCCGCCTGCCGCGCCTGAGCCGCGAATAATCCGTGCGCGCGAAAGAGCAATTCAATGCCCGTCGGATCGAGCTGCACGAATTTCAACTCTTCCGGATTTTCAATCCCCGGCCGGCCATTGCGCAGCGGAATGTAGCGCGTCGCCCCAAGTCCCAGGCGCGTCAGCTCGTCATCGCTGCGTCCGGTTGAAAGCGTGAGAATCGGATTGCCCAGCAAAAACAGATCCCACACCAGATCGCTGAGCACCCGAGACGCCGCGATATCCGCCTCCGCCGACCGCAGCAGCATCGAGCGCCCGATGCCATCCGCCGCCGGAAACGGATGCAGAAACACCACCGGCACTTCGCCGAACCCATGGGCCACGGGCTCCTCCGCCACGATCCGCATCCCGCCCGTCGACGCGCCAAAAGCGCCGTCGCCGCCGTTCTCCCCCTTCCCTCCGAGGGAAGGGGGCCGGGAGGTTAGGTCCGTCCGCACGCGATACACCCGAATGTGCGTGCGGTCCACGATCCGGTACACGCGCACATTCTCCGGCGGCGAATCCCAGTTCGGCCGCCACACTTCATCCTCGCCAAACTTCACCCACGCCAGCAAGCCATCGCTGCCAAAATCCCAATCCAGAATTTCAGGCGCGCCATACAAAGCGATATACGTCCGCCCCAAATTCCGCGCCGCCGCCTCCGCCATTGAAACAGTGCCGGGGACGCGTTGCAGGGTGGCGGGGACACTCCTGTCCCCGGAAGGGTTGCGTCCCTCATCGCCGGGGGGGCAGACATTCCTGTCCGCCGGGGACGGACTTCCGCCGCGCAGATCCGCCGGCAACGGATCGCGGTCAATCAGCGCCGCGCAAAACCCATGGCTCTGCGCCAGGCACGCCGCCTGCACCGCCAGGTCCTCAAACGAACAATGCCGCCGCCCCGCCTCCCCCAAAAATTTCTCCAACCGCTCCCGCCCCTGCGGGTCTCCCCCTTCCCTCCCAGGGAAGGGGGCCGGGGGGTTAGGTGCCGTCTGCAGCTCCACCTGCAGCCGCGTCTTAAACAGCGCCCCCAGCCGCGACGCCATGAGTTGCGGCGTCTGCGGAAAGAACGGCGTCAGTTCCATGCGCAAGCTGTACTCGCTGGCTGGTTCGAGTCGCCCCTTGGGAAAGTACGCGCTGTACCATCCATCCCCGCCGCGTTTTTTAATGCGCCCCGCGAGCACGTCATCGACCAGCCGCCACGACGGCTCAAGCTGATCGAGCCCCGCCCGCCGCGCCGAAAGCCGTGAATAAAAATCCAAATCCGCCATGTGTTCTCCTTTATCCTTTGCCGTTGTATTCCCCGCCCCTTGAGGGAGGGGGTAGGGGGAGGGGTTAGCGCAAAAAAACCAGAACGCGCATCAATCTTCAGCGCGCCCCCTCCCACCCCTCTCCCTAACCCTCTCCCTCAAGGGGAGAGGGGACCGCGCGTCCGACCGCTCGCCCCGTTCTCAATCCCTCTGCCCTTCTCTGCGCCTCCGCGTCTCTGCGGTGAAAAAAGCCGTCGTCGTTAGAAAATCCCCCCACGCAGCGGATTCCCGCCCGCCACGCTCCACAGCCCGCGCCGCGTCAACCCCCACCACGCCAGCCCCAGCGCCATCACGCAGTCATCGTGCAAGCCATCCGGCGCGCCGTAATACGCATGCGTCACGCCGCCCGCGTCGCGCTTCTCCAGCAGCGTGAATCCTTTGAGCTCATTGATCAGTTCCGGAATTTTCGCCAGCTTCACCGTGCCATGCGAAAACGCGACATGCAGCCCGCTGATCAGATCGCGCCGCGACTGCGCCGTAAAAATAAAGCGTTCCACACGCACACGCGGCAGCTTCTCAATCTGCTCGACAACGGGTCCGCCGAGTCCCGTTGCATCCACCACGCAGGGCCCGGGAAACGCATTCAAATGCGCCTCGATCCGGCCGAGCTGCTCCGACCAGTCCAGCTTGTTGAAGCGCGCAAATCCCTCCGCGCGCTGCGTCCGGCAGTTCACGCTGCAAAGAACCGAAAAATCCACGCGCTGCCCCAGGTCGATGCCCGTGACATACCGCGCGCCAGGAATCCCGCGCGGCATCCGTTCGCCGTCGATCGCCTCATCGATTTTCGAAAACGCCGCGTTCACTCCGTCAATAAACTCCGCTTCGAACTCCTGCCGGAATTCGTCCTCGCTCATCTCGAGACGGAAATCGTTGACATCGCTTTCTTTCAGCCGCGGATTGGATCGCGTCGCCAATTGCAGCGACGCATATCCGCTTGCCTTGTTCTCGTTCTGCCCGAGTAAAAACACGCGATGCAGCCAGTTCTGCGTGCCGCGCGGCGTGCCCAGGATGTAGGCCTCGCCCAGGCTATCCAGCAGCATCGGTTTGAGCACCATTTTCCAGGTGTAATCGCTCACATCCGCCGCCTCATCCACAACCAGCAGATCCAGCCCCGCGCCGCGCAAATTATCCGGCACATGAGCGCTCTTGAATTCAATCCGCGATCCATTGGAACACACCAGCGCATGCTCACTCTTCAAGTGTTTCCACGAAATAATGTCGTCGTCAGCTTTAGTGAGTGCGCCAGCTTTCAAGGTCCTCCCGTCTCCCCCTCCCCCCGTCCCCCCGTCCTTTTCTTTCCTCGTCAAGAGCCACCGCGCGACATCCCGCTCCACGCGGTCCGACTGTTCCTGCACCGGAGAAATCCACCACACGCGCTGATCGTCTTTCGCGCAACGCCGCACCGCCGCGATCGCCGCCGCCACCGTTTTCCCAAACCGCCGCCCGCACACCGCCACCCGAAAACGCCCGCGCAAATTCAGCACCTGGTCCTGCCCCGCATGCGGCACCGGCATCCGGTTCACATGTATTTCATCCGCCATGCCCCCGCTCCCTTCGTCGCCCTTGCCGTTGTATTCCCCTTCCCTTGAGGGAGGGGGTAGGGGGAGGGGTTAGCGCAAAAAAAAACACGCACCCAATTAAAATCCCCGCCCCGCCCCCTCACCCGCGCGCCCCGCTTTCCAAACGCTCAGCCCGATCCCCGAAGCCGTTCCTGCGTCTTCATCGTCAGCGCCGCGCTCATCGCCCCGAGCAGAATCGGCGAGCCCTTCAGCGCGTAATGCCACGCGTCCCCATCCTCTTCCGCGCGCACGCACACCACCATGCACCCCAGCGACCGCCGCCGCACTTCCTCAAGCAGCTCCGCCGTCGTCGCACACGAAAGCCCATCCGCGCTCAAGCGCGTTGTTCGAGAAGCCATAAATTCTCCTTTTGAATTCGAACGAAAGACCCACACCATCGAACACGATTCGACATTCACGATCAACAAGCAGATTTCAACTCAAGAGTCACCCAAAGACGGACGCGTTGAAACTCCCCCTGCACGGGTGGCGCAGACATTCCTGTCTGCGGGAGGGAGCGCATTTGCCGCCGTCAATGCAGCCCCAAAACTAGCGCAGCCGTCGCTTGGCCCAAAGGGCCAACATGGGATAGCCAGGGGCAACGCCCCTGGAAAATGTCCCACTCGGAATTTAGCCCTGTAAGGGCGACATGACCGCTTCGTACCCGGCTCCCACCGACAGAAAGGCGCGGAGAACTTTCGATTCTCCGCGCCTGTTCTCACTCCGTGGTAAAGCCCGTTTAGCGGAACACAACCGGGAAGATCTTCCGCGACGCGTCGCCGCTGATGAGTGTCGTCGATGTCGTGATATCCATGCCCAGCAGGAACGTCTGCGTCTGCCCGCCGCTGCTGCTGGCCGGCGGAATTCCCGTCTGGCTCTGCGGCAGCACCGTCGTCTGCAACTCGCCCAGTTTTCTCTTGCCGTCAATTTTCAAGCTGCGCACGCCCACGGTCCGGAACGAGCCGCGTCCGCGCCGCAAACTCACCGTCTGATCGAAGCCCTGTCCGATATGCACCGCCGCCGACGTCGGCGTTCCGAATTCCACGTCCGAGCGCCCTTTGACATGCGACACGAGGAACTTCGTCTTGAACGCGGTGCCGCTGAATCCGTCCTGCGCCTTCAGTGTCACCACCTGGAACAATCCGCCGAGCTGCCGTTCCTTGCCCAGCGCATACTTAAGGGAGTATTTGCTCCGCCGGTTGCGCGTGTCGAACTGAATCGCTTCCGTCCCGATGAACGTGTTGCCGATCTCCACCACCGCGATCAGCGTCAGGTTGAAGCGGTCCGGGATGCTCCCCACAAGCGCCGCAAAATTCACGTTGAACAGATCCACCTGCAGCGTCCCCTTCGTCGAATCCAGCTTCACACGCAGATCGCCGCTGCGCGACTGCCCGTTGCTGTCCAGCGTCGTTGAGAACGTCGAGCCGGCCAGCCGCAGCGTGAAAGGCGAGGCGGCGAAACTCGAATTGCCGCGCCCTTCGGTGTTCACAAAGAAATTGAATTTCGCCTTGTTCTTGAACTGCCGTCCTTCTTCGCCGGAGATGTCCGCGCGGCTTGTCGCCAGCACCGATTGGATGAAACTCTCGGCCGCGATGGTGATCGCGAACGTCTGATCGCTGCTCGCATTCGAGCGGCTCCGCGCCACGGCCGTCCCCTTCGTCGCGCGCGCCGTAAAGGAGAGCGTCCCGCTGGCCAGCGGTCGCCCCGCCAGCGTGCCGTCTCTGAAAAGCTGCAGCCCGAAAAACTCCAGGCTCAGGCTCGGCACGCCATTCAGCAGCACGCTGTTCGGCACCACGCTGTAAGTCGTGTTCGCCGCCGTGCCGTTGATCGTCTCGATGATCGTCATGTAGTCGTTGCCCACCTGAGCGCTCGGGAGCCGGTCCATCGCGAAGCGAAACGCCGTCGCCGCTTCGTTGCGCGCCACCAGCCGGAAGAATCCATTGCGCGTCTGACTTGCCGCATCGGTCACGCTGGCGTTGAAGAAGGATCCCACCGGCGAGGCCACCTGTCCGGTCACGCGTCCATTGGGCTGAAGCGTCATTCCCGTCGCCGGGTTCAGCGGAGTAAACGCGTAATGGCGCACGCCGCCCAGCGCCGTCACCAGCCGCACGAATTGCGATCCCACCGCCACATCGCCCAGATCAAACCCATCCGGATCGTTCGCGACATCGCCGCCAGCGGGGAAACTCGGATCACTGCCCGCTAGAATAAACGGGTTCGAAAAGCGCAAATTCGTTCCCACAAACCGCGACTTCACGCCTGCCCCCGCATCCCGGCTTTCCACCGGTGTCGCCAGCGCCACCGAGAAGGCCACCGCAGCCGCGAGAACTCCAAGTAAAGCCGTCTGAACTGTAGTCTGCAGCGTCGATGCGCTCATCTTTTTTCCCCTCGTCGCGTAATAAATCTACGTCCCATCCCGCTAAAAAGTCACGTCCTCCTTCCATCACAATCTTCGTGCCGAATCCCCCTCATTCAGGTTCTCGTCATTTCGCGCTCTTTGGTGGAGCAGACATTCCTGTCTGCCCTTGCCGTTGTATCCCCCTCCCCTTGAGGGAGGGGGTAGGGGGAGGGGTTAGCACCCGAATAACAAACCGCGCATCAATCCTCAGCGCGCTCTTCGGTGGAGCAGACACTTCCTGTCTGCCCCTGCCCTTCCCCGTTCGCCCCACTAGCGGGGAGGAACCGGGGGCAAAATCGCCGGCACCGGGCACGTCTTCTCCGCGCACCGCTCACGCGGCTTGCCCGTCTCCCCGAGAGCCTCATAGATCTCCGACAGATACCCTTCACTCATCAGTACGCCCGCGTGCGGCGCCGTCTGCCCGCTTTCAAGGCGCACCAACTGATGATCCCCGCGCACGTAACTGACGCGCTTCCCGCACCCGGCGCTCAAGCAGCTCAGCAGCACGATCCAGAGATACACCCCTTTCCCCAGCCCCCTCTTCGTGTCTTTGAGTCTTCGAGTCTGGGTGTCGGATCCGTCCCGTTCCATCAACAATCGCGTTCCGAAATTCCTGAACAGTCTCATGTATCGTCTCCGTCCCCTGCCGCTCCACCCGCCGCCGCCAGAGAAACAAAATCTCCGGCAGCGCCCGAATCAGCAGCGCCAAAAAAGGTCCCCAGGCCATGTGTAAACTCCAGCGTGAATTGAAATACGAAGTCCTAAAATGCAAGTTCATCCGTGCCTGTCACTGCAAGTCGTCCGCCACGACGGACACGCGGTCCCCCCTCCCCTTGAGGGAGGGGGCTAGGGGGAGGGGTTAGCCGTCCCCAACCCGACGCACCGAAAAAACAGAACAAGTTTTCCATTCATTCGTTCAATGACCATTGAAAATTTAAAAAATAGAAACGGCACATTCTTCACCCCGTGCTTAAAGCCTTTGAGCATGGGTGGTGAATCGAATTCGTCATTCCACCCGCGCCACCGTGCTCGTGCTCCCACCCGAAAACCCATCCGCCACACCCTGCCCGAAAACATACGCCGCGATCACGCCGCCCAGCGCCAGCGTCGCCTCCGGATCCACCCCCAGCCAGCTCTGCAGCCCAATCGCCAGCGCCCCAAATACGGCCACCAGAAACTTCCGCCCGCCCAGTCTGCCCAATACATTCAAAACCATTTCCGCCCCCTTTTTTATTTTGGATTTTAGATTTTTGATTTTGGATTGGCATCGCGGTCAATCCGCAATCCAAAATCCAAAATCATTTAAAGCCCAGCCATCCGATCACGCTGCCCTGCACGGCCACCCAGATCGCGCGCATCCATTTCAGATGCACGCGCGTCTGTTCCGCCGATTGCTCCAGCGCCGCCAGCCGCTGGTCCTGCGCCTCCACGCCCCGCCGCTGCCACGCGATATGTTCGCGCCAATCCGCATGCGTGCGGTTCGTCGCCGCCACCAACTGCTCGATCTGCGTCTCCAGCCGCGCCAGCCGCTCCCCAGCCGGTCCATTCGCCGATGGTGCCATCCGTCCCCCCCTTTCCTTTCTTTCAACACAAAGGCACAACGAGTTTTTCTCTTCCTCTTCTTCTCATCCGTTCTTCGTGTCTTTAAGCCTTCGTGTCTTCGTGTTGAGTCTGTAGTCTGTTTGATACGTGTGTTCTTCAGTTCGCTATAGCCTGCTCGCACCGCGCCACCAGCGGCCGCATGCGCGTGTCGATCTCTTCAAAGATCCGCTCTTCGGTCTCCCCCGTCGCCCGCAGCATCGGCAGCAGCCACCAGCGCAGGTAGTCACGCGCACGCCATGCGCCCAGGGAGCAATAGAACGATGGAGTGTTTGGCTCGCGGCAGCGTAATGCGGCGTGCGCCATCTCCTGAACCAGATCGTCCTGCGTGCTCTTGTCCTGCGGCCACATGGCGCGCGCGATGACCGTGAATTCGTGCAACAGCTGCACCGCCGCCTCGCGAGGCGACAGCATCCCGTCGCGCTCATCCAGCGCCCGTTCCAGATTCGCCGTCACACGCAAACACAGTTCCTGCTCTTCCGACAACGGCTCACAGTCGCCCTGGGTGGGGCAAACATTCCTGTCTGCCCCCAAATGGGCGAAGCCACCACTTCCGTTGCCCTTCTCCCCTTCTCTCCCAGAGAAGGGGCCGGGGGCGAGATACCGAGGCTCCGGCTGCGGACCATACTTTTCATGCACTGACAATGTCATCGTCATCTTTGTTCCTCCACATATACAACGGATGAATTTTTGACTTTGGATCTCTAGGGCTCTAAAAGCACCGTTGAGTACTCAAATGATCTGAAATGAATTGAATGGACCCCAATAAACCCAATTGCGCTGAATCGAACTGAATTGAACTCAATCGCACCGTCGGACCTCAATCGCATTGAATCGCCCAAGGGCACTAGCGCATTTCACGTTTGAATGCGGCCATTTGAAAGCGTGGTCTGGGCGTCACGCCCAGACAATTTTGACACGAAGAGGGTACTTTGTCCGGGCGAGACGCCCGGACCACGATCCGTGGTCACGACCAAACCGTGAATGGCTCTAACGTGTTCGTTGCACTATCGCGATTCGTTCCGCCTCGCCCCCTAACGCCTTCCCGCTAACCGCCAAAGCCCCCGATTCGCGCCGCCAGCGAGCGGATGTACTCCTCCAATTGCGCGCGGCTGCAGACCCACGTCCGCCCGATCTTGAATCCCGGTAATTTCCGCGCCCGAAACAACCGCAGCACGAGTTTCTGCGAAATACGCAACTTCCGCGCGATCTCGTGCGAGCGCATAAACTCCCCGTCAATTCCAATCGGACTCAACGGAATCGGCGAGCCTACCCCTGGTGTGTGTTTCTGGTCCCCAGACATGACGCTACCCCCATAGCGCGGTTGGGCCCGCAAGAGGTACTGCTTAGCGGTCACCACGCCCAGCGATGGTGCCGGCCGCCCAGTGGGCGGATTGTCAATTGGTTCGGCGCAGAACGCGCCGTGAATATCCATTCATATTAGGCATACATGAGGCTGTTGTCAATACCCTAATTTATATTTAATCTGCGGCCGTCGCGCAGGCTTCTAGCCTGCGAGTTTCAAAACTATCTTCCACGCACCAATCCTCCGCATGTCACACTGAATCTCCGCCCCCCCCGGACGCCCAGCCGGCGACCCCAGAAGTAGACGGGGGCTCTCAGCCCCGTCAGGCCGTTGGGAAAAAATCCAATTCCACTACCGTCGCGCAGCATCCACAACGCATCCAGTATGATTTTGAGGACCATCGCCGTTAACGCCAGGCCGACGATCTGCGCCATTTTGGAGTTGCCGAAGACGTTGAGAAACGCACTGTGAATCCACGTGCTACGCGGCGTCCGCGCCAGCACCGTATCGATCAGGATCGCCATCGGCCAGGCATGCAAAAGTCCCAATCCCACCGACGCCGCGATCATCACAACCAGCAGCCCAATCAGCCGCGCATCCCGCCGAAAATAAGAGATTGCACCAAAAATAAAAGGCATCGCATCCTCCCGCGATATCTCAGACGCATTGATCATTCCATCTGCATGATGCATGATGCAT
>Ga0163144_10022512_pt1 | contig 12484 bp, 7 predicted proteins | sample OliLak19BULKMAT1_FD_123175 | JGI IMG/M metagenome (GOLD analysis project Ga0163144, IMG submission 123175) | Freshwater microbial mat bacterial communities from Lake Vanda, McMurdo Dry Valleys, Antarctica - Oligotrophic Lake LV.19.BULKMAT1 | ecosystem: Environmental > Aquatic > Freshwater > Lake... | reverse complement strand
TGATCACCCAGCTTGAGTCCGTCCAGGATTTCAACCGTGCTGACCGAGGCGCGGCCAAGCTTGACGCGGGTCTGTACCGCCTCGCCTCGGGCGTCGATCACAAACAGCTGAAGCACCGATTCCGGCGCGCCGAAGGCCGGTCGGCCCAGATAAAGCACGTCGGTCAGGCGCTCGATTTCAATGCTGCCGTCCACCGAAAGATCGGGGCGGGCACCGGGCGGCAAGGCCTCGTCAATCACCACATCGACCTGCACATTGCCGCCTTGCACTGCGGGATTGATGCGCGTAACCCGACCCGTCACCACGCCGTTGCGGGTGTCGATACGCGCTGGCAGGTCCAGACGCAAATCCTTGGCCTGGGTTTCGGCAATCTGCAATTCCGCCATCAGCATATCGGGGCGCGCGACGCGGGCAAGGTTGGCACCCGCAGTGACCTGCTGCCCCTCTTCAACCGCAACCAGCTGCAGCACCCCCGCCATGCCCGCACGCACGTTCAGCGCCTCGGTCTGCCGTTCGCGCAGGCTCAGCGTGCTGCGCAGCTGTTTCAGGCGCGCCTGTTCCGCAGTCAGCTGCGCCGCCATATTGCGGCGGAAATTCGGCACCCGCTCGGCGTCCAGTTTGACCCGGGTTTGCGCCAGCTCGGCACTCAGCTGCGAGCGCTTGGCCTGCAGCTTGGAGACGATTCCCTTGGCCGCCAGCTCCTGTTCGGCATCGGCCTGCAACTGCGCAGACTGCAGATCCGAATCACTGCTTGCCGCCGCCGCCTGCAAATCAAGCAGCTGATTGTCCAGGCCCACTTGGCGCGCCACCAGATCAGCTTCGGCCGCTGCAACCTCGGTGCGCGCCGAAAGCAGCTGCTCGCTGAGTTCCGGATTCGCCAGCTGCGCGATCACGGTATCGGCGGTAACAGCAGCACCCGGCTTGACCAACACCCGCTCCACGCGGGCATTGCTTTCGGCGGCAATCCAGCGAATCTCGGTTGGCACCAGCACACCCGGACCGCGCACCTCGCGCAGCATTTCGCCGCGTTTCACCGTATCCACCCAGACGCTCGCGCGACTGACCGTCGGCGCGCTCGGGCGCAGCTGGCTCAGCAGCACCGAAAGCGCAATCAGCGCGGCAGCGCCGCCGGCTATCCACAGCCGCTGGTGGCGAACTTTTTTGGCTTTCAAATCGGGGCGCGAGATATCCATGCACTGCACAAAGCAGTCAGCGTGCCAAGTCCACCAAAGCCCATGCTAGAAGGCTTTTGATACTCTTTTTGCGGCTCCTTTTTGGGCTGCCGCGACACCGGCGTACGATCTTGAAGCGCTGGTTGTTTCGATTTCGGACGCGAGGCTGCTTTCATGACACGCAACCACCGCGGAGCATGACACGCAACCACCGCGGAGCATGACGCGCGCCGCGAGGATTCAATGTGCCGGATCGGGTGAGCCTGTCATCTCGACCGAAGAGAGAGATTTCAAACCGGCTTGGGATGAGATTTCTGCCTTCGGTCGAAACGACACAGTCGGTCGAAAGGACCAAAGCCGCCAACCGGCATTCTGCGCCAAGCCGCCAGGCGCAGTCGCTTCAATCCACAACATCGCGTGTTGCACACACTGAACGAGTCTCACGCCAGCGGCTCGGTAAAGCGAAGCGTGAACGATCGAATGAGGCGCACGACGAAACGCTCGCCATCCTCGATCAGCTGGGGCTCGGCGTTGTTTTTCTCACGCATGTACCGCACGATTTTTCGCGGCACACCCATACCTGAATGTTCCAGGTAGCGATAGTCGCGCATGACGTCCTTGATCAGTTGGTTCCGGGCCGCACGACAACCCGTCAACATGCGCACGGGCGTGATGCCGTTCGGTAAACGGCCGGGCGAGCCAATCTCCATGCGCCGCCGCTGCTTGAAGCGTGTTCTAACTCGTTTGGAGCGCCTTAAGATTACCTCGAACCGCTACCGAGCAACCTGCGGTCGGCGGCGCGCTCGACTCTGGCCTCATGCGCAAGTCTAGAAGTGGCTTTAATGGTGTGGCACGTCGCCTCTGAAAAGCATGAAACTGAGCGGTGCGGTATGGCAAGACGAAACCGCCCCCCGAAGCGGCGGTTTTGCCCCTCTCCGGTTGAGCTTCGCGCCATAAGAGTGAGCGTGGAGCGACGTGGCAAATGATTTTTCCGCTTCGCAGAAAACTTAGAAAGAGGGCAAATGGATGACTGCGCTGCGCTCGCGGTGGCGAACCTCTAGTCCCTTTCATGCTGAACGCGCGCCACGCTATTTCGCCGCGATCTCGCCGACCAATTTGGCAGCCTCAAGGTAGCTTGGGCTGTCGCGACCGAGCTGTTTTTCGGAGGCCTGCATGGCTTCTTGCGCGAGCGTGCGGGCACGTGCCCGATCACCGCTCGCGAGTAGCGCGCGGGCGTAAGCCAAAAGCGTGGTGCTGCGGTGCGCAGGCACGCCCTTGGGCGATTCGGCAATTGCGTATGCCTGGGCGGCATGCGTCAGGGCGCTGGCGCTATCACCCAGCACCAGTTCGCATTCCGAAAGCCGCGCATGCGTGGGTTCGACGCTGAATGAGCTCTCCGGGCGCGATTCGCGTTCCAGCACGCGCTGAAACATCGGTACCGCTTCGCCGCAGCGGTCCTGCTGGCGCAGCAAATTGGCGGCCTTGTGTTCGATGCTGGACAGCTTGCGGGCCTGATCCATGGGCGGCAGCGTGGCGGCCACGCGAATCGATTCGGCAAACAGCACATTGGCCTCGCCATAGCGTCTGGCGTTGCCCAGAATTGTGGCCAGGATATTGAGACACTCCAGAACTTCCAGCGAGTTGCTGCCATAGACTTCGCGCTGGATCAGCAGCGCTTCACGCGCCAGCGCTTCGGCTCGCACCAGCTCGCCTTGACGCGCGTACAGCGTGCTCAGCGACACCTTGAGCTGACCGACGACGCGATGGCGAGCGCCATAGCTGGCTCGCGCAATTTCCAGCGCGCCGGCAATCTCACGCTTGGCGCCTTCGCTGTCACCGGAGCGCAGCAGGAAGAAGCCGTAGGCGTCGCGCGCCTGCAGCACTTTTAGATGCGCCGGACCCAGCAAGCCATTGAGCGTCACAAGCGCTTCGGAAAAGCAGCGCGCTGCGGCCTCTCTGTGTCCTGCACCATCAAGGATCGTGGCCAGCTCGGTCAGGGCATCGGCGGTAACCGTATGCTGATTGCCAAGACTTGCGCGCGCTTCGGCCAGCGCGGCTTCGGCCACCTTTTGGGCCTCCATAGCGCGATCCGACTTGCTAAAAATACGCGCCAGATCCAGGCTTAGTGCGACCCGCTGCTCGGGCTGCTTGGTGCTGGGCAAAACGCGCTCCAGCCGCGCCTGTGCGGCGGCCAGATCGCCGGTCTCAAGCGAAAGCGCCACCAGCTCGCGCTCGGCGTTCACCGCCACTGCCGGTTTACCGTCCGCCAGGGCCAGTGTGGCGGCTTCACTGGCCGCCCGCTGGGCCGGTTTGAACTCACCGAGTCCCTTCAAGGCGATTGCGCGCTCCAGCTCAATTTCGGCACGGCCGCTGCCGGAACTCAGGAGCTTGAGCGCGGAATCAAACAAGCCCAGGCGGTTGTAGGCGGTGGCAATACTCAAGGAGATATCGCGCGCGGTGTCCGGATTGCCGGTCCAGCGGGTGTTTGCGCGCTGCGATGCGGCGTCCAGTAGCTCGCGCGCAGTGACCGCTGCTGCGCCGCGCACGTTTGGATCCGAAGACTCGAACATGCCGACCAAGAAGTCTTTGACCGCCTCGGCCCGCGTGGCCTCGCGCTGCGCTTGCTCGGCCAGAACCAGGCTCACGGCAACCGCCGCCAACAGCGCCACGCCGGCCAGCACGGCCGCCAAGCTGGCGGCGCGATTGCGCGCGATCAGCATGCTTAAGCGATAGGTCCAAGTGTCGCCACGGGCGGCAATCGGTCGCCCGTCCAGAAAGGCGCGCAGGTCTTTCGCCAGCGCTTCGACGGACGTGTAGCGACGCGCTGGCTCGCGTTTGAGCGCGGTCAACAGGATCAGGTCTAGATCGCCACGCAGCTCACGCGCGGCGACCGAAGGAACCAGGCTCTGGCGGGTGCTGGGAGTGGCAACTTCGTCCTGAACGATCTGCGCCTCCGGCAGCACGCCCTCGCAATACGGATGCGGTCGCTCGCCCAGCAGCAGCTCGTGCAGCACGACGCCAAGCGAATAGACGTCGGTCAAGGTGGATACGGCCTGAGCCAGGATTTGCTCGGGCGCGGCATAGGCCGGAGTCATCAAGCGGGTGGCGGTTTGGGTCGGGTCTGAATCCGCGTCCACCGACGCCGTGGTATCGACCGCCTTGGCGATCCCAAAATCGAGCAATTTCGGTTCACCGTCCGCATCCACCAGCACGTTAGACGGCTTCAGGTCGCGATGAATGATCAGATGCTGATGCGCGTAGTGCACCGCGTTACAGATTTTCAGGAACAGCTCGATGCGCGCTGACAGTTTGAGCTGATGACGTGCGGCGAACGCGGTGAGCGGCTCGCCGTCGACAAACTCAAGCGCGAAATAGGGCGTGCCATCTGCGGTCAGGCCGCCACCCAGCAGGCGCGCGATGTTCTTGTGCTCCATGCGCGCCAAAAACTGGCGCTCGCGCAAAAAGCGACCCTTATCGCTGGGCTTTGCCCAGGACGGCAGTATTTTGAGCGCGACACGCTGCTCATACTGCCCGTCGCTGCGCTCCGCCAGGTAGACCACACCCATACCGCCCTGACCCAACACGCGCAGCAGCCGATAGGCCCCGATTTCGCTCGGCGCGGGCACACTGGCGCGCGGCGCGGTGTCCGGCGCGTTGAGCTCTTGGGTGGGCAGCAGTTTGGAATTGCTCATGGCGGATGATAGTCGTCGCGCTGCGCGCGCAGGCAAGATAGTTGCGCGTTTTATATCCGCAATGGCCTAGCTAGCTAGGAAACCGCAGGGAAAACCGCAGGGCGACCGAGCTTGCCGGGCTCCGGTTCCGATCCGATGCATCAAGCCCCCTCATGCGCTGCGTCCGGCCGCACGCTTTTTGGCCTCAAACCAGCGCGAGCCGGGCAACACCACGGCCACACAGCGCAGCGCTGAGCCGGGCGGCGCGTTGGCATTTGAAGCTGGCTTCACTTTGCTGCGAAATGATTGAGCTTACGGAGAAACTGGGAGCAATCGATGTCACAGCCACACGCCAAGCTGGCGCCGCTTCGGCCGCCGCTGGCGCCGCGCCAGCGCGTGCTGCGCGGCTGTTGGGGCATGCTCATTGGCGCAGCGCTGGGCAGCCTTTTGCTGCGGCCGCACTGGTTCACACCCGATCATCTGGTGTGGCTGCTGATGCAGCACGCGGATTGGGTTTGGTTCGCGTACCTGTTGGGCTTCAGCTTGCGCGGCTTGATCCTGCTGCCAAGCACGCCGTTTGTGCTGGCCGGCAGCCTGCTCTTCCCCGGGCAGGAAGCGCAGGTGATCTGTGCCGCACTGGTTTGCATCGCGCTCTCCAGCGCGCTGATCTACTTCTGGGCGCCGGTTTGGGGTCTTCACCGGCACCTGCGGCCGGAGGTGAGTGGGCGTATTGCCAGCGCGCTCCAGCATCCCGGAGGCCGCGTTTTCGTGGCCGCTTGGGCGATTTTTCCTATCCTGCCAAGTGATGCGATCAGCCATGTCGCGGGCTCTCTGCGCTTGGGATTGATGCGCTACCTGATCCCGTTCTTGCTCGGCAAATTAGTGCTTTGCAGTTTGCTGGTTAGCGCAGCGGGGAGGCTGCACGCGCTGGGCTGAGCTGGCGAAGCGCGCTTACCACGCGCCAAGCTCGCGCAGCGAAGCGGCGGGTCGCGGTCGGATGCTTAGATTGCGGGGAAGCGACGCCTTTTCCTGATTCCGAGTGCCTACAATCTGCCTCTGGTGGTCGACAGTGAACTGTTAATGGCAAATGCATGGAAGCGGGTCGTCGACCGGCTCAGCCTTGAGCTGGGTGCGGACGAGGTCGGCAAGTGGCTACACACGCTACAGGTGGTAGCGAGCGAACAAAAGCTCACGCTGTACGCGCCCAATCACATTATTCAAGATCAAATCGAGCGTAACTACCTGGCTCGGATCGACGCGTTGGCGCGCCATTTCGATCCCTCCTTAGTCAATATTGAGCTGGTCATTGGCTCCGCCCATTCGCCAAGCCGCAAGGTCAGCAAGCCCGAGGTGCACGCGCCCGAAAGCGAAGCGGCGTTTGAGCATCGACTGGATCCGCGCTATCGCTTCGAGACCTTTGTGGAAGGCTCATCGAATCGGCTGGCGCGCGCCACCGCCATGCAGGTGGCGCAGCAGCCCGGTCAGGCGAACAGCAACCCGTGCGTGCTCTACGGCGGTACTGGGCTGGGCAAGACGCATCTACTGCACTCAGCCGGAAACCTCATGCTGGCGCGCAATCCTCGCGCCAAAGTGCTGTATGTGCGTTCCGAGGAATTCATCAATCAAATGGTGCGCGCGCTGCGTTCGGGCAGTACCGAAGACTTCAAGCAGCGCTATCGGCAGCTGGACGCTTTGCTGATCGACGATATCCAGTTCTTCGCCGGCAAGGAGCGCACTCAGGAGGAATTCTTCCACACCTTCGAAGCGCTGTATGACAACCGGCAGCAGATCATCATGACCTGTGACCGCTATCCGCGCGACCTGGAAAAGATCGAGCACCGCTTGCAGTCGCGTTTTGGCTCCGGGATCAGCGTTGCGGTGGATCCGCCCGATTATGAAACCCGGGTCGCGATACTCTTGCGCAAAGCGGAGGAAACCGGCGTGGCGCTGGATGAGCCGGTGGCCGGGTTTCTGGCGCGGCGCATGCACTCGAACGTGCGTGAGCTTGAGGGCGCGCTAAACACGCTGCACGCGCACGCCAACTTCCTGCGCCGGAAGATCACCGTTGAGTTTGCGCAGGAAACGCTGCGCGATCGGCTGGGTGCAGCGGAGCGTTTGGTGTCGGTAGGTAATATTCAACAAACGGTGGCCCAGCTGACGCGGATCGGACTGGCCGATTTGGTGAGCAAAAAGCGTAAGCGCCCAATCGTTCACGCGCGTTCGATGGCGATGGCTTTGGTCAAGGAGCTGACGCGCTTGAGCTACGCCGATATCGGTAAGGAGTTTGGCGATCGCGATCATTCCACCGTGATGCATGCGTGCCGGGAAGTGAAAAAGCGCATGCGCGACGAGAGTGAGTTTTTTGAAACGTGGCAAGAGGCGATGCGGCGGTTGGTGGGTTAAGGTCGGCTGCGCTCGTACTGGCGCTGGCACCGCTGGGATATGCGCCGGTTTTTGGCGCCGCTGCTTTTGGCGCCGCTGCTTTTGGCGCCGCTGTTTTGGCGCCGCTGTTTTGGCAACGTTTTGTTAAGCGCCGTCCATGTGGATAAGTCTGTGGATTGCTTGTGTACCTGCTGTGGGTCTATTTGGGGGTAGAGTTGTCCCCGTTTGCTGCGAGCTTGTTTTGACCCTTCTATCCACCGCAGATTTGTTTTTTGTTTCAGTTACTTAGCTACGTTTTCCACAGGTTTTATCGGGCTCTATAACTACTAATCTTTATAAATGGATAAAGGAATAAGTACATGAAGTTCGCTGTGCTACGCGAAGTGTTGATGCAGCCCTTGCAGAAGGTGATGGGGGTCGTCGAGAAGCGCCAGACGATGGCGGTGTTAAACAATCTGCTGTTTGAAGTCACCAGTGACGGGCTCACCTTGACCGGCAGCGATAGTGAGGTTGAGCTGCGCTCCAAGGTGCCGCTGAATCTTGCCGAGCCCGGTGAGCTCACGGTGCCAGCGCGCAAGCTTTTTGATCTGGTGCGTTCGCTCGGTGACGGTACTGAGCTGCAGTTCTCAAAGCAGGCCGAGCGCTTGGTGATGAAGGCTGGGCGGAGCAGATTCACGCTGGCAACGCTGGCTGCGGTGGAGTTCCCATCCACCGACGTGGGTGAGGTGATCTTTACGCTGTCGATCGCGCAAAAGGCCTTGAAGGAAGTCTTGGAGCGCGTGGCTTTTGCGATGGCAGTCTCGGATGTTCGGTACTACTTGAACGGAATGCTGTTCGAAGTGCGCGGCTCGGGTTTGCGCTGTGTCGCCACCGACGGTCATCGACTCGCGATTGCGGATACGCAGTCCGAGCTGGGCGGGTTGAGCGTAGAGCGCCAGATCATTCTGCCGCGTAAAGGCGTGCTGGAGCTCCAGAAGCTGCTCGAAGGTGTGGACGAACCGGTCTCGCTGGCCTTTTCTCGCAACCACGTCCGGGCTCAGGTTGGGGCGAGCCAATTCACCTCGAAGTTGATTGAAGGCAAGTTTCCGGACTATGAGGCGGTGATTCCGATTGGCGCGGAGAAGAAGGCCGTGGTGGAGCGCGAGGCATTGCGCACGGCGCTTCAGCGCGCTGCGATTCTGGCCAATGAAAAGTACCGAGGCGTACGCTTGGAGCTGGTAGCCAAGACGCTGCGCGTTTCGGCGCAGAACCCGGAGCAGGAAGAGGCCTATGAAGAGCTCAATGCGGAAACGGACGTCTCGGGCATCTCGGTCGGCTTCAACGTCAATTATCTGCTGGACGCTATCTCAGCCTTGGACGGCGAGAGTTTGACGCTCGCGCTGCGCGACAGCAATTCAAGCGGACTGTTGACGGGCGGGGCCGGTGGGCGCATTCGGCACGTGGTGATGCCGCTGCGACTGTGATTTGTGAGTTGGTGCGGGGGTCAGGGTCCCGGGTGTCGGTAAGAGTCGTTCCAGTGCGGCGTTGGGTGGCAGTGTTGGTGTCAGAGTTTTTATGCGGGTGCTGAATCTTCGGGTGCAGGATCTACGTTGTTTTCGCTCGATTGAGCTCAAGCCCGGGCCGGGACTGAATGTGTTTGTGGGTGAGAACGGCGCAGGGAAGAGCAGTGTGCTGGAGGCGCTGGCATTGCTATCTGGCGGCAGGTCGTTTCGCACCTCGCGCAGCTCCTATCTTATTCGGCATGGCGCGGTCTCGGCGCAGGTTTTTGCGGATATTGAGCAAGATGATGTCTGCCATCGGCTTGGTTTTTCGCGCAGTAAGGACGGCTGGCGAGGACGGCTGGACGGCAAGGACGTGCGCCGGCTTTCGGATTTAGCGCGCAATTGCGCGGTACTGGTGCTTGAGCCAAATGCGCTCGATCTGTTGACCGGGCCGAGCGAATCAAGGCGTCGCCTAATTGATTGGCTTGTGTTCCACGTGGAACATGGTTATGGCGATGTGTGGATGCGGTACCAGCGCGCGCTGTCGCAGCGCAACGCGCTTTTAAAGCGCCCTGGCGTGTTGCGGTCCGAGATTGCCGGTTGGGACGCGCAGCTCTCCGAGGCGGGCGCGGTTATTCATTCCCTGCGCGCGATAGCCACCAATCGCGTTGCCGCAGCGTTGATAGAAGCAGGCATGGAGCTTGCGCCGCAACTGGGGGAGGCCAGCCTGAAGTACCGAAAGGGTTGGGATGGCGACTCGTTGTTAGAGGCGCTGGCGGTAACCATGGATCGGGATCGCCAGCTCAAGTTTACCGGCTCGGGTCCACACCGCAGTGACTGGCGGATGACGTTCAAGCTTGGGGGCGGTCGCCATGAACTTTCACGCGGTCAGCAAAAAACCGCGTGCTTCATGCTTCTGCTCGCTCTAGTGAGGGTTTACGAAGCGGCGAATCACCAGTTCCCGATTGTCTGCGTGGACGATTTATTCTCCGAGCTGGATTCCGATCATCAAGCGCGCTGTTTGCGAGTGGTGGCGGATACTGGAGCGCAAGTGTGGGTCACAGGCACCCACATGCCGGAACAGCTGCTGACCGGTTGGTCCAATGCCCCGCACAGGTTCCACGTGGAACATCACCAAATCCTGCCGGTCTCGGTCTAGCCAATCTGAGCCACCCGCTCATGAAGGCCACCCACGTGCACCGCCTTCAATCACCAGCAACCCACGTACCGATGGCGTAAACTCCTTACTCTCTTTGCGCTCCCTCCTAGCGCCCCACGCGCACCATGCGCGACCAAACTGGCGGAATACAGCATGCATGTAGAAGACCAAAACCTCGACGCCGAAAACGTCGATAGCTACGATTCTGGCTCAATCAAAGTCCTCAAGGGTCTCGATGCCGTTCGCAAGCGCCCAGGCATGTATATCGGCGATACCGACGATGGCACCGGATTGCACCACATGGTCTTCGAAGTGGTGGACAACTCGGTCGACGAAGCGCTGGCGGGGTACTGCAACAACATTCTGGTCATCCTGCACATGGATGGCTCGTGCAGCGTTTTGGACAACGGTCGCGGCATTCCGGTCAAGGTTCACGAGGAAGAAGGACGCTCTACCGCAGAAGTGGTAATGACCGTGCTGCATGCCGGTGGCAAGTTTGACGATAACTCGTACAAGGTTTCCGGTGGCCTGCACGGCGTCGGCATTTCTGTGGTGAACGCGCTGTCGGAACACCTTGAGCTCAAAATCTGGCGCGACGGTCACGCCCACATCCAAGAGTACGCGCTAGGCGTGCCGCAGTATCCGATCAGGCAGCTGGAGCCGTCTGAGCAGCGTGGCACACAAGTGCGCTTCCGGCCATCCACGCAGATCTTTACCCAGGTCGAATTCCACTACGACATTCTCAGCAAACGGCTGCGCGAATTGGCATTCCTCAACTCAGGCCTGCGCATCGAGCTTGTTGATGAGCGCGTCTCGGATAAGTCTGACGTGTTTGAATACAGCGGCGGCATTCGCTCCTTTGTTGAACATCTGGCTCAACTCAAGACCCCGCTGCACGCCAGCGTGATCTCGATCACCGGTAAGCACGAGGGTATCCAGGTTGATCTGGCCATGCAGTGGACCGATTCGTACCAAGAGAACGTCTATTGCTTCACCAACAATATTCCGCAAAAAGACGGCGGCACGCACTTGGCAGGCTTCCGAGCTGCACTGACGCGAACCATCAACGGCTATATCGAATCCAGCGGCGCGCTTAAAAAGGACAAGATTGATCTCTCCGGCGACGACAGCCGCGAAGGCCTGATTGCCGTACTTTCGGTAAAAGTTCCGGATCCAAAGTTCAGTTCGCAGACCAAAGAAAAGCTGGTCAGCTCTGAAGTCAAAGGTTCCGTTGAAAGCATCGTTTCGCAAAAAATCGCCGCTTTTCTAGCCGAACATCCCAACGAAGCCAAAGCCATCACCATGAAGGTGCTGGAGGCCGCGCGCGCTCGTGAAGCTGCCCGCAAAGCCCGCGAGATGACCCGCCGCAAGAGTGCACTCGACATCGCTGGACTGCCCGGCAAGCTTGCGGACTGTCAGGAAAAGGATCCCGCCAAAAGCGAACTGTTCCTGGTCGAAGGCGATTCCGCTGGCGGCTCAGCAAAGCAGGGCCGCAACCGTAAATTCCAGGCCATCCTGCCGCTGAAAGGCAAGATTCTCAACGTGGAACGAGCGCGCTTTGACAAGATGCTTTCCAGCGTCGAAGTGGGCACGCTCATCACCGCGCTTGGTTGCGGCATTGGCAAAGACGAATTTGACATCAACAAGCTACGCTACCACCGCATCATCATCATGACCGACGCCGATATCGACGGCTCCCACATCCGCACTCTGCTGCTCACCTTCTTCTATCGCCAGATGCCAGAAATTGTTGAGCGCGGCTACATTTACATCGGGCTGCCGCCGCTCTACAAGCTCACTCAGGGCAAACAGATCACCTACCTCAAAGACGACGCGGCGCTGGCACAGCTGCTGATCAATACCGCGGTCGACGGATCCGAACTAAAGCCCACCGAAGGCGCGCCGCCGATTAGCGGCGTGGCGCTGGAAAAGCTGATGCATCGCTTTGATGCGGCCCAAGCGCACTGCAAACGCATGAGTTCACGCTTCGACCCGCTGGTGCTGGACGCCATGACCAGCCTGCCGCCGATGACGCCAGAAAAACTGGCCGATCCCGAAACTGGAATGCGCTACGCAGAGTTGCTGAATCAACAGCTCAGCCGAGCGGGTTTGGACGCTCCGAAATATCAGGTACGCGCTTCGCAGGCGCCCTCAGCGCTTTGTGTGGAGCGCCTCCAGCACGGCTTGCGCACGCTCACCACCATTCCGGCCACGTTCTTTGCTAGCGCCGATTACCGTCCGATCGGCGATTTGGCCAGCGATCTGGACGGCCTGATCCAACCCGGCGCGACGCTTTCGCGCGGCGGCAAGACGCTGTCGGTCAGCAATTTCCGTGAGGTGCACGAGTGGCTGATTGAGCAGGCCAAGCGCAACCGCGAGATTGGCCGCTTCAAGGGCCTGGGTGAGATGAATCCGGATCAGCTTTGGGATACCACGGTGAATCCTGAAACGCGGCGCTTGCTCAGCGTAAATATTGAAGACGCCATCGCGGCCGATCAGATGTTCAGCATGCTGATGGGCGAAGCCGTGGAGCCGCGGCGCGTGTTCATTGAGGCCAATGCGCTTCGGGTCTCGAATCTCGACGTTTAGCCAAACTTCTGGCCAAACTTCTGGCCAAAC
>Ga0163144_10022510_pt1 | contig 12485 bp, 23 predicted proteins | sample OliLak19BULKMAT1_FD_123175 | JGI IMG/M metagenome (GOLD analysis project Ga0163144, IMG submission 123175) | Freshwater microbial mat bacterial communities from Lake Vanda, McMurdo Dry Valleys, Antarctica - Oligotrophic Lake LV.19.BULKMAT1 | ecosystem: Environmental > Aquatic > Freshwater >... | reverse complement strand
TCAATCTTTTTAGAAGATGGAACTGAGGCAGCCTTAGACTTTTTAATACGTTCTTTACGCAAACGTTCACTTATCTCACTTCCTAAATATTTTTCAATTATATCTTCTGGAATACTAGATAGGTGATTTCTTATCTCGCCATTTAGTTGGTCTTTAATTCTAGGAACTATGTCTGCAACTGTAACATCGGGATATCCATTTTCCATTGCCCACATCATACCGGCGGCAATTCTAGATACTGCGTATGGTGTCTTAGGAAAATCTGGATGCTTAGACATTTCAGAGGTAATTTCTTTATCTAGCTGTTGAGCTGCTTGCTCTTGATAGAAAATTGCTTGGTCTCTATCTTTTTCTTGTTTATCTCTATTTATTTGGTCTCTAAGTGATTGTAATTCTTTTTGTTCTAATTCTCTTTGTAATTGTTCTGGAGATTTTTGCATCCTTTCAATTTCTTGCTGAATTACTTGCTCTGCAAATTTATTAACATCAAGACCTAGATTGTGTAAAACTTTAGATGGGTTTTGTTTAAGTTCCGCAAGGAGTCCGTCTACTTCTTTTCTTAGACCTGCAGCCTCTTGCATTCTTTTATGTCCGGCACCACCCAACTGTGCTAATCTTTTTAATTCTGTTTTGTCTTGTTCATTTTTTAAATTAAATTTTTTCTCTTGTCCATCAATCAGTAAATTAAATAATTCTTCTTTAATTTGTTCATTCTGTTCTTTGCTTAGTGGTTCATTAGTTTGTGAGTTAATAACTTTACTCACAACGTCCTTAGCACTAGAGGGATCATGTGATTCTTGTTCACCACTTTCATTAATTTCTGATTCTACTTGTGGATCTAGATTAACAGCTTCGTTGGACATTGACTAAACTCCTGGAAAACTCGCCCCGACATTGGAGGTAGAGTATTATTATTATTTCTTTTTAAAGGGTTCTGGTTGACCTTTTAAAGGATTTTTAAACATATCTTTTTGATTTTTCTTTAACATATCAGTTATAGAACCAAATTTAGCTTCTTTATACTCTTTTTCGGTAGCCGGTTGCATCCAACCTTCAGGTGGATCATGTGGTGGTACTAGTCCATCATTTTTTAGTTTTTTCTGATATCCTTGACTACTTTGTGTATTTCCTTTTATTTTTCTATTTTCATCGTAAGTTTTCCAAGACATATTATACCCCCAATATATGTATTATTGACCTTGACTATTTTGTGACATCATTTGTTCTGGCGTCATTGGTAAATTCTTAAAAGGTTCTGGCGGTGTCGCTGGTTTTGGTATATTTACATTAGCACCTTGTGGACTTGATTGAACACTAGTTGCCTCACTTAGTCCTGTTGCTTCTGGTATCTTACCTAAAGCAGATGCCGGAGGTTTTTGCCCACCATCACTGAAGTTACTCCCAACTGAAGAACCTTGTTGTGGTCCAAGTGGCTTAACCCCTATTATTTGTAATAAATCTGGATCTGTACTTCTCATTAAATCAATATGTTGTTGAATATGATTCAATGTCCTTGTGACAAGCTCTGGATCTTTTCTTAAGTCTGCATCAGAAAGAACTGCTTTATGTTCCTTTATATGCATAACATGATCATCAGTCGCAATAGCGTGAATATCTTCATCACCTTCCATTAATTTTTCATTTTCATCTTTAATAAGAAATAATTCATTTTGAACATTATCAGTAAGTAAATCTAGTTCACCAGTATTCAATACACTAAAATATTGCTCTGGAGTTTTTATTAATCCCATTTGGAGTAAGGACTCTGCAATTTGCAGCTTACCTGCTGTGGTATTATGTGTTACAGTAAAATCACCTAAAAGAAAATGTGATTCTTCTTTTAATGTAAATCCATAGTATGTTCCAATACCTATATCTTTTATTCTAATACCATAATTTAAACTATCTTTAACTTTAGTATATTTTTTAACTTGTTTTCGTGGTAACCTGCATGGTATTTCCCAAGTATTTCCACCAATAATTAGACTATTCGTAGTCCCAATTATTTTTTCTCCTTTATACATACAAGAAGTTTTTATTTTTCTTCTAGATACCTTCAGTCCTAAAGAACGAATTAAATATTCGATATCATTAGCTAATTTATTATTAGTTTGACTAATTACATATGTCCCATCTTTTTGTGAACCATCTGTATCTATTAATCCTGCTAATAACTCAAATCTTATTTGTTTATTATTAAACTTATATATTTCAGGAATATGTTTATTTTTATATAAATTTAATTCTGTTAATAAATGTTTATGACATTTTCCATCGGTTTTAGCAAACCCAATTTGTCTTACTGTCTCGCTCTGTTCATAAATGTAGTTATTAAATCCTAAAGTTTTAGTGACATTTAACCAACTATCAAATATTTCTTGGTCTATAGTCGTTAAAGTTAAACGATCCTGATGTCCATCGCCCAACCATAATCCTAGTTCATATGCTGGGAAACTAATTTCTTTTTTAGGGAAATCTACACCTGTTCTAAATCCCATAAAAAGACGTTGTTGTCTTTCTGGTAATCCTAAAAATTCTTTAACAGAAATATCAATAATATCATATTGTTTTAATCCATAACGATTATCATCAGAACAATATTTAAGTGTTAAAATATGACTTTCGTTGCAACCATATAAAAATTTATCCTTTTTAGTTTTATGATGAATGTCATACATTTTTTCTTCACCAGAACTAATAGACTCTACTGTTCTAATTTTAGAATCAGGACCCATAATTAAATCGCCAATAATTATATCCTGTACTTTTTTTATAGATCCATCAAACATTAAAATTTCGGTATCTTTCTTTAGACACTTACTTAGTGCGTTGCCCACGTCAACAATAACTCTATTTACAGTTGATAAATCATCACCACTAAATTCCTTCATCACAGTTCTATTTGCTTTTCCAGCAATAGCAGCAACTCTTGGAACAGATGCGAAATCTTTCAACATATTAATAAGACCAGTTCCCACATCTTCAATTAATTGAATATATGATTGTTGAAGTCCTGAAACGAATTGTAAAGCTTGAGATTGAACAAGTGCTAAAGCGGTACCAGATTTTAAAGATGCTTCAGGATTTCCTCTAGCAACAGAGTTAACTCCAGAAATAGTTTCCGCTTCTCTTTCTAACATTTCTAAATACTTAAAGATTTCTGGTGGTGTACTAGTTAGGTTTAGTGGTTCTGGTTTACTATTACCTTCAATAACATTTAATCCACCGACTAATTGATTTACAGAAAGTTCTGATCCTCTAGGAACAAAAACATTTTGAACACCAAATGCATTTTGATTACTTAAAATAGTTGAATGTAGTGAGTTTATTGCATCTTGGATAGGCATTAGGTCAAATAGTGGAGTATACCCGTAAGGGGTTCCCAATATCTCAGCAGGTGCTATTCTATAAACAGGAATAGCTCTATATGGCATTGGAGTGTCTAAAAGTATGATTGTTGGTGATATAAAGAGCATATATCGACCATCTGGCATTGATTCTGTTCTATTATGGAAGAATTCATATATTGGAATGTCATCAGTATCTTCGTATTGTTGAAGGTCAAATCTATATCGTTGAACATCTGATTTTGTTGGAAGGTTCTCTATTTCGGCTTTAAACTCTGGATACTTAGCGGCAAAGTCGAACTTATTTTTAAAGCTTCGACACATTATCCAATCATTTTTTCCATATTCCTTAGTACTATCAAAAACAACATCAAATGGAGATAGGTTGATTATATCAATATCACCTTCATATATATTACTTTGTGTCTCTTCATTAAAATCGTAAATCTCCCCACTAGTAGAGTTCCACTCCATTTTAATATAACCAGCTGCCATAACTAGGGCATATTCAACGGCAGTTTTTAATTGCTTCTCTAATCTCTTCTCTCTCATATAATAGTCTAGAAGACCATTTGCTAATTTTGTTTGGATTAAAGACTTATAGTCAGTATTGGTTGATCTCGCCTGGAGCGCAGGTCTGGTGGCTGTAACCATTGTTAGAATATGCTGCGCTAGATTCCTAAAGTGATTTATCGCTATCATCGATAGCTCACCCTGCTCTCCGGCAAAGATTACCTGATGTCCCGATCCAGTATCTGTATAAAATGCTCCATGGTATTGAGCCCAACACTGTTTAATTTTTTCTAAATATTGATTTGATTCAAGTTGTTGAAACCAAGCAACAGATTTACCCAAAATAACTTCTGCAGTTTCTTTCGCATCTTTTGCTGCAAAATAAGAATTTTTGGATTGACCTAAAAAATGTTTACCTAAATCATATGCCATAAATTCCTCATCAATCTATTTTGAATATTTTTTTAAAAACATTACTTGATTTATTTTCAGCTCTAACATTATGATAATCAAAATAATCCCTTCCATATTTTCCATGTCCTTCTGGATATGGATTTTTTGTAAAAGAGATATTTCTAAGTAAATAAATTAAAGCATCGACACAGTCATAGTGACCGTTGTCTGGAGACCGCGCAAAAGTCTTTTTTCCATTAGTCCAAGTTGCGCCTTTAATATGTTTTATTAAATTAGAACATCTAGGATTTATTATCACTCTACCCTGAGCTATTAACATTCTGGTTTTATTTAAAGCTGAAGTTTTATCATCTTTAGCCGTAGGAATAAATGTTATACCGTGTAATCTTTGTAAATCATTAATTAAAAATAGATTATTATCACTAACCCTCATATATGGTTCTAGTGGTTCTAAAGTAATCCTATCAAAAAATAACTCAGATTCTTTATCCAAGATTAGTTCTGCTAATAAATCTGTAGTTAGTTTAGGACCATTTAAAACTATCTCATCTTCAATAATTACTTTATCATCTTCAAAATCATAGTATGCAAACAATACTGCTGTTAAATCCTTAAATCCGGGGTCCATCGATACATATGCATCATAGAATGATGGCATCTTCCATTCTTTAACAACTCGACTCTGTAACTCTTCCGTAAACTCTGGAATTACGGCGCTATCTTCATCTATAATAACTTTACAAAGAAATTCTCTTTGAAAGCTAGGATTCTCTACTCCACCAGGATATTCAGATATAGTTTCATCTATTTGTCTCTGAGTGAGCATTGGATTATCATAAATAGTTTTTACTATTAATGAGCCATCATATTCTGCTGGCTTCATAAACATAGTAATAAAAGGATGGTCAGGGCTGTCAGATGGTGTTGATATTAATATAACTTTACCATTGGTTGTCTGAACTGTTGGAAATAAAACAGACCTTACAACATACTCTAATTCAGAACAAAATCCAGCCTCATCGACAATACATAAATCAGCTTTCCCACCTCGGATATTCTCATGATTTTCATTATCCGACCCTTCCATTTGGATCTCACTCCCATTTGGAAATAAAAATATCCTATCCGCTATCTTAAACTCTGGACGCATATCGTTTGGACAATCGCTAGTAATCTCTTGCATTATAGGTTTTAATATAGTCTTAACCTGTTTCTGTCTTGGACATATATACTTTATAATTGATCCAGGTTTACTTGAACATATCTCAGTTGCCAATGTTAGTAGTAAAAAAGATTTCCCAATCCGTCTGGAAGAACAAACAGTTATGATCTTCCTTTCTGAATTTTTTATAGAATCGTATATCTCTTTCTGAGCTGCATGAAGTTTATAATTTAAACAACCTCGCTCCCACAAAGCTCGGATTGCCTCTTTTTTACTTATAGACACTATTCCTCAATAAGCTCTAATAACTTTTCAGTTGACCAAGTTTTTGTCTTATCCTCTTTCTCTTGAACTATAACACTCCCGCGAACTATTCTTAGATTCTTAACTAGTAAATCCAACTTCTTAACTTCCTCTAATGTCAGCTCTCTCACACTAGCCATCTCTCTTAATATTTTTATTTGAACAACACAGATACTCTCCTCATCGCTTAATGGTTGAGTTGTTCCAACCTTCTCTCTAAGAAGATTCTTTAAATGTTGATTTTCTTCTGTCAACTTAGATAGTTGTATATGTGAATTAGAAAAATCTCTTTGCTTGCTCATTACTTGTTGACCTAATTCCTTGTGAAAGTTTTATTGTATTAACTGACCCTTGAACATTATTGAGTTGACTATTTAGATATTCGATATCTGTCTTAAGGTCAGCTATCTTTTTAAACTCTTCTTCGAATCTTAATTCTATTGATTTCTTTTTAGAATTCTCTAAATACAACCCATATCCATAAAGAGAGGTAACTACTAGTAATCCTAGAGCCTCTTGAAAACTATTGATACCGAATATCAGTAACTTAGAGAAAAGAATCAAAAAGACCACCATAGGAACATTTAGCTTCTTCAGCTTTTCCATGTATAAAACTCCAAACATTAGTATAGAAAAATAGAGAGTATGTGAAGTGTTAAAGCCTTTATTTATTTTTACCACACTAGTGGTTGTGCCAATTACTTAATGCCCTCTACTAGTACTTGTTAATATGATAATAATAGTGTATTAAAAAACTAATATGTTTAATAATTACACTATGCTATAAATAATATATAATATTTTTATTTATATATTAAGATATTTTAACAAGTCATAATAGAAGATCATAATAGTCTTTTTATTTAAAGTAGTTAAAGTTATGTCAAAATTTAAATTAGGAGATGAGGTTAAATATTATAATCATTATGATTGGAATTATTCTGGTAAAACATTTACAATTAAACAAGTAATAAATGATTTAGGAAATAGAGGGGAATATTGGTATGTATGTAAGCATGCTGATGGTAAATACCTGAATGCTCCAGAAAGTCGGCTAACTAGGAAGGGGGTTTGGACTGATGGAAAAACTCATGATGATCATGAAATTGTTATGTCATATATTAAAGCGCCACATATAGATGGATTTAAATATTGTCGAACTTGTCGAAAAGAGTTGAAAAAATATGACGACTGAAGAATTATTTAAAATATATGAAGAGATAGAAAGGTGTGTAACTATCACCGAATTAATTAATGTTGGAAAAACAGTAGATCCTAATGGTGTTACTTTTAATGAAACTATAATGTTAAGTTGTTTATTAAAACTAAAAAAGATAGAAATTATTTTATCTATCGTAACAAAGCAACCTATTAAAAGTATAGAACCAGAACCCCCCCCAATGCCTAACTATGATAATATTTTACATTTTAGAAAAAAAGGCAATAATGAAAAAAAGTGAACTAATGGATGTATTAAATAAAATTTCCACCTCGATAGAATCTATTGAACATCATTTAATTGAATCTAGCGATAATACTAATTATACATATGCCGTAGTTAGAGTTAATGATGATGGAACTGCTTTTTCCGCCGCCCTAGCCCAATTAGGGGATAATGGATTTCATTTTGTACAAATACTCTATAAAGAATTGGGTAAGTATCAAATTCTTATAAGGAAAAAGAATGACCCCTAACCACTACTATGGTATAATTAAACTAGAACATACAATGTTTATTTTTACTGACGATGAAGTACAAATTATGGTAGCTATAGAATTTTTATCTAGAACAATCCAAGAGGAGTATTATGAAAGATACCCTTCTGATTACTAATATAATAGTTGCAGTTTTTGGAGTATTTGCTATTGGATTATTAATATTTAACTTTAAAAAAACATTCCACATAGTTAAGTTTTCAAAAAAACCAAGATTAACGTTAATTAAAAATGAGGAGCTATTAAGACAAGAGGGAGAGAGTAAGCGGAAAAGACTTAAATAAATTGCCCACCTCAATCAAAGGATAGTTTATGAAAAGGGACTATGTTAGATGGTTAGAGAAGTTTTCAGAAGAACATAGTGAAGAGAAAGAGAGGATGTGGAAGGCTAGTCAGTTATTTCTATTAGAACAGTTGTGCGAAGAACTTGATAGTGAATTAGAGGAGTTGGTAACAAGTAGTCGGTGGGGTGCAGTTGGGAGTAAGGCGGTGCTCACTGTGTATATTTCCACCTTAAGACAAGAGTACCGATATAAGAAAAAGCTCCTAGAAGATAGTAAAAAAAGTAAAAGGGGTATATAATGGATAATAAGAGTTCTTTTAAATTAGTTATATTTTCAAATAGTGGGGTGTGTATTAAAGATATTGCCCACTTGTTAGGTGCCAGTAATGACTTTAGTGTCGACCTGTTTGAGGGGGACCCAACCTTAGTTAAGATTGAAAAAATTAATAAAGTTGAAATTGGAGAAAGAGATGAGTAAAAAACATACCGACGTAGAAAAGGATTTGATTGAGTTTCTAGAAGATGCATATTCAGATTGTGAACACTATGCATTAAAGACTCTAGTTAAAAAAGAAGATTTCCTATCCTTTTTGGAACTACTCAAGGGTTCAAATTTAGATATTATAATCATGCCAGATACAGAAGAGTATGCCACCGATGCCACTGATACTACAATTACCGAGGACGAAAGCGAATCTCCAACCTTCCATTAATAAAGTGTATTAATATGAATTATAATAATAATGGAAATCAGTTAGAACTTAGATGGATATCAGACCAGTATGGTAGGAATAGAAGACTCCAATATCGAACTAAGGGTAATAGGATATATTGGATAGATTCTAAAAAAGACTATGAACAAGAAGATGTTTGGACTGAATGGATTGATGTTGAAGAGATTTCCACCATCCCAGTTAAGAAGTAGTTAATTAAGCCCACAATTGACTTAGGTGGGGGGTTTAAGTTATTATAGGTAAGTTTTATGAACTTTAGGTATATTGGGATTCTGATGGCAATAAACGGACTTGGGCTTATGACAAGTACATATGGTATTTATTTAGTCCACCTATCATCAAAGAATTCAAAAATTGGATTTGTGCTATTTGGAGTGGGACACTTAGTTATGGTTAGTAGTTTAATAATAAAAGATATTATATCATAAAATGTAATCTAGCTAATAGGCTAGTGGGCAAAACAAATTTTATTTACATATGCATAATAATAAAATACATATCCTCTTGACCGTTTTGGGTTATGACACAAAAGTTATGAAGACTTTAAAGAGGGATGACTATGACTGTATTTGGGTTATGGACGATTGGAGCTTTGGTGATTACTACATCATGTGTGATTGCACTAGGACCAATCCAGTATATGAGACAGACGATGGGTTCCTCGTTAGTAAGAGGGATTGGTTTATACATAATAATTATTTATATGTTAATGGTTCTGAACCAGAGTGCCACGAACCTTTCCCCAGTGAGGAGGTTTTGGAGTTGTTTAGACATAGAATGATTGGTGGGAAGTTGAAATAGTGTATTAAGTCTAGAGTGTATTAACTAAAAAATAGGTATAGATATTCTCACGGTATAGCTAAATAACTATTGTTGACAAAGCTTCCTACCCCCCTCCCTCCTCTCCCCACAGCTCATCCCCTCACCTCCGCTAAACAAATTCAACTCTAGACTATATTTAATTACCCCCCCACCTATCTAATTGCCCACCACTCCAAAAGAAAATAGTAGTTGACTTAATACATCTAATGTGAGATACTATTATTAGGTAAACACATTAACAAGGATGTATGGTATGGAAATCTTAAGCGCAGTATTAGTAATCATGTTATGGGTAAAAGTATTGATAGTATTATTTAAATGGGTATTGAAAGTAAGATAATCAGATTACTTAATGATACCAAAGAGTTAGCCCACAGCGACATATCATTTAACAAGTATATATGAAGAGATACAATAAACTACTTGGACCCGAAAATAGACAAGTTTTCTGATCAGCTAGGATGGTTGAAAGAGTCGGAACAAACAGTCGCCTAAGCAGAAATGCTACTGTAAGTATGGTGAATAAGCATATAGCCATATAGGGAACGCCAAGTAGAGACTGACACCTCATGAAACGTGGTGGTTACTGGAGTAACAAGAGCAATCAGTCAAAGTGACTAAAGGACTAGTCGACCATAAGTGGAATGCCACATTGGGACTACAACACGATAACCAAGACGCCCTTGAGTGAAAGTAAACAGTAGTAACTCATTGGTAATACACTGTTCTTATAAGAGAACAATAGTATTGCTATGCTCGAAAACGTAATTGATTGGAGTGTATATGAAATTCACAACATTATTATATTCGTAATAGACGTGTCTGGTTACATCGTTAACAATAACTCTATTTACAGTATTGTAGTGATTGAGAAGTATCGTAGTGATGGAGAAATATCCTATTGTTGGATTACTGATGAATATGAATTATTAATAGTACTAGGATTGTAAGTTATTGAATTTATTGATGCTTATGTACCATATACCACAGTGTGTTTACAATAATCTAATTGGAGTAACACTTAATGCATGATTTAAACAAACTTGTAGATGAAATTGTTAGTGGGAAAAGACTTACAATATACAGTCAATCGATTGAATCTATTGGATATTTCCACGCTAAGTGCGAAGTGGACATATGTTTTTTACATATAACTGATTGTGGGTATTGGGTGGGCAAATATGACATGGGGGATATCACTTTATTGACCAAAATGGTGGACACCGAGTGGGAATTATTAAACATGTTATTTAACCGTGGGGATTGGGCATGAAATCAAGATTGTCTTTTATGGTTCTTAGCTTATATTATGAAAAACTATGCTAAAAGTAATTGTATATTACGATATGGATCATTCGATAATGGGCAATACAGAACCATTCCAATTCTTTACTATGAAAATATCGGATAAAGAAGTTGAATTGTTGCGGTTATTTACTTAATAGGAGGTGGGTGTGTCTGATTCTCCTAGTGATGATTTAAGTGGACAAATTATTGCGATACAAGACTTAAGTTATATAGTGTGCTTAACTTTATATTCACCTAATGATGGGAATAGTTATGTAAAGGTTATTCAAACTAATGGTAGAACCTATTTAGTTACGATGGTTTACAGAAAGAGGTTGCCCCATTTTAAATTTATGCAGATACTAAACAAAAATAGTTTTTCTTTATTAAGAAATTTATATCCAAATGGCGATAGTTAACCTATTTCCAATCCATTATAATAAATAATCAAAATTCCAACAAATTCAGAGAATTATTAATACACTATTTCCTTGATAAATAAGTGTAATATTTGCTATAATAGTATTAATAGAGTGGTTGAAACACAGAGGATTATATATGATTAAAATGACGTGTTTTGAATTATTAGCAAGAACTGACGAATTAGATTTTAATAAGATGGCTTATGAAGCTAAGTTTACTGAAAATACCGGCATGTTTACTGAGCATTGCTTTGAGATTATGAAAGACTATGCTAAAAGTAACAATATTGAGCTTATTGATATCGATGATTTCAATTATGATACTACTTTTTGGAATTGGTATATAGCTTAATTAAAAGGGGGATTTATGAAAAAAGTTATCCTAAACAATCAAGCAATGATAATAAAACAAATTAGTGACAGCAGATTTTATTTACTTCATAAACTAGAAGACTGTTATACAGGATATTACAATGCTAAAGAATTAAATACTGTCTTATCATGCTTAGACCTAGTTTGCACGGCCACGCCAATTCTATGATACCAATTCGCGTATTGAAGATAATTGTGTTAATATGCAGCATACATTCCAAATATGACCAATTACACACTTGTAAGCAGCGTTATATTAGTTGCTTCAAGCTGTTTGGTCCATTAGTTAATGAAAGTGGGAAAAGTCGTTTAATCTATTGTAGTTACTATTTAAAAAAGAGGTAAATGTGGGAACAAACATTAAGAACTTAATAATACTAATATCCTTAGTTGTAGTTGGAATGACTTTTATTGGTTTTGATGATTCGGATAGTCAAAAGTGAGTGGTGACATAAAAACATTGATTAAAAGATAATGATAGAATATAAAATTTCCAATCCTTCAATAAAGTTTCTCATATACTACACTCTCTCTGTATATAGAACATAGCGACACTTCCAAGAAAACCAAGCTTTAATATCATTATCCCATGGCGGTCCTATTAAAACAACATATTTCTCTTCAATATGAGTTTTATATTCCAAACGTAATTTAAACATTCTAAAAAAGAATGGATCTGTTAGTGGGTGAAGTCTTGTTATCAGTGGAAGTTTCATTTTTTACTATACTCCTTTAAAACAACCTTATCGCAACCTAGTAACTCCATCAACTCAACCTCTTTTTCTGTGATTCTAGGAGTATGGCCAATTGTATTTAGCGTACCTTGTTCTTGGTAGAACAACGTCCTCCCCTCAACACTCTTCAGCCTAACCCTGGAGTCCGGTACTACCTGACACATCCCTAGCAAGACTGTGAACGCCACATAAACTCCACAAATAACAGCCACGGATACAGCCATAAATAAACCTCACGTTTCAACATACTCTTTTGTCCTAAGAGTATCACAATTGAGCCTAAATGTCCAGGTTAACTCTCGCTCACACATTGCTAGGAATTGATTCAATGTTAGGACCTAGCACAGAAGAAACTCTCAAAGAAACTGTTAATGTG
>Ga0163144_10022508_pt1 | contig 12486 bp, 11 predicted proteins | sample OliLak19BULKMAT1_FD_123175 | JGI IMG/M metagenome (GOLD analysis project Ga0163144, IMG submission 123175) | Freshwater microbial mat bacterial communities from Lake Vanda, McMurdo Dry Valleys, Antarctica - Oligotrophic Lake LV.19.BULKMAT1 | ecosystem: Environmental > Aquatic > Freshwater >... | reverse complement strand
GGTCCATCTTGGCGTTCAGCCGTTGGTCGAGCGCGTCCATCCGGGTCGAGAGCGCGTCGATCCTGGTCGTGAGCGCCGCCCCCATCGCGTCGATCCTGGTCGTGAGCCTCACCCCCATCTCGTCGATCCGGGTGTTGAGCGTCACCCCCATCTCGTCCATCCTGGTCGAGAGCGAGTCGATCCTGGTCGTGAGCGTCGCCCCCAGCGCGTCGATTCGGGTCGAGAGCGAGTCGATCTTGTTGTTGACTTGCGAGGCGGCACCCCGCAGATCGGTCACCGCGCCACCGTGATCTTCAAGACGTCCTTCCAGATACGCCACACGCTCTTCGAGGCTCGACATCCGCGCTCCTGCCCAGTGACGGCCCATCACAGGGCCGATTGTACATCGTCCGATCGCACAAGGCATGCCGCCTTCCCCTGGGGTGTCCAGTCGTGGCATTTCGCAATCTGCCATCCGTTGGGCAGTCTTCATTGAAGAATCTGCAATGTAGAATTCCCGGGGTTCACCCCGACAACATATGAGTCTCAACGCCGGCGCTCGGAGAGTCGGTCCGTTCGCCGTGGCGCGGATCGCGGTGCTGTTCGGCCCGGCTGCCCGCACTCAGCAGACCGTCCCACCGACCGGAGACATCGCCTGGCGAATTCCGATCGGCAACTGTGGGTGACGAACGCCCGACACCCTCAAGGTGTATGCGCTGCCCTAACGTGCGATCGGCTGAAAGTACGCCGGTAATCCGCTCCTGGTCTCGCGCAGAATTTCAATGATGTCCCTGCGGTCGGCGAACGAGAGCCCCGCGTAGGCCTTGTCGCTCACCTTGCCCGACAGCACCTCCCACAGGCGCTCGTACACCTGGCTCCTGGCGGCGGGCGGCAGCGCATCGAACGTCTCGGTGTCGATCATGTAGCTGCACGGGTAGCGGAGCAGCCGGCGCGTGAGGTCGAGCTCGCGCAACGATCGCCCTTTGCTGTCGCGCGGACCTCTCGACGAGAACTCCTGCGCGAAGGAAGACGAGCCCCGGACCACCGACGGCAGCGGCGCCTCGTCCACGAAGAGCAGGTAATCGACGAGCTCGCGCACCGTGTCGCGGACGGGAGGCGGCGCGACGCCGGTTCGCGCCGCGTCGTGTTCGGCGACCCGCGCTTCCCAGCCCAGACGAATCAGGAGATTCGTCATGTGCGTCTGGTGATTCAGCACCAGCAGCGCCACGACGTCGCTGTGGGGCGCCAGGTAGGCGCTCGTGTCGAACGCCCCGGTTCCCGCGGCGAGCGTCGGCGCGACATCGGCTCGCACGTAGGATCGCGGTACGTGCATCACAGGCACGTTGCCGAGATGACGCGCCGGAACCTGCATTCCGGTGACGTACCACCCGCCCCAGCGATCGTCGATCGGCGTCCGATGGTCGGTGGCCCATCCCTGCGCGTACTCGTTCTTATTGTCCGACAGCGGCAGCACGCTCATCGCAAACAGCCCGGGCACGCCGTATGTCTGGGGCATGAGGTGGCACTCGAGACAATCCGTGCGGCGTACGAACTGTGGCTTCTGCTGAGGGTTCTGCGCCATCGAGTAGAAGTGCACGCCCTGAGTCGCGTCCAGCACCGTGGCCTCCACGGTATCGGCGCCCTTCGCCCAGCTGACCGCGACCGTGTCGTTGAAGTAGATCGCGCGAGGCGTCGCCTTGCTGATGTGCGCGCGCTGCAGGCTGTTCTCGGAGAAGACGAGCATCTGTGACGAGGATGAGATATCGAGCGCCTTCAGCACCGACTGGAGATAGCCGCGCGGCGGCGCGTCGAAGGCCAGCTGGAGCTCGCCTTGTGCGATCCGCTCGTTGAGCCTGACGATCGCGTTGCGCGTGGCGCGCGTGGAGTACTGGATGGCCGCGTGATCGCGGGAGAGGCGGAACAGACCGGTGCCCTGAGCCAGGACCACCGCACCGCTCAGGGTTGCGGCAAGTCCCACGATCGCGCGGCTGGTCGGTCGGCGCATTCCGGGTCCAGAATATCACGAGGAAATTTGCGATCCGCCGCGATAGCGACGCTGACTCCTATGAAAACGCCACTGCGTGGCGTTTTCCGCGGGACGATCCGGCAGGACATCTTGACATCAGCATTACTGAACATCATGATGTCTCCATGAGGACGACGTTGACGCTCGACCCGGCCGTGGCGGCCAGACTCAGGAGCGAGATGCGGCGCACCGGCAAGACGCTCAAGGCCGTCGTGAATGACGCGCTGACGCGAGGGTTGGGGGGCGGCGGCCGGCCCGTGCGTCCGCCACGCTTCGAGGTCCGGCCTCATGCCTTCGGCGTGAGGCCGGGCGTCGACCTGGATCGACTCAATCAACTGGTCGATGAGCTCGAATCGGACGACGCGGCGCGAGTGCGGCAGTCGTGATTCTGCCCGACGTCAATCTTCTGATTCACGCCTACAACCTGGAGTCACCCGTGCACGCCCGCGCCCGGGCGTGGTGGGAGGATCTGCTGAACGGCAGTCGTCCGGTCGGGCTCGCGTGGGTCGGCATCCTGGGGTTTATTCGTGTGACGACCAGCCGGCAGATCCTCGCGCATCCGTTCCCGGCGGCGCAGGCCTGCGAGCACGTCCGCACGTGGCTCGACCGGCCCAACGTCGGCGTGCTGCATCCTGGCGATCGCCACGCCGAGATCCTCTTCGGATTGTTCGACGCTCTCGGCACGGCCGCGAACCTGACGACCGATGCGCACCTGGCCGCGCTGGCCATCGAACATCAAGCCGACCTCCACTCCACGGATGCCGACTTTGCCCGCTTCTCTGGACTCCGCTGGAACAATCCTCTGGTGTGAGCATGATCGAGCGACAATTGAGCAAGACTTGACCATGGAGAAGCGCAGCGTCGAAGCCATCGTCGAAGCCCTCAACCAGGCTCACGTCCGTTATCTCGTTGTGGGAGGGTTGGCGGTCGTCGCGCATGGATATGTCCGCTTTACCGCAGATATCGATCTCATTCTGGACCTGGCTGCCGCAAACGTCAGCCAGGCGATTGCGGCGCTGGGCGGGTTGGGGTATCGGCCGAGGGCGCCGGTGAGCCTAGACGAGTTCGCGGAGCCGGCAAAGCGGGCGCAGTGGGTCCTCGAAAGAAACATGACCGTGTTCTCGCTGTTCAGCGTTGAGCATCCAGCCACGGAGCTCGATCTGTTTGTTGAACCGCCGCTCGATTTCGAGACGGCGTATCGCAGCGCGGTGCGAATGGAAGTCGCTCCCGGGGTGACGGCGACCTTCGTCGGGCTTGCGGACCTGCTGGGTCTCAAGCAACGGGCCGGGCGCGCGCAGGACCTGCTCGATATTGAGAAGCTGACGGCACTTCGTCAGGAGCGCGAGCCTTGACCGGACCAATCGGAAACATGGTGTGGGAGAACGGGTGGGACGGCCATGAGCAGCACCAGCTTCGACGGTTGGCCGAGCTCTCACTCGTGGACAAGCTCGAATGGCTTGAAGAGGCCGATCGTCTCGTTCGCCACCTGTCCGGCGCCGGATCTGATATCCGCGGCGACGGGTGCGGGATCTCGCGCACGCGACCGATCTGACGATCGTCCGCGACATCGTGGAGCAGAGGCTCGACAACCTGCTCGAATTCGCCGCCACCATCAGACTGCGCCTCTGACGAGAATCGCGAGTCCATCAGGTATAATCGGCGCCGCTCCCAATAACCGATGACCCTCACGCCTGGCGATCGCCTCGGGCCGTACGAAATCATCGCCGCCATCGGCGCGGGCGGCATGGGCGAGGTGTATCGCGCGCGGGATGCGCGGCTGAATCGTGACGTCGCCATCAAGGTCCTGCCGGCCGGTTTCAGCGCCGATGCCGATCGCCTGCAGCGATTCGAGCAGGAAGCGCGCGCCGCGGCGACCCTGAATCATCCACACATCCTCGCGGTCTTCGACGTCGGCACGCATGAGGGATCGCCCTTCATCGTCTCCGAGCTGCTCGAGGGGGAGACGCTGCGGGAGAAGCTGGCCAATGGAGCGTTGCCCGTCCGGAGGGCGATCGATCTCGGCATTCAGATCGCCCAGGCCCTCGCCGCCGCTCACGAAAAGGGCATCGTCCATCGCGATCTGAAGCCGGAGAACCTGTTTATCAATAAGGATGGTCGCGCCAAGATCCTGGACTTCGGCCTCGCCAAGCTGACGCAGCCCGACGGCCCGCTCGCCGCCGCGAGCAACATGCCCACCACGCCTGTGCACACCCAGCACGGCATGGTGTTGGGGACGCTCGGCTACATGGCGCCGGAGCAGGTGCGGGGGCAGGCCGTCGATCATCGCGCCGACGTCTTCGCGTTCGGCGCCGTGCTGTACGAAATGCTCTCCGGTCAGCGCGCATTTTGTGGCGACACGACTGCAGACACGATGTCGGCGATCCTCAAAGAAGACCCGCCGGATCTACCCGTCGCTGAGCGACATATTCCGCCGGCGCTCTCGCGCATCATCGATCGGTGTCTGGAAAAAAATCCCGCCGCGCGATTCGGGTCCGCCGCCGATCTGGCGTTCGCGCTGGACGCATTGTCGGCCCATTCGGGAATCGCCCCTTCTCCGTCAGTCGATCTGCCGGCGGCGCGGAAGGTCCCTCGCGAGCGGCTCGCGTGGGCCGGCGCGGTGGCCGTCTGCATCGCGGCGCTGGCGGTGATGCTGCCGTCGGCCGTCGCGAGATGGCGAAACGGGGCCCCTGCCGCGAGTGTCGTGCGTTTTTCAGTACCGCCACCGCTCGAAGGTTCGTTCGCGCCTGCGGGTGCGATCGCTGTTTCCCCAGACGGCGCGAGTGTGGCCTTCGCCGGGACCGCGAAAGGTGGGGACATCCTGATCTGGATACGCTCCCTCGACTCGTTGGAGCCACGAGCTCTGCCGGGCACGGAAGCAGGCGTTCAGCCGTTCTGGTCACCCGACGGCAGATTCATCGGCTTTTTCGCGGACGGCAAGCTGAAGAAGATCGACGTCGCCGGTGGTCCCGCTCAGACGTTATGCGCGGTGCCCTCTGGGCCTTCGAGCGGGGGTACTTGGAGCAGCGACGGCACCATTCTCTTCTCAGCGGCTAGGGGGGTGAGGGGAGTGCTGAAGGTCGGCGCCGGCGGAGGCGAACCCTCACCTGTGACGAAGATCGATGCGTCGGCCAAGGAAACCGGCCATTTATGGCCGTCGTTTCTGCCGGACGGACGCCGATTCATGTACTTCAGCTTGCCGTCGAAAGAGACGCGGATCGCCTCGCTCGATTCGACGGAAACCACCACGGTGGTAACCTCCGATTCGCGGGCTTCTTATGCCGCCCCCGGGTACCTGCTCTTCATTCGCCAGACGTCGCTGATGGGGCAGCCGTTCGACGCGGGTACGGGCCGATTGGGCGGCGACCCATTCCCGATTGCCGAAAGAGTGCTCTTCAACCCGGGCGTCGGGGGTGCGGCATTTGCCGCCTCGGAGAACGGCGTACTCGCGTATCGAACAGGCAATCCGCTTCTCGTGCAGATTTCCTCCTACGATCGCGGCGGCCGACCGGCCCAGCAGATTGGTGCGGTGGGGGACTATCGCGATATCACCCTGTCCCCGGACGACGCTCGGCTGATGCTTCATCGGCATGACGCTGCCGCGGGGGGCGGGGGTCTCTGGGTGGTCGACCAGGCCAGAGGTGCGACGTCGAAGCTGACGTTCGATGCCTCGCATAACGTCGGTGCGCATTGGTCTCCCGACGGAAGCCAGGTGGCGTTCGGGTCAGACCGCGACGGAGGCGTTTTCAATATTTACAGAAAGATCTCGAGCGGCGCCGGGCCTGACGAGCTGCTCCTGAAATCACCCGAGCAGAAGACGCTGACGGACTGGTCACCGGACGGACAATTTCTGGTGTATCAGGCCGACGATCCGAAAACGGCGGCCGACATCTGGGTGCTTCCGCTGAAGGGCGGCCGCCGGCCGATGCCTTTTCTGCGAACCGAGGCGGCCGAAGGGATGGGGCGGCTCTCGCCCGACGGACGCTGGATGGCATACGTGTCGAATGAAACCGGCCGCAACGAGGTCTACGTGCAGCCGTTCCCTGCGTCGGGAGCGAAATGGCTGGTGTCGACCGGCGGCGGAACCCAGCCTCGCTGGGGCGCTGGTGGATCGTCGCTGTATTACCTCGCGAACGGATCTGCTGGAGCGATGACACTGACGGCCATCGACGTACGAGCGATCGGTGCTGTTTTTCAGGTCGGCGTTCCCAAGACACTATTCTCGACGCGGTTGAGCCAAGTCCAGGCCGTCGGCCAGGGCATACCGGTGAACATAGTGACGCAGTCATATGTCGTCTCGAAGGACGGCCAGCGCTTTTTCACCCTCAGCCCGGTGCCCGACACGACGCCGCCGGCGATCACCGTCGTGATGAACTGGGCAGCAAGCCTGAAGAAATGACCATCACGCATTGGGTCCCGGCAGGAACGCCCTCGGCATCTACGCCGCGTCGACGGATTCGCCCGACCGCAAGATGGTGCTTCGCGGGGGATCGAACACGAAATATGCGAGACAATAGCACCGAACGTCGGGATCTATCTCAATGCATCCGCAACGGCGTCGGACCCGCGGCCGCGCGGCGTCAGTTCCGGTCGGGTGCATGCGGTTGGGCAGCTTGTCGCCGTGCCCATACCGTGGTAATACTACGGTATGAAAGTTGCTCTGTCCATTCCAGACGAGCTGTTTGACTCCGCCGAAACCCTCGGGAAGCGCCTCGGCGTCTCTCGTAGTCGGCTGTACGCCACGGCGTTGGCCGATTACGTCGCCAGACACCAGAGCCGCAAGGTCACGGCACGACTCGATGCGGTGTACGCCACCGAAGAGGGCCGCCTGGATACGTCGCTCCGCCGCGCGCAGGCCCGTTCACTCCCGCGCGACTCGTGGTGATCGAACGCGGCGAGGTGTGGTGGGCTGACCTTGGTGAGCCAGATGGCTCGGAGCCCGGCTACCGGCGACCAGTGGTCATCGTACAAAGCGATGCGTTCAATCGCAGCCGTCTGCACACCGTCATTGCCGTCGTCCTCATGACCAACCTGCGCTTACTGGACGCGCCCGGAAATGTCCTCATTCCGGCGAAGGCCTCTGGGCTGCCGAAGGACTCTGTCGCTAACGTCTCCCAAGTTATTACCGTCGACCGCGAGTTCCTGCTTGAACGCGCGGGCAGGCTCCGAGGCCAGCCTATGAAAGACCTTGAGAACGGCCTCCGCCTCGTACTCGGGTTGTAGGTCTCAAGCTGCCCAACGTTTCAAATGAGCCGCGCGCCACGGTGACATGATCGCACGGGACGGTGGGCGCGACGGCTCCATTTGAAGGCTAGACCGCCGTTCACGCGAGACAACAGCACCGAACGTCGGGATCTATCTCAATGCATCCGCAACGGCGTCGAAGAACGCCCAGTCATTGACCACCGCGCCGCCTGTGGGTCTGGTCAGCGCACCCCAGACCACGACCACGACGTGCGCGGCTGGATTGATGTACAGATGCTGGCCAAAAATGCCCCGCGCCTCGTATGCGCCGTCGCGCCGGGCAGCGTCGGTGGTGCCTGGCCACCAGAAGTAGCCGTACGTTAACGGCGCGCCTCCGCGCAGCGTCTTCGGCGTGGTCGCTTCGCGTGTCCATCTGTCCGGAAGGATCGCCTCGGCGTCGGCGATCCCGCCGTCGAGGATGAACTGGCCGAAGCGCCCGTAGTCCCGCAGTGTCGCGCTGAAGCCGCTCCCGCCGATCTCCACGCCGTCCTTCGACTCGAGCCACCAGCTCGCGTCTGCCTCCATTCCGTACCGGCTCCAGATACGATCGGCGAGGTACTCGGCCAGTGGCCGGCTGACGGCGCTGCGAACGAGCTCCGCGGCGACCTGAGTCTCACCAGTGCTGTAGTTGTTGACGGTTCCCGGCGCGGCTGCACGCGGCAGCGTTCGCATGATCCTCATCGCGGAGCCAGGCATCTGGGAGATCTGTGCTTCGAGCAGATGTCGCCGATCGGACGCCGTGTCGGTGTACGTCTCGTTCCAACGGACGCCGGAAGACATCATGAGGATGTCGCGGACCGAAACCCCGCCATAGGCGCTGCCGGCAAGCGACGCGACGTAGCGCGTGACGGAATCGGAGAGCGACGCGATGTAGCCCTGCTTCAAGGCGGCGCCGATGAGCGTAGACGTGATCGACTTGGCGACCGACATCGACATCCAACGTGTTCGCTCAGAATTGCCGTAGCGATACCGCTCGAGCGCGATGCGTCCATCCTTCAGGACGAGGAGCCCAGAGACGCGATTGAGGTCGAGGTAGTGCTCGAGGTCATAGCTCGTACCGCGATCAGTGAACCGCACCGTCCCGAGCGGCCTGGGCGCCGGCGGAAGGGGCATGGACTTCGTGCCGTGCGCGACCGCGCGCGTTGGAAAGATCCGATCGATGTTGCGGAAAGTGCTGACGGCCAGGTCCGGCGTGAGCGCGCCGTCGTACATCTGACGCACCGTGCCGATCGGTTCCGTCGCGTGGGGATACGACTCGACACGACTCGGCTCGTTGGATCCACGCTGCGCGGCGAGCGCACCACCCAACGGCACTGCAACGACGGCGGCCAATAGAGCAACGATGACTTGGCGATTCATTCTGTCAACCTCGGCTTGGCGGGGAAGCGACCCACGGGTTGTGGCTCATCAATGCCGTTTGGTTATCGCGAGCGACCAGATAGAAAGCGCCCGCGAAGCGGCCGCAATTCCAAGGATCGATTTGCTGGCGTGTCCGCCAGCCAGCGGAAATCGGTTGTCCGCCTAACGAATAGAATAGTAGGCCGATCGGCATATCGCAGCCGACGCTGCGAGGCTCGCAGCATAACGCCGAACGCCGCCAGCGAGAAATTCTGCCAAGACGCCGCGCCGATATGCAGCGCAAGATCGATAGGTCCCGTGTAGTCGCGAAGTGCCGAGCTACCCGACGCCGAAGGGATTGATCGTCAGTACGGCGTCAGTCGGGAGTGATTGAGGCCGCAGCTGCTGCATGCTGAGTTGATTCGTTCCCGAGCATCAAACCTTGACGGCGTCGACGATTGACAACGGACTCTTGGTTGGGATGACGCGCGACAGCCGAAATCCCGCGCGGCGTCAGCACCAGCATTTCCAGATCGAGGAGCTTGCCGTAATGCGGCATGTTGCCAGGAGGTACGACCGGGTCCACGATCAGCACCTTGCCCCGCGGCCCGAGCGCGCGGTGGCACGTCTGGAGGATCCGCGTCGCCGAGCCGTCGTCCCAGTCGTGGATGATATGTTTCATGATGATTGCGTCGGCGCCCGACGGCAGCTCTTTGAAGAAGTCGCCGCTTTCAATTCGCACTCTGCCCATGACGCCGGCACGTGTGAACGTCGCGGTCGCGTCAGCGACAACATGTGGAAGATCGAAGAGCACGCCTCGCATCGTTTTATGGCGGCGCAGGACCGTGGCCAACAGGAGACCGTGTCCGCCGGCTACGTCCATCAGCGTCTCGACGCCTTTAAAATCGTAGGCATCGCACGTCACGCCGGCCTCTACGGTGCTGATTGAGGTCATCGCCTCGTCGAAGACCGAGGCGATGTCTGGATTCTTTGCGAGATACTCGGAGATGGGTACGCCGAATACATCATCGAAGGCGGGTAGGCCGGACTTCACGCTGTAGCCGAGGCGTCCCCAGGGGCGCCAGGTGCTGTCGTGAGCGGTAAAGTGCGCGTAGCCGGCAACGCTTTCAGGATGATCGCGTCGAAGAAGTTGTCCCATTGGCGTCAGCTTGAACCGGCGATTCGCGGTTTCAGCAAACAGCCCGACGCTCGCGAGCGCCCTCAGCAGCCGATAGAGACCGTCTTCCGAGACTTCGGCCTCACGGGCGATGTCACTGCACCGGCGCGCTCCCTTCGCGAGCTGATCAGGGACGCCGATTTCGACGACGGTGCCAACTGCCTGACTGATCCACTTGCCGATTACCATCTGGAAAAGGACGTCATACGGGCGCGGCGCGGGACTCCGCTTCGGTCGGTGCTTGGTCATCAGCTCCTTCTGGTCACCGCCTCACTCTAATCGCGTTGCCCGCGAGCGGCCGGACATGTCGCGATTGGTCCTGTGTAGTCACGCGTCACCGAGGTGTCACTCACACGAAGCGATCGCGACGAGGCGGGCGACGGCCGGTCGCCAAGGTTACCTTGCACTATGGCGTAAGCCCGGCCAGACTAGGCGTCTGAGAGGTATGCCATGCAACAGTTGAAGCTCCGTCGAGGATTCCTATCCGCGGGCGCGGTGTGCGCCGCCGCATTGGTCTGGGGCGTCGCCGCAATATCCGGCCAGGACGACCCACTTGTAAAAACGGAACCGATCGCGCAGGTCGTGCAGCGCACGCAGAACGAGAAACCCACGTTCGCCAAGCGGCAGCAGGATCTGCTGAACGCGCGCTACGACCTGGCGAACCGCCCGGCGCAGGGCGTGACGATGTCGCGAGGGAAGGCCGTGCAGGATGGCGTGCGGGTGAAGCTGCCCGCCAACAGGACGTGGGAACGGCTCGCGGCCATGTCGCCCGCAGAGATCAAGAACCAGGACGCCTGGCCGGCCGGCTTCCTGCCGCTGCCACATCCCCATCACGAGGCGGGCGGCATGATCTTCCCGAAGCTGCTCATCGACGAGACGAAGAAACAGACCGAGCGCGACCTGACGCGGTTCGATCTCGACTTCGACCTGCCCGACCACCTCATTCCGGAAATTCCTGCGGCGATCTTCCTGGTGACTCGGCCGGATCTCGGCGATGTGTCCAAGGGTGAGCTCGTCACACTGGACAACTTCGAGCGGCTCTTCAGGGACTTCCTCAACCCGAAGCAGCTCGAGGGCCTGCGGCTGCTCGTCACGCCGTTCCCGCAGCAGCAATTCAACCTGACCGAGGACCGGCGGAGCCTCAAGGCTCACCAGGGCGTCGCCTGCCTCGACTGCCACGCCAACGGGCATACCAATGCCGCGACGCATACCGTCGGCGACATCCGGCCGAACGAGCACCGGCACCGCATCGACACGCCGTCGCTGCGGGGCGTCGGCATCCAGCGTCTGTTCGGATCGCAGCGCGCGCTGAAGAGCGTGGAGGACTTCACCGAGTTCGAGCAGCGCGCCGCGTACTTCGACGGCGATCATACGCGGGCCGCGCGCAAGGGCGTCAACCCTCTCGACCGCGGCAGCCAGGTGCACTTCATGGGCGAGTTCCAGAACCTGCTGGACTTCCCGCCGGCGCCGAAGCTGAACATCCTGGGCCGCCTGGATCCCGCGATGTCCACCGACGCCGAGCGGCGCGGCGAGGCGCTCTTCTTCGGCAAGGGCCAGTGCTCGATATGCCATCAGGCGCCGTACTACACCGACAACCTGATGCACAACCTGCGCACCGAGCGCTTTTTCAAGGAAATCACGATCAACGGTCGGAAGGCGTCCGCGGACGGACCGATCAAAACCTTCCCGCTGCGCGGCATCAAGGACTCACCGCCCTATCTGCACGACGATCGCCTCCTGACGCTGGATGACACCGTGGAGTTCTTCAACTTGGTGCTCGGGCTGAAGCTCCTCCCGCAGGAGAAAATGGATCTCGTCGCGTTTCTCAGAACATTATAGAAAGGCCGTGAATGTGTCCTCGGTCGTGTTTCGGTAGCCAAGACGGAACCTGTCAATGACATTGAGACACCAAGGGCGAGGTAATTAGAGTCGTCTGCAGTGAGAAACCCGAGACCGCTATGGCGGTGCCTCGTCGTACCGGCGGAAGAACGTCTACGCAAAGGCGCGGCCGTCCTAGTTTCCGAGCGGCGCAACCAGCCAGCTCAGGCGGCAGGGATCCCGCGTCGTTGAACGTGCCGAGGATTCGTGAGGCGATCCGGACGCGCGGGAAGCTGTACGACCTCGTCGTCGGCGTGGGAGTCGTTACTCCTGAGTGGTCGCGAAGCGGCGATCGAACGGGGCTCGACGGGTCGCTTCACTCTGCGGCGTGACACAGGACCCATCCAGCCCGCCGATATTTCGGGTCAGCGCAGGGAACGGACTGCGCCCTTCTGATGGCGCGCCCCTGCGACCTCAGCGCGCCGGCACCAGCCGCTTCAGCTCCTCGAAGAAGTTCAACACGACGACCAGCTGTGGCGCCGTGCCGGTCGACGCCGCGGCGTCCTTGATCATCAGAAACCGTGTGCCGTCGGGCGAGACATCGTAGGTTCGGCCTAGAGCGCCGAAGCCCGCGAAGTAGGCGCGGTCCACGACCACGGCGGCGTTCCCGCGGCTGAAGGTGGGCCCCGGCTGGAGGGGCACCGCCATCACCTTGCCGTCAGGCGCGCGGTAGAACAGCTCGCGGCCGCCGCGCGCCCAGAGTGGCTGCGTGCCGCCGCCCGTCGAGACCTGCCAGCGGCCCTGCTCCACGTCGGGGAACGGCCGCACGTAGATCTCGTTGGTCCCCGACTCGTTCGACTGGTACGCCAGCCACGCCCCGTCGGGCGAGACTTCGCCGTTCTGCTCG
>Ga0163144_10022506_pt1 | contig 12487 bp, 8 predicted proteins | sample OliLak19BULKMAT1_FD_123175 | JGI IMG/M metagenome (GOLD analysis project Ga0163144, IMG submission 123175) | Freshwater microbial mat bacterial communities from Lake Vanda, McMurdo Dry Valleys, Antarctica - Oligotrophic Lake LV.19.BULKMAT1 | ecosystem: Environmental > Aquatic > Freshwater > Lake... | reverse complement strand
TAAAATGGCTGTAGCTTATGGGGATATCCTCATTATTGTGATAAATATCAGAATATCCTTATGAGTCCCTTATGCAAAGATCTCTAGGTGTTGCACTTCAGATTTGAATTGGCGCTGCAAGGTTGGTGCGCCTTTTGTTTCGGCATAAACCTTCAGCGTCACAAAAATCGGCACAAGTTCCCCATGAAACTTATCGCCGAGGCAAGACATCGCCAAATATTTCATAAAAGTAGTTTTCCCCGCCCCCGGTTTACCCAATACCACCAACTTTTGAATTTCTTCCACCGCCGCCAAGCCCGTCACCAGTTTTCCCCTATCGCCGACTAAAAAACTCTCTCTTTCTTCATGTGTGCGAAACTCTATCACCTCATCATAGTCAACCCGCCGCCGCCCCGTCACATCTTTGAGGATATTCACATCAGTATAAATGCAATCCAGATCGACAGGTTGCGTCATATCCAACACCTGCATCGTCCCACAGAGATAGGTCACATACGCCGCGATTTTTTGCTTCACCTCTTTAACTAGCAATTCTAGATCTTGCTGGTTTCCATCATTTGTAACCACATTCTCCTCTAATACAGAAATTTCCTGCCATTTCAATTCAAGCGCTTCACAAATAGCAATAAATTTTGGCTGCTCAACGCTCAGCCCATTCAAAAACTTACTAACCAATTGCCTCGTTGTGCCAGAAGTGCCAGCAATAAAATCCTGCGTTTTTCCTAATCGTTTAAAAGCAGCATTTGCTTTTTCCTTGCCTACAATCGAAGCGGTAAGTGTTGGCTTTGCCATGTAATCAGATCCCTAACATGAAGCTAACATGAGTCTAACACCTTACTCTGACTTGTTTTTAAGAATTTTGAGCAACGATACCTATATTCAAATATTAAGGTTTTCAATTATGTCCGTTCAAAATCAAAAACAAGTGCAAAATCAAATCGCCCAAGTTGATAACGCACCAGTTAGCAATAAACAAACTGCGATCGCATCTCAGCCTTCCGCAACTCCTGTCGATGCATCCAATACGATTCCTGCGATCGTCAATAGTCCAACCGTTAGCATCATTCTCGCCTTCGCAGTTCTGATTCGCGTGATCCTCGATCGCCCATCTTCAAAAAAGAAATAAGCTTTAGAGAAATTCTTCAAAAAGATATTTCTGATTTCTAATATTTGTAAAAAACCTTAAAAAATTTGTCAAACAAGTCTTTTAAGGTTTTTTATTTTACTCTCGCTATATTGAGATTTTACCTTTCTTGAGCATATCGATTACCGCAGTATGTCGCTTCAGCTCGTTTTGGACTTGTTCGTAAATTGCGCGATCGCCACCTTTCAGCCCAATGACACCATATAGCCGTACATTTCCAACTCTACCTTTGAGAGCATGTTCACCAAAGTCCACAACATCGATCTCATCTTTGACAATCTCGTAGAGAGAACCAGTAATAACAATATCTGTACCAAGCTCTTTAGTCATACCTTCGACTCGACTTGCCACATTGACTGTATCCCCGATTACCGCATATTCGAGGCGGCGTGCAGAGCCGATATTTCCGACTGTGACTTCTCCATAGTTAATACCAATGCCATTCGAGAAAGGGATTTTATTTTCAGATTTCCATACTTCACGAAGTTCCATTAGAGTTGAGCGCATATTTAGGGCAGCATGGATAGAATTGAGCGCATCTGCTTTTTCACCACGAGACACAGGCGAACCAAACTCCGCCATGATTGCGTCACCGATAAATTTATCAATTGTGCCTTGATGTTCCAAAATCGAGTCAACCATGCCGCCAAGATAGGTATTAAGTTGTTGAATTAATAATTTGGCAGGTAAACGACTAGAGAGCGTAGTAAAGCCGCGAATATCAGAAAATAGAACAGCCGCTTTGATGGTACGTCCTTCTAATAGATCGCGAAAACCTTCGGGCTGATTAACAATCTCTTCGACAATTGGCGCAGCGACGTAACGCTCTAGAGTGCGACGGAGTAGGAGTTTATCGAGTTGAGCACTGATCGAACCTGTAGTTAGGAGGGTTATGCCACTTAAGCCGATCGCGATCGCAGGAATCGCCACAGGTAAAATCGTACTCGTATAAATAAAGCAAATATAACCAATCCCAAGCCATGCGATCGCAATGCCGAGAGCTGCTAATATTTGAATATTGGGACGTTTGAACAGGCAGAGAAGCCCGCCCGAAACTCCTACTAGGAAAAATGTAAAGATAGACTGCTGTAAAGGATCTGCAAATAGTTCCACCATACTTTTGCCTTGCATGAGCGTAGCGATCGCATTGGCATGAATCTCGATCCCTGCCATTCTCCCCATCGCTGAGTTTTGGATATCTTGTTTTGACGCGGCTGTTGCACCAATCAAGACGATCTTATCTTTAAAAAATTTGCCGCCCTGAATCTGATCATTATTCCAATTCTCAGGATCGACAATATAGTAGAACGGAATCTGCTGTTGATTATTTGACCATGTATCTATGCCACCAAAAAAATAAACTCCGTTACCTTTTGCTTTGGGATAATTGACTTTAGCGACATTAAGAATAGAAGCGGCAAAAGTCGGCACAATTGGCAACCCGCTATCGGCTGGAGGCTGAACTCCTAAACGATGGATATTACCTGTAACTTCAGGTCTGAAATTAATCAGTCCTAATGTATTTGGTTTTAATTTAAAAATTGATTCAGGTGAGGCAAGCTGCATGATGTTGGCTTCACCTGTTTGCGTAATTTCATAACTAGCCGCAAATACTGCCCGATCACCATATTTAGCGATCGCTTTTTGGAGTTTGTCATCATCGGCAGCCCCATGATCGCTTAAAGAATCAAACAAAATATCGAATGCGACTACCTTTGCACCAGCTTTGACCAATTTTTCTAGGACTTGGGCATAAACTACGCGCTTCCATGTCGTAGTCCGAAAGGGTTCTAAAAAAGGATGAGTTTTTGGATCATAAAATTCACCTTGACGGAGAGAAAGATCATCAATTGCCAAAATTACAATATCTTTGGGCGGGGTGATTGTGCCACGCCAATAAAAAAAGGTGGATTGGGTTTGGCGTTCGAGAGTCTGAACTTCGTTTAGTTCAAAGCCAGTCGCGATCGCACCAAGCGCAGCGATCGCCCCCACCATTGCATAGCCAATAAATTTAGGGCTGGATAAAGCTTTAAATTTTCGTTTGAAGTTGGCTAGCATGGTTCTCTTTCCCAAAAAATTGATATCACAATCACTAATTTAGCATCGGTGGCTTCAGCCCCTTGCCTTTCCTAACTGTAATGACGGTTGCTATACTATAACAATCGCCATAAAGCTTAGGATATAGATCCTCGAAGCAGACAAAGGGCATATTATGACTCTTCTATGCTTTGAATTCTAGGTATTAACTTTTTTAAAACTTTCCCAAAACTTTCCCAAAACATTAGGCAGTATGCCCCATCCTATTTATCTGACGAAATCTGATCTCAAAACTGCTCGCAGTTGTACAACAAAACTTTACTACAAAAAGTTGGGCTATCCAACCGTCGATCGAGTAGATTCGTATACCAGAATATTAGCAGATGGGAATTTCATTATCAGCAAGATCGCCCACCTTCTCTATCCTGAAGGTATATATATTTCCGCGAATCTCAACTCCGATGAAAGTATTGCTAATGCTGTCCAAGAAACGATCGCGCAACTACAAAAAGAGAATGTAATTCTTTTTGAACCCGTTCTTTATCATCAGCATAAACTAGCTCGTGCGGATATTCTCGTTAAACAAGGCGATCGCATTGAAATTATCGAAATTAGATCCAAGGGCTTTGATAGTCAAGCTCATGAAGACTTAATTAAATATCGTAATCTTTCCCTTTTTCGTAATAAGCGTACTGGCCATGTGGGCGGCGAATGGAAGTATATAATCGAAGATATTGCTTATCAAGTCGGGATTTTGCAAGAAATGCTCGCCGAACATCTGCCCGATTTTAAAGCTCAAATTTTTCCTTACTTGCTTGTACCTGATCGCGCTAAAACAACAGCCATTGATAATCTCGCATCTTATTTCCAGATTGAGCGTTTATCGACTCATCGCAATTCTTTTTCTAAGTTCAATGGTATTAAGATTAACTTTACAGGCGATATTAATGAAATAGAACGCGATCGCTTTCTCACTAAAGTTAGCATCGAAACCGAAGTCACCGAATTAATTGAGCCAACAATCGCCTCAGCTCAAAAATATATTGATTATCTCATCGAACGATCGCCTGAAATATTTGCACCAATCAGCAAAAGCTGCAAGGGCTGCGAATATCGCGCCAGCGATCGCGATCCGCGAGATGGGTTTAAAGAATGTTGGGGCGATCTTGCAGAGCGGGAACATCATGTGTTAGACCTTTATCAAATGGGAAGAATTGGGGGCAATGAAACGCCTTTAGTTAATGAATTAATTAAGCAAAAGAAAGTGAGTATGTTTGATGTTCCTTTAGAAGAACTCAATGATTATACTTATAGCTATCGTCAACTAGTTCAGATTGAACACACGCAAAAAAATAAAGAATGGATTTCTGAATACCTTCCCAAAATTGTCCAACAGGTTGAATATCCAATTCATTTCATTGATTTTGAAACCTCGCGCATGGCAATTCCCTATCGGGCAGGGATGCAGCCTTACGAGCAAGTCGCGTTTCAATGGAGTTGTCATACACTTACGGAGCCAGAGGCTTTACCAATTCAAACAGAATGGCTCGATCTCGATAATACTTTTCCAAATTTTCAATTTGCAGAATCCCTAATGGAATGCTTAGGCGATCGCGGTACTATTTTGACGTGGGCAACTCACGAAAATAGTGTTTTACGGGATATTTACTATCAAATGCAAGCATATGACTATCAAAATCCACAACTGCAAACATGGCTTGCTAATACTGCAAAACTTGGCAATAAGGGTAAATCGAATTTAGTCGATATGAATGCGCTTACCCTCAAGCATTACTTCCATCCCTTAATGAAAGGTCGAACTTCTCTCAAATGTGTCTTACCTGCGGTCTGGAAAACTAATCCCTATCTGCACGAAATTCCTTGGTTTCAAGAATATTTTCGCGCTATTGATGGTAAAGTCCTCAGTCCTTATGATGTTTTACCTCAATTACAAATAGGCGATCGCATCCAAGTTGTAAATGAAGGTGCAGGCGCGATGCTAGCCTATCAAGATCTAATGTATGGTGAAAATCGACAGCTTGGGCTTGATAATGGACTAGACAATGGACTTGACAATCAAGCCGCGCGATCGCAGTGGAAAGAGCTGCTTTATCAATATTGCCGACTCGATACGATGGCAATGGTAATTATTTGGACACATTGGCAAAATTTGTGCGGTAAGTCTTGATATATTGACTTTAATTTTGACTTTAATTTTGAGAAAAAGCTTTATCCTAGAAAGTCTGCTAATAGCATCATCTGCATGAATGTACCTTAAATCTCTCCACATCAAGCAGTTTCGCAATTATATCGATCAAGAAGTTACCTTCACAGCGCCCAAGACCGTGATCGTCGGTAATAACGCTCAAGGTAAATCTAACTTGCTTGAAGCCGTTTTGCTTCTGGCAACTTTGCGATCGCATCGTGTCAGTAAAGATCGCGACTTGGTACGGAATGGTGAAGCGATCGCCGAAATTCAGGCTATCTGTCAGCGCTCAAGATCGCCTGAAAGCTATCCTATACAATTAGTGATGCGGATGCGAGCTAGCGGCAAGCGGACATTGAATGTGAACAGTGTCAATCAAGCAAGGCATCTAGATTTTTTAGGAAATCTGAATGCAGTCATGTTTTCTAGTTTAGATTTAGATTTAGTGCGCGGCAGTCCTGAAAGTAGGCGCAATTGGTTGGATACAGTTTTGATTCAACTAGAGCCGATTTATATCAATCTTTTGCAACAATATAACCAAGTTTTGCGGCAGCGTAATGCTTTGCTGAAGTCCATAAAACAAGGACAAATCCAATACGAACCGCAACAAATGTCGCTCTGGGATGCTCAACTTGTGACCGCAGGGACACGCCTAATCAGACGGCGATCGCGTTTGTTGACACGCTTAACTCCGATTGCACGTACTTGGCATCAAGCGATTAGCGGCGGTAGTGAATATTTAGACATTACTTATGTTCCCAAGTTTTCTTTTTTACCAACTGATTCAGTTGAAAATATTCATCAAGCTTTTTTTGATGCAATTTTACAAAAAGCAATTATTGAACAACATCAAGGAATAAGTTTAGTGGGACCACATCGTGACGAAGTTGCATTAACAATTAATGACACTCCTGCGCGTGAGTATGGTTCGCAAGGTCAACAACGTACTTTAGTACTTGCTCTGAAATTAGCGGAGCTAGAGTTGCTCGAATCTGTAATTGGCGAACCACCATTATTATTATTGGATGATGTGCTTGCTGAACTCGATCTCCAGCGTCAAGATCATTTATTAAACGCAATCGGCGATCGCGTTCAAACAATAATTACGACAACTCATCTTGGTTCGTTTGATGCTCAGTGGCTAAATTCTGCCAGAATTTTTAAAGTAGAAAATGGCAAAATTTCATTTTAAAACAAATAAAAAACAAGGGGCTTAAGCCCCTTGTTTGATTTGATATTAATTATCTTCTACTCAATATCATTGGCGCCAACTTGACGCAAGTGAATATGTTTACGTCCGAGGCGAATTTCTAACTCATCACCAGCCTGTAGACCCATCAATTGTGTATAGGCTGAACCAATTAATAGGTTGCCGTTTTTTTGAACGCTAACGCGGTAACTCGCGCTGCGTCCGCCTTTACCAGTACCTTTTGCTTCAAGTTCAACCCCATCAGCTGCCATTAAGGCATTATAAAACTTCATCAAGTTAACGCGAGCTTTATTATTTTTTGTAATGGTTGCATATCCGCAAGCTTTAGCTTTTTCTTCCTTTGACAGATGTTCTAATTCTTTAACTTTCTGTAATAATGCTTCGCCAGAGAGTTGGACTGGTTGTTTTACTTTTGCCATTTGTTTCTAATAGTTTCTAATCTAATAATAGTATTTCAGTATCTAAGATAAATGTACTATTAGTCAAATTTTTCAACTAAATTTGTCAACTATTTTTTTTGTCAGTAACTATCATCTATAGCAATCCTAAATCATTTGTGAATAAAACAAGAGGCTTAAGCCCCTTGTTTTAAGCCCTATAATTCCACGGCTCATTTAGGATTGCTATATATCGAATTACTTGTAGTAATCGCCAGTTAAATTGAAACCTAAAAATTAGCGATAATATTTCACGACATCCTTAATTTTTAGTTTTAAATTTAACCAACTAATTCCACAGTTGAGCCTTCATCTGTTTTAGATACTTCGATTAGAGTATTAAATGCTTCTTTCATTTGTGGCATATGTGTAATTACCAAAATACATTTAAAATCAGGGGCGATCGCATTAATAGCACTGACAAGGCGATCGCAACCCAATTGATCTTGACTGCCGAAGCCTTCATCAATAATTAGAGTTTGCAAGGTGCTGCCTTTACGCTGAGCAAGGACGCGGGAGAGAGCAAGGCGCACTGCAAAATTAATCCGAAAAGCTTCGCCGCCTGAATAGGTTTCGTAGGGTCTTGTACCTCTCGTATCAGCAATTTCAATATCAAGAGTTTCAATAATCCGATCGCTTTTTTTGCCAGATTTTTGCGTAATAAATCGTACATTTAAATGGCGATCGCTGAGTTGGGCAAGAATTTGATTGGCTTCAACTTCAATTTGAGGTAATACATTTTCGAGCATCAAGGCTTGGATACCATTTTTGCCAAAGGCTTGGTAAAGCTCGGTATGAATGCGTTGACGATGACGGGCTAGTTCGATTTGGGTGAGAGTTTCGCATTCGCGTTGGCGGCTTTGTTCAAGTTGTAGTTGTGATTGTTGAAGGCTGCCAATTTGAGCTAATAAACTATCCATTTGCGATCGCCAATCTTGCAGATTTTGCCTTAAAGACTGGATCTCCTGTGCATGATTACCATGCAGATTTTTGGATTGTTCCTGCAATTGAGTGATTTGAACCGTGATAGTTTGCAGTTCTTGTTGCTGATCGCTTTGAGTTTTTTGTAAATGCTTTACCTGTTGCTGAAGTTCAGGATGTTCTTGTTCAGCGCGAGTGAGTTCTTGATATCGCAACAGTGATCTGGTTAATTCTTGTTTTTGGGTGCGGAGTTTTTGATGGCGATCAGGGTCATATGCAAGTTGATTAAGGGCGCGATCGCATTGTTCAAGTTCATGTTGTACTTCTAAATCAATGAGATTTTTGGCGAGGCGATCATGCAATTGCTGGGTTTTAGTCTGCAAATCAGGAATTTTTTGAGCAAGGTGATCCGCTTGGCGTTGAGCATTTTTTAGTTCTGATTGTTTTACCTCAGCCCAGCGCCATCGCTCGACATCGCCGCGTGCAAGGGCATGATTTTTTTCATCATAGGCAAATTTCTTAACATTCTTATCAATTAACTCCATCTCATCCCATGCTTCACGGCTATAGTTTTGGGACTGAAGACAATCGCGTAATTCCACGATCTCTGCATCTATTAACACCAGACGCTGTTGAGCCTCCGCGATCGCTTTCAAGCGCTCTTGCAAAGTTCCCTTACGTTGGATCAGATCATTGAGGGGAGCGAGTTCCTTCATCAAACTACGATATTCTTCACGCAAAACCTGAATTTCACAATTAGAAGCCGCCTGTTGCTCCTTTACCACCCACATATCGGCTTGCAAATCACGAGATTCCTGTTTATGTTTTTTCTGTACCAATTGCCAATGTGCTTGATCAAGAGGGCGATCGCATAATGGACAGGGCGCATTTGGCACAGTCAATTGGCGCATTTTCGACTCTAACTTATTAAAGGCGGCTTCACTATCAGCAAGTCGAGTTTTTAAGCGTTCCAGAAAATCACGTCGTTCCAATCCCTTTTCGTGAACTCGTTGTTGATAGATTTGTTTTTTTTGTAACATCACAATTTGCCGATCTAGCTCCTCAGCATGGCTGACCAATTGTTCTTGTTTCTGCACTTGTAAATTCAATTGCTCTCTTTTAGCGATTAACTCATCTAACTTTGCCGACAATTTTGTCTGCTCTCGTTCTAATTGATGTTGCAAAACTTGATGACGATGGATCAGCGGCGTGGATTGACCATGAAGACGATCAAATTCTTGTAAAATCGCTCTTGCTTGATGCAATTGGGCGATCGCTGCTTCGATTTCCGCTGCTCGTTTGAGAACTGATTGTAAGTCGCTTTCTTGGTGCACTAGCGCCTCTAACTGCGCTTGATAATGCCTTAACTGCCCCTTGAGGTCACTTTGTAAACTTGCGAGTTTATGACTAAATTCGCCTCGGCGATCGCTAAGTTGTTGAAATTTTTGAAATTTTTGTTCTAGCTCTGTTTCCTGACTAGATAGCAATTGATAGCGATCGTAATCTTGCAAAATTTGCGATCGCTGACCAAGATGAGCTTCTACTTGATGTAATTGCTTTTGTTGACTAACCATCCGTCTCGATAGTTGTGACAAATTTTCGGTGATAGAAGTTTGCTGTTGCTGTTGCCAAGTTATTTGCTGGCAGAGCGTTTGATAGGTTTTCTGAGTCTCTTCAACAATTTGTAATCTTTGTTGATCGCGGTTTTCCCAAACTTGCAAATCTGTTAACTGCGATCGCAAAATCTCTAACTGTGGTGCGATCGCCTCTCCTGTGATTATTTGTTCGTGCAGATGTACCAGCATGTTCTCCAAAACTACGGACTCGGCTCGGCTATTTCTAGCTATTTCTTTGGCACGTTCGGCAAGCTCGTCATACTGCGACAATGAGAGCATATCCGCTAAAATTTGCTTGCGATCGCTAGGGCGCTTTAGCATAAATTCATCAGCACGACCCTGACGCAAATAAGCTGAATTAACAAAAGTCTCATAATCCATTTTTAGATGTGAAACAATTGTTTGCTGGGTTGACCGTACCTTGCGCTCGGTCAATGATTTAAACTTGCCTTCACTTTGGACTTGAAATTCTAAAGAAGTTGAGCTATTGCGCGATCGCGTCCGAATTACTCGATAAACCTCACTACCTGCAATAAAAGTAAAGTCTACCTGAGCTTCTTTAGCACCCATATGAATTACATCATCTTCACTTCCAGCCCGACTTGCACCCCAAACTGCCCAAGTGATTGCTTCGAGTAATGAAGACTTCCCCGCACCGTTCGCACCACAAATACAAGCAACATGTAGCCCACTAAAATTTAAGGCTAATTGTTGGTAGCTCAAGAAATTTTTTAATCTTAATTTCTGAGGGATCATTTTAATCTGTAAGAATCTTTCTTAAACAGTTATACTAAGTATTAGATAATTATCATAATAATGCATTGCTTAACAAATGTTTAGATTTTAATTGGCGTTGAATAGCCAACAAAAGTTGAGAGCCTTATGGAAGCATGGGAACAAATTAGTCGCCAAAGAGTAAAGTACATCGTCGATAGCTATCAGTTATATGGCTCTGATGATGAATATTTTGATGAATATTTAGAAGATTTATTACAAGCCTACGCACCTCCACAAATTGAATTAGCGCTTGTTGAAATTTTGATCGATAGTTGGCGGATCATGCCTCTTGTTCGCGGGGTTGCATTCTTAGAGCGATCGCATGATCTTTTAAAGTCTTGGGAAAATACTTTGATCACCCCAAATATTTCTGCCACGCATTTCCGTCTGATTACAGGCTTAGATCCAACCCCAATATTTGGTATTGGAATCAGTCAAAAAATAAAAAGTCCTGCCATAAATTGCAGATTAAAACCTTAAACCTTTTATAATTGGTTAATTTCGATTAGTAAATCAGCCTTAACGAGCCTTAGCTTGGAGTCAAAAAATAAAGTTCTTGATAACAGGACTTTCACAACAATCAAGTATTAACATTGGACTATGTTTAGGGGTAAAGGTCTTGGAGATATGAGAACAAGTGGCTTTTCGCAAGATTAGAATAGGTGTCGTAAAGTATGCTCGTCAAAGTGAAGCATCTCACTTTAGAACATTTGATAAGGCAAGGGGCTTAAGCTCCTTGTTCTAGGCTTTGCAAAATATAGCCTGCGCCAAAGTGAAATGCTCCCTCGTCAAAGTCTTTAAACACAATAAGATATCCTTGTCAATCACCAGCTAGAATGAACAGATAATGACAGTTACCTTATGGATCTTTCTTTACCAATTTCAAAGCTTTTTCATACGTCTTTTAAAAATAAATTTAAAGATTTATTTGCACTTTTATTATTTGCAAGCCTAGGATATTTGGGGAATTATTTTCGGTTACCACTATTCTTTGGGGTTGACTTTTTATTTGGCAGCATTTTTGTTTTGATCGCTACTTATTTCTATGGGATCAGAATAGGAGTGATGGTTTCTGCGATCGCTAGTATTTGTACATACTTTCTTTGGCAACATCCCTACGCGGCAATTCTGTTCGTTTTAGAAACACTTTGGGTAGGGATTAGATTAAATTACGGAAACAAGCAAAAGCGATCGCACAATATAGTTTTGATAGTGCTTTCTTACTGGTTATGCTTAGGCGCTCCTTTGTCAGCTTGTTTTTATTACTTTTTTCTTAAAGTAGGAATTGACTCAGTTATCTTAGTTGTCCTAAAACAAGTAATAAATGGCACATTTAACGCCCTTGTTGCTCACTTATGCCTTGATTACCTACCATTACGAAAATGGTTTCAGCAAAGACAAAGTGACTGGCATAATTTGACCATTCAGCAAGTGCTATTTAACTTGTTATTAGCATTTGTACTTTTCCCTCTACTTTCTATTGCTGTAGTCACTGGCTATCAATCACTACAAAACGTTGAGGATGAAATTAGTAGCCAATTGCTTTCTAGCACGTCTTCTATATCTGCCAATCTAAAAGTTTGGAATCGTACTAATTTGCGAACTTTACAAGAATTAGCAACTTTAGCATCTGACAATAATAATTGGGATCGATTGCAATTTGCCACTACGGCACTGGGTAAAGTCACGCCCTCGTTTTTAAGTATCTATACCGCAGATGCACAGGGCAATATTTTATCCGCATTTCCTAGTATTCCTGATGCAAACAGAGCCAGTTTAAATGAATATATAGATGATGAAGAGATTTTTCAAAAGGTACGCTCTAGCTTGGATATAGTTTTTAGCGATACTTATACTGATCGCGGAGCATCTACTTCACATATTGATATGGCTATGCCAATTCTTAAAAACAATCGTTTCAATGGAATTGTTATTGGTTCACTAAATATCACTGAGTTTAAAGACTTTTTAATAGAAAACTCATCAGCATGGAATGTTGAAGCATTTCTAATAGATCGCTATAAAAAAGTGATTTCTAGCACTTCCCTAAATTTTATATCAGGACAGATTTTTGATTTGCAACAGGAAGGAGAAATCCGCGCTTTTAAACCAGATCAAATCCAATGGGTTCCCCAAATG
>Ga0163144_10022505_pt1 | contig 12487 bp, 4 predicted proteins | sample OliLak19BULKMAT1_FD_123175 | JGI IMG/M metagenome (GOLD analysis project Ga0163144, IMG submission 123175) | Freshwater microbial mat bacterial communities from Lake Vanda, McMurdo Dry Valleys, Antarctica - Oligotrophic Lake LV.19.BULKMAT1 | ecosystem: Environmental > Aquatic > Freshwater > Lake... | reverse complement strand
TGACACAAGGTGACAAACTTGTGCTGTTTGGTAGACTTTGGATGAACTCAGTCAAAGCACACAATGCAATTGGCTGACAACCCTGAAAGAACAATTAACGTTAGTTGTAACTCAGAATCATACACACTTCTATTCAATTCTCCAAAAACAGATGCAAACATCCAGAGTCACACTCAAATCCATTGTGCAGTACAAACTGCCCCAGTGATCTAGTTATCATGGTCCAGAAACTTAGCCACACCTTTGTCTTGATTTGTTCACCATCAATAAATGACATTGCACAGCAGATTCATTCAATGACATTCCATTCCCATGTGCTCTTTTTCCTCAGCAAACTCCATGCACGCGTTTACCAGTTTTTGAAGAAAATTCTGGAATCCCATAATGTCCGTATGAAATTGCTGTCAATGTGAATTCTCTTTGTGCTTGGGAATTATTTGCGAGGATTGTCAGCTTTGCTCTGCCATGCAGTCCATTCTATGGTGGAGAGCAAGAGCTGAACTGCAAAAGCTTTTTAATGTAGAATTCAAAACTTACCACTTAGTTCAACCAACAAAGTGCTTGCCAGTGCAGAGAATGCCCATAAACTCAGAGTGAACATGACATACAACTGATATCCATGACATGTTTGTGCTGCACATTTGAAGGAGTCAACCCACATGAAATATCCAATTGACTATCATCACCGGTTTTGACTGAAAAAAATGAAGTTAGTGATAGAGATTTCTTTTGTTATTTTGTTGTTTTGTCTACACAAATGCACAAATGATTTTTGCTACTTCGGCAATGACTTTTTTCATCAATTACTGTTGGCTTCATTTTACTGCTAGTAGTCTAGCTAGTAGTAGTCCAAAGGCCATCTGGATCTCCTTCTTGGGATGTTTTGATTCAGTAGTATCCCTACCCCTTTTGTTCCCAATACTATGTTTCAACGTCACCTCTACTTATGACCGATCCTAATCCCAGTCACAACACCAAAAAAGTGAGACGGCGCGCTACCCGACTCACTCTCACTTTGTGTGATCAAGTTAGTCAAGAAGTGTTCAGCTGTCCTGTGCAGCCCAGCGAGATGGAGCGACAGCAACAAACACTCAGTGACTGGATCTTCCCCCACCTTCAAAAACAGCATAGAGAAAACCAAAGAGCAATCATCACCGCGGATATATCTGTGCTCTATTATTATTACCGTACTCCTTGACTAGCTAGCTAGCTAGACGTGCATACACTTGAATTCATTTGCGAGCGAACTTATTAGTCAACTATATAGCTTTCGTCTACTAGGTTAATAGACGTGGCATGGTGTCAAAGTGGTTAGCTTTAATTCATTGATTTTTTCGAGATTCTGGGGTATCGCTTATATCAAAAGATACCTCTACTACTAGCTACTAGTTAACCAACGACAACAAGCCATCACCCATTAACTACCAAGAAACAACCAACAGCATGTCGCTCTGTCCCAAAGGAATGTGGATGGCCGAGTCCCATGCGATCCAGAAATTGGGCATGTCATCCGGGGACGAGATTGCAGAAGCCGTGAGCGCAGGACGATTACCCCATGTCGTGGTGGAAGCTGGAGCAAATGTCAAATCGGCGACGCCTCCCTACAGTGAACATCGCTTTTTTTACGTTACCAGCACGGGAACACCGGCCGCATCGAGCATGTCGTTGAAACTCCTCCAATGGATCCAAGTCTGTGTCGCCTTGGGTTCGGCGGCGGGTGATTTTTCCGAAATGGAACCTCGTCACATTGGCTGGTTGACCATGTATACCGGAAGAGCCTCGATTGATCCAGACTCCTTTGGACCTTTGGTGGAAGAGTTAACGACGGCACACGCGGTCATCCTGCCCGATGCACTGCGTCAACTCACAGGAGGAGCAGGAGCTGGAGGTCCTTCGTTGGATTCCCTTTTGAATGCCGGTGGAGGTCGCACTCCCACGGGAGACTCTCACACGGTGTCGGGTCCCCTTTCCAGCAATAAGGCTGCTGAAGAAGGAGAAATCTATATTCGTGCGGATGGTAAAAAAGTTCGTCGGGTCAAAAAGAAACCCGCCAGTGGCAGCCAATCGGTGGCCCCCGCTCCGACCTTGTCCTCCCATTTGGGGACGACGGCCCCCGCCAAAGGTCCGGGGGGAGATAGTGCCACGGTGCCTGGAAATATGGGTCAGTCTCAGCCTTCTGCTGAAGAAGGAGAAATTTATATTCGTGCCGATGGCAAAAAGGTGAGGCGTGTCAAAAAAAAGAAGGCCGATGGTTCGTCGGCCAGTGTGGCTCCTGCGGCGTCCTCTCTTGGATCCATGTTGGACTCGGCCCCGGCCAAGGCCACCGCCGGTGACAGTGCTACCGTCCCTGGAAACATGGGAGCTACTTCTAATGCTCAAGAGGAAGGGGAAATCTACATTCGAGCCGATGGTAAAAAAGTGCGACGTGTCAAGAAAAAACCGGCCGGAGATAGTGCCACGGTCGCTGCTGCTCCTGCGGCGGCGGAAGACGAAGAAGGTGAGATCTACATTCGAGCCGATGGGAAAAAAGTTCGACGTGTCAAGAAAAAACCTGCCTCGACCTTGGATGGATTGCTCTCCGCCAATCCTGTGGCCGCTACACCAGGAAGTGGCAGTGCGACGGTCACGGGTGCCGAAAGCAGCGGTTTGCAACAAGAAGGAGAAATCTATATTCGAGCGGACGGTAAAAAGGTTCGTCGTATTAAGAAGACCCGTAGTGTTTCTGGCAAGGGCCTCTCGACATTTTTGGGCAACAACGATGCCCAACGGCCGGGAGGGGGAAGTGCCACCGTTTCTGGAGACGGCAAGGAGCTGGGTGAAATCTATATCCGGGCAGACGGAAAGAAAGTTCGTCGTGTCAAAAAGATGCCCCAGAACGCCCCCGCCGACTCGCAGTCGCTAGCGGGCTTCCTTGGCAATGGCCCCGGAGGTGGAACCGGCATGTCGGGAAGTGCTACTGTCACAGGCGCGGAAGGACGCAAGGCGCAGTATGCCGAAGGTGAAATTTACATTCGACCGGATGGAAAGCGAGTACGACGTATCAAAAAGACTGCCAAGTCCGAGGAAGAAAAGAAAAAGGAGCAAGAAGAGGAAGAAGCCAAGAAGGCCGAGGAAGAAGCAGCGAAAGCGGCCGAAAATGGCGAAGAGCCCAAGCCAGAAGACCAGGCAGCAGCAGCGGACCAGAACGGTGAAGCACAAAAGCCTGATTTGGCAGGATTCTTGGACCAGGGGGCCGCGCAGAAGCCTCCAATGTCTGGAAGCGCCACGGTTGCAGGCGACATGGTTGCGCGCGGGGATAATCCTGATGAAGAAGTTGAGATCATCACGCGCCCGGATGGAACCAAAGTACGCAGGATTCGAAGAAGGGTCGCTGCAACTGGTGCAGGAGGAGAGGAGGGCGAGATTATTACGCGCCCTGATGGCACCAAAGTTAGGAGAATCGTCCGCAAGTCGGTAACGGGATCAGCCGCTGGTGATCTCATGGTGGGATCCACGCACGATGTGCCTATTGGCGAAGATGGTGCGATTCTTGCAGCTCCAGAACCATTGACTCCTGAGGAGGAAGAAATTGCAGAAGGATACCGCAAAATGTTGAAGATGGGAATGCCAGCTGAGGCAGTCGGACACAAGATGACTGCTGATGGAGCGAGTGAAAAGATCTCCCAGGCAGTTCTTGGCGGTGGAGCACCGGCAGAAGCGACTCCTGCAGCCACAGCTGCACCTGCCACCCAAGCTGTTGCACTGACACCCGAGGAGGAAGAAATTGCAGAAGGCTACCGCAAAATGTTGAAGATGGGAATGCCTGCTGAAGCAGTTGGGCACAAAATGACTGCTGATGGAGCGAGTGAAAAGATCTCCCAGGCAGTTCTTGGCGGTGGAGCACCGGCAGAAGCGACTCCTGCAGCTGCACCCCAAACTACTGGAGGAGCAATTCCAGCACTTAATTCTGAGGAGGAGGAAATTGCAACCACCTACCGCAGAATGTTGAAGATGGGAATGCCAGCTGAGGCAGTCGGGCACAAGATGACTGCTGACGGAGTGAGCGAGAAGATCTCCAAGGCAGTCCTTGGTGGTGGAGCAGCTCCTATGTTACCTCCTGCAGCTGCACCTGCTGCCCAAGCTGTGGCACTGACACCTGAAGAGGAAGAAACTGCAGCAGGCTACCGCAAAATGTTGAAGATGGGAATGCCAGCTGAGGCAGTCGGACACAAAATGACTGCTGACGGAGTGAGTGAGAAGATCTCAAAAGCAGTTCTGGCCCCACCAGATGCTACCCCAAAGGAGGGTGATGGCGCGCATGCTTATATCGTTGTTGTTGGAGACGAGAATAAAGCCGCTGCAGGAGCAAAACTTGAGGCAGCGCCCGATACTCCTGACCCGACCATCGGTGCTGATGGCGAGCAAAGGTTTGCCGTCAAGGTTTCAAAAGATGCTGAGAGCCAACCACAGCAGCTCAGCGTTGAAACTGATGTCAGGTATCTTACGTTGGATGAATTGGCCAACCTGTCCGGACAGAGTAAGGAAGACTTGAATGAAGTGGTGAAGCAGAAGATGAATCTTGACAAAGCTACACCTCGCTTCATCTTGTCCTCGAAGGACGAAGCAGCTGCAGCACCGGTCGGCACCGCCGCAGCTGCAGCACCTGCTCCTCCTGCCGCAGCTGCACCGGCAGCAGCGCCTGCACCTGCTCCACGTTCCGGGCCTCCTCCGCCAGGTTCCAAACTTTTGCCAGATGGTATGACAGCTGTTCCAGATGATGTCGCCGAAGCAGCCCGCGCTGTCTCTGCCATGGGGGCCACCGACCTCCAATCCTTAATGGAGAAGCTGAACCAAGGAGACATAGGAGAAATCCTCAAGAAACTTGCCGAGGCTGAAAAAAGACAAAAAAAGCTGGAAAAGCAGTTGGCGCAATCTGGTATTGCCATTGCCGATGATATCCCCTACGAGGAAGCAAAGGAAAAGGTCGAGGAGATTGCCAAACGAATGAACGAAATTGGTGGCAGTGATGTAACCCACCCTGACAAAGAGGTGCAGACTAAGATGCGCGAGGAATATTTCAAATTGGAACAAGAAATGGAACGGTATAACTCAGCGCTGATGCTGACAGAAGAGTACCAGGCAGAACAAGACCGAATTGAGAAGAAATGGGAGGAGGATAACATGCAGGCCAACATCGAGGCTCTGAAACAGATGCGCCGACACATGCCTGTCAATATCCGCAATCTAAGTGAGGCTGCCCTCACAAATAACCCCTCTCCCAATGGGAAGTTTCTTCCCAAACTTACGGCGAAGAAATTTAAGAGAACAAATGTACTCATGCTTATCCGAATCAGCCCTGACGACATTGAAAGGATGCATCCATCGACACTGGACACATTGCGTGTGACAGGTTTGACCCTTACCGAGCGTCGTGCTCTTTATGCCCACTTAGCGCCTTGTGGGCCAAAATGGAACAAGAATAAGGCCGAGAAGATGACTGAGCGTAAATGGACTTGGTACAACATGATGAAGAATAACTTCAAAGAGGCGCTAGCGCCGTACATGAGGCACATTGCACAATATGGACCCCCCGAGAACCATCCTTACGCAACCCGCGACGACCCGAGTGCTGGCTGCCCATTGCTTGGCAAACAGTGTCCGGTGAAAGCTGACAAAAATCCTGACTATACAGGGGACTATGGCTGGACAGATGAACCTGAATTTGAAACGTCGAATGTAACGAAGTCGGATGTAGACGACCCGGGAGCCAAAGCCATGCAAGAAGCTCTGGAACTCGCCAAGGAGAAGAAGGCAAACGAGCGGGCCACTGCTCTCAAGAAGCATTACAAGGGCGTTATGTTTGTTTCCAAAGCCAACGGAAGTTGTGAGAATATGGATGAATCCATGGACAAAATGGAGGCGGCTCAAACCAAGTGGATCGAGAACGAGATCTCAAAACCCGATTATACTGATGACGACAAAAAGAAAGAGATTGCTAGTTTCACTGACTCCTTGAATGATCTTAAGCTTGCTGTTTTGGACTTCGCGGCAAGAGCTGGTATGCAGACCAGCGGAAAAAAGAAGGCTGGCGGTGACGGCCCCGACACAAGGGCTACTGTTGAATGCAGCTTGTCTGAGGAGGTGTTTGAATGCGCGAATGTTTTTTTTAAATATATCAAGGACCGCATGGATGAGCTGAAAGTGAAAGATACTAGGGTATCGAAGACGATCGAACTTCTGGAAGGCATGCTGGGTGACTTACACACGAAGAATGTAGACACAATAAAAAAGCTTGGCGAAAAGAAACCTGAAAGGTCACGAAAGCTGAAGACTACTGAAGACTTGAAGAAAGCTGCCGCGATTAGGATGGCCCCGACGGAGGAGGAAGCGCCCGATGCCGATGCGTTTGGTCTCGACGAGAAGGAACTCGAAGCCAGGAAAGCTGCTGCCATGATACCCCGTGGTGGTGGAGGAAGAGGAGGCTTACTGGATGCTATTGCTGGCGGCCGCGGTAGAGGCCGCGGCGGTGGTGGAAGAGGAGGTTTAATGGATGCTATTGCAGGCCGTGGCCGCGGTGGTGGTCCTCCAGGAAGAGGAGGTTTAATGGATGCTATTGCAGGCCGTGGCCGCGGTGGTGGCGGAGGTGATGGTGGTGGACGCGGGGGCCTAATGGCGGTACGATATATTATGAAATTGCATATTTACTTGTTATTGCTGCAATTGTAAGCTCACTATTATTTTCTTCTGTAACGGATACAGGCTATTGCAGGCCGTGGCCGCGGTGGCGGCGGTGGCCCGGGTGGCGGTGGCGGACGTGGCGGATTAATGGCTGTAAGTATCACAGCAGCTTCGAAAAAAGAAAAATGTTACGATGCCCCTAGTTCTCCGCACGCACTTTATCCGCGGACTAACACAAATCTCTTACTTCTTGCATTGATTTATTTGTCGGCGCAGGCGATTGCTGCCAGAGGTGGGGGCTGATCTGACTTACCAAGAACTCTGCGCGTCCGTATTTCATGGTTTTCAATGCATGTTGCATCTTTTTGTGTAATTTACAAAAAAACACGACAACCCCGATCACGGTTCCGCACACCTTCCTCCTACTAGGGATGTGGTAATTTTTTATGATAAATGCTTGAGGGATGATGAATTTTATCAAGAAGGAGATTGCAATGACCAATTTTCAAAAAGTATTGGAACTAACACGACGAAGGTTGTAACTTTAAAAATAGATCCATATGTATGCTTCATTAGCTTTCATCTAGCACCTAGCTAGCTGGCCTACCACTGGCTCAGGCTGCTTCAATAATTGCGGCCGCCGTGACTATTGCGACTACCAACTAATAGTAGGAGGAGTACGATAGTTGTACCAGCTCCAGTTGAGTAAAGACATCCTTGATTCACGGGTTGCCGCGACTGAAGGAATGACGCTGCAATCAATCAATGAGCCGGTCGTGTATGCATGCAGATGAATTGGAATTTGAGAGCACGACGGAAATAATATACTTGTACTGTAAGAGAAGTCGAGGCAGAAGTAAGGCAGCATACCAGCATACCACCACCATCTTCTATTACAAAATAAAGATAAGGAGTAAATCAACAATGATACGATCCGCGGCTCGATTGGGGGCTAAAGTGGCAGGAGTCGGCCTTGTAGGAGGTACAGGGTATGCCACGTATTTGTACGAAACAGACGAAGGCTATGAACGTGCCATGAAGGCTTATGCAACGATGGTTCCAGTGGTGCTCAACTATCGCTTGCTGGAGGCCAAGGACAAATATCTAAAGTTAGGAACGACCGACGAGGAATGGAAGATGCTGGACGAATTCTATGCAGAACGTACTGTTGCCAAGCTAGGTGAAATGCAAGGAATCTACGTCAAGTAAGTCAACATGCCGCCAATCTAGTCGGCATTTCTCTTTCGAAAACTATGTGAAATTGATGCACCTCTTTTTGTATTTCTATAAAATGCAATACCAGGTATTGCCAAACAGCAGCAGGGGTAAGATTTCATCAATGCTCGCAGTCTCTGTGATTTTCACCGAAAACACTTAGTTCTCTCAGAATTTTGTTTTTCAAAATCAAAACATTGATTCAACCTTAAAAACAACCTTCAAATCAAGTTCCATAATACGTTTAGCGAAATATGGATCAATGAATTTCGAAAGTTAGAGAGTGAAGTTCCTCCTCGGTCGATTGAGACGGTCCATGCAACTATTCGAAAAGAAACAGGAAAGGAAGTGGAAGAGATTTTCTCTTCGTTTGATCCCACGCCTTTGGGCTCAGCGAGCATCGGCCAAGTTCATCGGGCTAAATTAAAAAAAGATGGCAGAACTGTGGCCGTCAAGGTACAATACGATGACGCAGAAGAAAAGTTCTATGAAGATATGGAAACAATTCGCTCCTTTTGTAGCACATTTGCACCTGAGCACATGATTACTTTAGATGCTCTAGAAAAACAAAACGCGTTGGAGATGGACTATCAACTGGAAGCACAAAATTTACGTGATATATCCGACAACATGAAAAGGCACGGGTTGATGCCACGAGAAGTAGTTGTTCCACAGCCCATGCCGGAGCTGACAACACGGCGGATGCTAGTGATGGAATACTTGCCGGGTCCCAAGTTAGTGGACGGTTTGAATGAGTACTTTGCCGAATGGGCAACAAAACATGGAACAACATTGGAAGATCTCGAACAAGAAGCACGACGAAAGATCCGAGAAGAAGGTATCCCTGCCAAATACGAAGGTCATTCAGCTCTTACCATTAGCCTTTATCGAAAAGTGCTTCAAACCTACAATCTGCTCGCAAAGGTACCTGTCGCGGTGTACAATGGTAGCTTGGGTTGGCTTCGGCAACCGCTCCCATATCCAACACCTCAAACAGTTCCCCCCAATATTCCTCGCATCATTGATACCCTTATGCGAGTTCATGGATATCAATTGCTAGCCGATGGCGAATTCAACGCTGACCCCCACGGAGGCAACTTTTTGTTGCTCCCCGATGGACGCATCGGATTGATTGACTATGGTGCGACCAAGCGCCTAAGTGAAAACGAGCGCCTTACCAGTTGCCTACTCTTTGCTGCCCTCCATCGAAACGACGAAGAAATGTTGTTTACAATGAGTAAAATTGGCGGGTATAAGAGCAAGTATGGACGGAAGGATGTTCTCATGAAACTCATTCGATTCGGATATGACTCTTGGGGCCATGATGTAACTGGTGGCAAAAATCTACAACAATTCATTGACGAATTAAAAGAGGCCGATCCGTGGGAAGAAGTACCCGACAACCTTGTCATGGCACAATTCATGAGTATCCGGCTGCGATCCTTGGCACTAGGGATGAACCACCCCGTCAAGACATCCGAATGGTGGGGCCCGTTGGCCGAAGAGATGCTGCGCAAAAAGGGACTTCCGTATGAAACATGGGATTACGACCAAATGCTGAAATACAAGCCAGAAATCAACATTCAAAAGCACAAGTTTGCTTGACGCATTGATCTGTTTGATCGTGGTCAGATATCAACCCAGAGGGGACAATGGGCGAAATCTACGAAAATCATGACTTCCGGTGCTTGTAGCCAATTCCACTGACAGGTGCCAAAGCAACGCAAAATTCTAAATATTTCGTACATAACAACGTCGAAAGTAGAAGTACAAGTACTTCCACGCTTCAGTAATTCTACATGTTTGTTGTATCACCAAACAATATACGATGCTTTTTCCGTTGTTGCTCAGTGGTACTACTCGTAGAGATAGCTAACTACTACTAGTAATCGAAGCGGTGCTGCTCGCCTATCCCTACTGTACATGCACCCCAATAGCAATAGCTAGTCCTGTTCCTAGAAGCAGCTAAGCTAGACTAGTTAGTTAGCTACTACTAGAGAGCGCTGGCAGCGGACGTCGATAATAGCTTCGATAAGCTACTACAGTACATCATTGCAAAAGTCGGGTCCGGTGGAGGTTCGTACGAGAATATGTGCGACCGAGCTTTTGAATCCCCGAATTTTTGTTTGGCGCGAATTCAATATATATAGAGGAGCCAGTGTGCACGTGCGCATAGTACTCGAGCGGAACTTCGAGCGGTCGTCGTACGTTTGATTGTGTGCCAGATGCACATCGTCACGATTAGTTAGGCAACGTACTAATAACGCACCTCACAATAATGTCCTTTTTCAACAGCGTAGAGCTCTATCAGAGTGCGGAAGCAATTTTCATGGTTTTTGGTCGGATTAAAAAAAGACCACAACAAGGAATAACAAATTACCCATTTTCGCCGAGGCAAAACCATTTACCATGTCAGGCAGCGACGCAACAAGCCCCAGCGAGGGAGCTCAAAATTTGTCAGAGGAGGCGGAGGGACTTCTCAACGGAGATGCCCCCTTGGAACAGTCGTTGAGCACCCCAACAGGCCTCGAATTAGTACAAAGTGGTGGCGGGTCGTCCTTTGAATCCTTTTCTCATGACGACGATCTACAAGATGGCTTTAGTGGTGACATGACATCGGCTTCCAACGATACGGACGAGAATGGTCCTCGAAAGCCTGGCAAAACTGCTCCCCTGCACCAACAGGGTGGAAGCGAGGACGAGGACCAAAGTGTCTTGTCCACAAAAAGCACCCAAACCAGTGAGACCTATGACTACGACGACGACACCATTGAACTGGACGACCCTCTTTGCACTCCGCACCAACACGCTGGACGGCGCAGCCAATCCGCATCGCCTCAGCGCCCTCTGCTGTCCCAGTCTCTCATGAAGAAGAGAAGACGACAACAAGAATCACCGCAGGTGGAACCTCTACTGGATCCATCCTTCCACAACATGGATAGCAACAATCCTCGCGACAATAATGATAACAGCGGAGAAGCCGTCGTGGTTTTGGGAGTAGACATCAGCCACCTGAGTGCCCCCTCCCAGTTTCTGGTTTGCGCCGCCGGAGTCTTTGGATTTAATTTATCCTTTGGATACTTGCAGGAATTTGTGGCGGTAGAAATCCTCAACCGGAATTTGGGCTTGTTCTTGGCGTTGCTGCAGTTCTCAGGATATACCGCCATGAGCTATGTCTTGCGAAATAGCAATCGCAAAGCCAATAATAATGCCAAGACGTCACCCTCCACATCCCCCACAGCGGCATCGACCCTGCCCTCTTCTTCACCCAGCAGCGGAAATAACAACAACAAAAATATACAGAATAGTCTTCAAAAGCAAAAGCAGCAACAAGCCGGTTACCTTCCCGTTCCCAACTACATGTACATTGCGGTGGGTGTCTTGAGTGCCATTGATATGGCCATGACCAACATGGCCATGCTCTATATTAATTACCCTGCCAAGACCTTGATGAAATCCAGTCGTGTGGTGTTTACCATGATTTTTGGGGTCCTCATGGCAGGCAAGCGCTACAAAGTGAGAGACTACATTGTCGTTTTGTGTATGGTGGCAGGCCTGGCCATTTTCATGCAAGCAGATGCTAGTTCCAGTGCTGTGTTTGAACCCATGGGAGTGATCATGTTGACGGTCAGCTTGCTTTGTGATGGTGCGGTGAACATTATGAGTGAAACCATTATGAAGACCTATGGAGTGGGGCAAGATGAGTTGATCTTCCGCACATTTTCCTTTGCACTGATTCCTCTCATTGGAGTTGCCACCTTCAATGGGGACCTGAGAATTGGTTTGATTTGGTTGATGAAACCTGGAACCTATGACGAATGGAATGCAGGAGCCTCGGTTGATGAAGTTTCATGGAATGTGCTTGGAAAATTGGTCATGATTGCTCTATTTAGCAGCATGGGCTTCTTAGGGAGCTCCTGCAGTGCTGCTATTACCAAGAATTTTGGAGCCCTGGCCATGTCCATAACCTCCACTGCCAGAAGGGCAGCGACACTGTTTATATCCTTTTTTATGTTTGACAATCAATGCACTTTTGAACACATTACAGGTGCCTTTATTTTTATTGCTGCCTTGACCACCAAGAGCTTTTTCAGTCGCAGCAAGGGGCCAAAGGCCCAGGCGCCTCTGTTGCCTCCACCGGTTGGGACGGGAGAAGATTTGGAAATGCAACGAGCTAATAAAACCTAGGAATAAGATCCGCCGAAGTGCAGCATGCCCAAGCCGATGCTAGAAGTTAGCTACTACTAGGAAGGTTGATTCGAACGATAGTGTGCTCTTTCAAGCCAAACAATAGATGAATATAAATATACTTTAGGCTACCTTACATCTTTAGATTGTCATACCCTATCTAGCCTTGTAGTAGCTGCTGTAAATGTAGGTGCCGGCGGCGGCTACTGCTACCAGGTACTACTAGTAGTACTGGTAGTAGAGGCAGCGCGCCTGTTGCCCTGTTGGCAGCTACGAGTACCGACTCTAGCTAGTTAGTAGGTTAGTTTATCGAGTCGACTCCACTACTCCATGGCAACAGCTTTGACAACGAACATGCGGACGGAGTGACCCAAAGTCGTCGAAAGAAAACCAAATTTGGCAACGATCGAGCCGCCGCAACGGGATT
>Ga0163144_10022503_pt1 | contig 12487 bp, 7 predicted proteins | sample OliLak19BULKMAT1_FD_123175 | JGI IMG/M metagenome (GOLD analysis project Ga0163144, IMG submission 123175) | Freshwater microbial mat bacterial communities from Lake Vanda, McMurdo Dry Valleys, Antarctica - Oligotrophic Lake LV.19.BULKMAT1 | ecosystem: Environmental > Aquatic > Freshwater > Lake... | reverse complement strand
TACCGCATTTATTCACTTCGCTGTAAGTCGAGTCGGACTCAACTTACAGCTAAAAAATGTGTCGCCGAGGCATCGCGACGCGAAAATCGACGGGAAAAATCCGGGATGTGTCGAGGACGGGTTAGATGCGAAGGCACCGGAAGCACCGTTGCGATCGCGAAGCAATACCGCCAACGCGATGCCACCCGCGACAAGGACAACGACCAGAATAAAAACGATGAACAGCCACTTGCCCGTGTTCGGGCTGGAAGGTGGGCGAAGATCAGGCATCGCAGCAGCATCGCTTTGGCTTTCTGCCGGCAACACCAGTTGTCCAAATCGGCAAAGACCAACCCACGCTAGCGATCAGCGATTTCCGAAATGCTCTTTCCCCGGGCATACAGCTTTCGCGCACGCCCCAAGAATCGGCGTAGCTTGATCAGCCGCTTCGCCGGTCATGCCACGCGTTCCGTCTCCCGCCTGCTTCGTTTCAATTTTCAATTCGCTCGCTCGCTCACTGCAGCGACGGACTTGAGTGACTCCTTAGCGTAGACACGCTTCACGCACTCGCGTCGTTGATCCGGCGTGATGACGACCAGAAGCCGAGCGGGAATGTGTAGCGATAGGCGGATCCAACAGATCTGTGGAGGGGATCCACGTCGGATGGCTGCCTAGCGATTGAAAACGTGAGCGACCGAAACCATGCGCATTCGCCAGGGAAAGCGACGATTCCCAATGGCCCACTACACACCGGGATGCCCTCCGATGGTCGGCGACCAACACCTAAGCGGACGGCTGCTTTGGGACTTCGGTCTTCTGAAAGGCTAGCCGTCGCCGTAAAATTTCGAGTACGGCAATCTTCTGTGCTGGCTCGATGCGCCCGCATTCGATGATCACGTCGGTGATGTCATTTTCTTGCGGCGTGAGAGGGGGGCTCACGACTAGGCGCCAGAGTTCGGTGAGGTGGGTCGATTCCACAATCGCGGTGGCATCAGGGGCGCTCACTGCGGTGAACCCGAGATCTGCGGGTTCGATGGTGAGCACTGCTTCTGGCTTGCGGGAATAAAAGCGCACCGGTGGAGGTGGGAGATCGATACGCGGCTTCTTGTATGCTCGTCCCACCATGTTCTGCCATGGGATGGCAATACTCAGCCGCCGTTTTCCGTCGACCTCAACAAAAAACAGCGCATCGACCTCAATATCGCCCGTCGTACAGCACGACACCAGCTCGCGCTTAAGAATATCGAGGACAACTTGGCGGATCTTCTTGTCGTCGAATTTCTGGGTTGCTGTGCCCTTGAGAAGGGCATGAACGTTACTCCAAAACTGCTCGACGCGTGTGTCGGGCATTTTCACGGCATAGGTAATCAGAATATGAGACGGTGAGGCAAGGAAGTAATAGGGCTCTTCGTTCCATCCGCTGTGAGAGAGCACCCGACTATGTAGGGCTTCCCAAATCTGATGGTGGTCATTCTGCGTTACCCCTACGAACGCTCTTGCCGCCATGATGCGGTCTGCCCCTTTCATATAGGTACGGAGATCGAGGGCTGGCTTAGGGAGCCTGGCGGTCAGAGCGGCAATGATAGCGGCGTCGCGATGCTGACCTATCAATGTCCGCAGGGATTCGTGAAAGATCCGGAGAATGTACAGGCAGGCGAGCGCCTCTGACAATTTGTAGTCCTCCCGCTTCGGGCCAAATTCCATTTTCACGGACGTAATGTGGTTCTCCTCTACCCACCGCGCCATCGATTCATGGGTCGGGGCCCAGACCAAAGCCTTCTTCCCTCCTGCAGCCAAATTTGGAGAGACGTCGGTGACTTCGCACTGATTGGCGCGGGTTACGTCGTGAAGCAAAGCAACGACGAAGGCTGCGAGTCGGTCTTTATAGTTCAGATCGGGGTTCTGTTTGACGTTCTCCAACGTGAGTCGGCACACCTCCAGCGTATGCTTCGCAAGTCCACCCGGTTCTGCGTCGTGGTTGCTCTCTGAGCCAGGGCACAAGAACACGCGTCGCATGAAATTGCGTATTGGGTCGCGGATCTGTGACTTTTGGTACTCCTGTGGGACATCGATCATTGCCACCAGCAGATTGATTTGATCCGAGAATCCTTTCTCGAAGTCCGCAAAGACCGGCACGTTGCAAATCACTGGCACTTCAGCGCACCACAAAGTCGTCATCAGCAGCATCGTCGGCCGGATTGTCAGCCAGCTGCTTGATCACCAACTCTTCGTCGTCCCGTTGCGAGGAATCCTTCACGTCATGTTCATCCGAACAGGAATGGTCCGACCTGGTCTGGTGCAGTTTTGGACGCTCGGTCGACTGGCCTACCGCGACCGACGATTCATTGCGGTTGATTGGAATGTCTGCGCCACGGTCCTTCGGTAGATTCTGGGAGGGAACCTGGGTTTTGTTCCATGGCTGGGCTTCCTTGCCCTGGAAGATCCCTTCCCGCTCGATTCGTTCATTGGTCGCATCGAGCTCGGCATGATACCGCATCGCTATGGGCGGCTCGGTATCATTATCTAGGTACTTCAGCAGTCCAAATTCTTCCATGACATTACATTTCGGGGCCGGAAGCTGTCCCTGAATGACCATGTGGAGACCAAACTTTGAGCGCACGAACGCTTGTCCCGTCGGCAGGCTCAGAAGGCAGGAGGGGGGGACGCGCTCAACCTCCTTGTCAGACCAGTTCTCACTCTGGGATTGCGAATAATCCCCGATCGAAGCCACTCCGGTATTTCCGTAAGCCTTCGTCGTGTTGAGCCCATAGCCTCCACGCACGTGGATTGTTCGCCGTCCGAGGGACTCTGAGAATTCCCGGGCATCTTGCATATTCCCGGTGCAAAGATTGATGCGCGTTACCGTGTTGCCGGTGACCTGTTCGGCTTTTGCCTTGTCGCCGAGTGCCACTTGGACATCGACGCCGTTTTGGCCCAGGAGAATGGTATGCACGCCAGCGGATCTACCCTGTGACATGAAGGGGGTCAGGTCGGTGGTGATGAACGTAGCCACTTCGTCACAGGCAAAATAGAAATCATAGCGGCCCTTTGCCGATGCGCCGTAAATGTCGCCGAGGAACGCAAGGCCGTCGATGACAAAGGTGCGAGCTGCACCCTCAGAGGCCTGTGAGTCCTTCATGTAGTTCGTGGCATAGTAGACGATGCCACCGTTCATGACGCAGTCGCGCAGAATGATGTCCGGGTCCTGCGACGTGAGGAGCCGCTCGCGTTCGCCCTCAAAGTTCGCCAGCGATGCGGCCAGCGTCGACATGTGCTTTTGGTACTCTTTGCGCTCTTCAACCGCCTTCGCGTGCATCATGCGCAAGCTGTCGTGCACATAGCGTTCCCAGTTGTCGCAGTCCGCGCGCCCGAGTTGATTGATCGCTTCCATGGGGATGAATTCGCGGAGGTACTCCGCCGCAGTGGCATTGAACTTTTGGGGATGATACGCGGGATCTAGCAAGGCCTTGAGCGGGTGTTCTTTGTTCCGCAAATACATCTGCCACCACGAGCCCCCATCATTACCAACGACATCTTCGATGTTGAGCAGATCCGGCAGGTTGACTCGACAAGCTTCTGGCGCTCGATCGGTGATGAAGAGATGGAAGTAGATGACGCGCAGCGACCACGCGACCAGGGTTTCCGGCCGACCAATGCCGAACACATTGACCGGCTTGAGGCTTGGGTTCCAGGCGAACGGGCTGAAAAACGGCTGACGACACATCTCCAACAGATTCGATTCGGTGGGGTTGGCCGGTGTCCACTCAGGGTTTACGCGGTTCTTGAGGAAGTCCTCAATGGCAGTCCGGGCCGTCTTTGCGTCGGCCTTCGGGTTGTCCCAGCGGTACTGAAGCGCCAGCAGGTATTTCGGGGGAGTTTTACCGTAGCGCGGCGCGAGTTGCCATTTCCCGTCGATGTACTCAGCGCCTGCAATTCGGAGGAACTGCATAGTGTAGTGCGATAGCATGGTCACGGCTTTTGCCGTGGAGATACCAACGCGGAACCAGAATGGGTCCCGCGTTTTCTCGACCACCGCTGCGACACGGGCGGCCAATTCAGCCGGGTCGTCGTACACGTATAATGGGTTGTACTCCGATACTTCACGACAACGCGGTGCGTTGAGGTGGAAGAGGTGGAGCTGGTGTGCGCGCCCGCATTGCCGAGCCACTTCCCAGACGCGATTGAAAAGGCCGCGGTCCAATTTTGGGTCAACCATGATGACGGGCCGGCCCGATTGGATTGCCTGGACCAAAACATTTTCAAGAAAGCGCGTCTTGCCAGATCCGGGCTGGCCAAGGATCTGGGCGTGGTAATTCAGCGTCCGTTCATCGAGAAAGATGGGACGGATTTCGTCCTGACCAGTCGCATAGATTCTGGGGTCACCGTCAGTTTGATTGCCATTGGTTACTGTCGCCAGGTCCTCGCCGAATACCTCATGCAGTTTTTGCAGGTGACGGACATCCCATTCAAATCCATGGCCGAAGTAAACCCGGCTGAAATTCGGCTTCGTGATGCGGAGGTCGTCGGGGAGGTCATGGCCGGTGGGCTTATCTCCCCCGTACAGGTCCAGGAGGGCATTGTGCAGGAACCCGACCGAGCGATGGCTGGGACGGCGATCGATGCGGCGTTTCCAGCGCTTAGGCGCCACAGCGAGGCGTACGCCCACGAACATGAAGTACTGGTAATCGATCGCCACTTCTTGGCACCAGGAGAATTCAGCCGGTTGCCAGTTCACTTCCGTTGGGCCGCGTTTGCGCGCCAGACACTCCCAGCGATCGGGCAGCTGTTCGTCCAATCCGGACTGACGTGCTTTCGCCGTAGAGCCCGGAGTAATCCCCTCCCATATCTCGGAGGCCTTGAACTCGTAGTCGGGGAATCGTCGCTCCAGGCCCGGAAGGAGGTACGCCCTGAGCCACCAAGTGCGAACGACCCGGTGACGATTCGGGAGGTTAGCCGCGAGCCATTGTTCCTGCGCTTGGTACCGCGACGCCTCGATCACCTGGTTACGGTACCAAGGCTCCAGCACGATTTTTTCGCCCTTCCGGATCTTCTCGACGTCATGCACCTTTTCGAAGCAGACGCCTTCTGGCTCCCAGTAAGGTTTGCTCGCAACCAATGCCGGCTTGCCGTGGTCGTCCGTCGGCTGTGGTATGTGCGTGAACTCCCGCTCGGTGGATTTGGTGACGAAATTCTCCAACTGGCCTTGACGGGTGAGGTGCTTCACCGCGAAACGGCGGGTTACCAGAATCGCAGCGAGGAGAACCACTGAGAGCAGCGGGTTGTTCGGGGCGATCGCCGTCCCGATTAGGATGAGCGCGACGGCCACCCATGCGGATTGGGAAACTATCCTTATGCCCGCATCTGGATCTGGACGATCGTTAGTCACGAGAGCTACCATGCTCTGCCCCCTTGTGCGGCGGATGTTGCGCTGATGCGTGTCATGCGCAAGATCTGTGAGCTGGAGTGATCATGTCCCAGAACCGGTTGCCAAATGATGCCGTCCACTCGCTCGGGAGCTTGGTTGGCATCGTCTTTTGGCACTGTTTCATCCTTGGCCTCCTGGTCATGCTGATCTCTCTCATTTTCGTATCGCGCGAGCGCTTGGTGGATGTGGCCCGGACTGATCGGGTGGTTATGTCGTACGACGCATTCCCGGTGACGTTCGCCCCCTGGGGACTGTTCATGGCGAACCGGGAAGTTTCCGTATCGCGCCACGTGATCGGTGGTCACCAATCCGTCGATGATGACGCAATGATGAATAGCTTTCGCTCCCAAACTGCCTGGGTGCAGGCCATCTCCGACAAGGTTTCTGCCTACTGGGCCCTGGCGGCACCGCGCCTGCTGATCCTGAGTTTCTTCACCGCTGGAATCCTGGCGATGGCGTGGATGGCCTGGGGTTACGGTGCGTATCTCAACGCGCTACATGTGCTCAAAGGACGGCCATTGTCAGCGCTGTGTTATCGAAACTGGAAAACCGGTCTTGGCTTCGCGTATGCGGTCTTGTTTTCCTATCCCTTTTGGCCGTTTCCGTTGTCGAGCTGGGCGCTGCTGGTTCCCATCGCTGGCATCATGCTGTGCACCGTCTACATGCGCCGCTGGCGGGCATGATGAACACTCCCGCTGATCTCCAGGCATGCCTGATTCAGGATGTCCATCAGCTGCTGTTGCATGCGCCAAGCACGCTGATGCGAGTCCCGACGTCATTGTATTGGGGCCTATCACCACAAACGATCGGCACATCGATCTGGTATGCTATCAGTGTGGCAGGATGCGCGCGCATTGCGGTGCGTAAACGCCCGTGGGTTTATAGACGTGGTGTTCCGGATCTCATCGGTCTCGCTGCCACACTAGCCGCGCGCTTTAAGCATGCTGAGCCGAAGGATCGCGTTGGTCAGTATCTTTTTGCGCTCGACGACTCTGCTGGTCCGTGCGGGAAGTCGTGTATCCTCGCTCACGCAACAGAAGAGAATTTCCCCTGGATTCTCGGGGGTTCCAAGCCCGTACCAACGTCCGAGGAACCGGTCGTCGACCCCCATGAATGGGCCCGCCTGTGTGATCTCACGATGGACGACCACCAAGCCCTCGTGGTGGGTGGGTCGCTCCCCGCTCCCGCTGATTTGAAAAGCCTCCTCCAAGTTAGCCTGAGGGGGTTCATGTTGGGTTCGCTCGCCACGACTGAGGGGCGGGCTCGGGTGAAGGCTTTGCTGGTGGAGGACATGGGGCGTGAGCGTCGCCGACTGGAAATTCTCGCACGTAGTTGGGTGTCGCCGTCACAGAACCCCTATGTCGTACCATCGTGGTTGGATGAGGGGGTTGTTGATTCCCAGCTGGACGAATTTCTTTCCGGGTGGGCAGTAGACATGACACACGCAGACCCTTCGAGCAGCTTTCGTCATCCCACGCATGAAGCGCCAGAACCACCGATGCCACTCGAGAAGCCGCGCAGGCCAACCGTCGTTCCCGCGATTCAGCCGCCACGTCCGCTGACGGGACGATTCGATGATCACTCCCCAGATCGCGTCTAATTCATGAAGCGGACGGTGGCTGACCTTACTCGCCTGATTCGTTGTGCTGGGTCCTATGCCGTGGGTGGGTGCCGCGACCAACTTGCCGAGATTCAAGATCTTACCATCCAGCACGGGAGCACCCCGCTGGGTTCTCATGCTCAGACGTCAGTCTGGAAAAATATTCCAATTCTGCTTGGTAATCTCCCGGACTGCACTCCTTCGATGGCGGAGGAAGCCGCGAAGCCGTGGCTTGGTAATCCAGATATCATAGCGACAGGACTGGAAGATATCTCCTATACTCATGATCACGGCGGCCTATTTATCGATCAAGACCGTGATGGGGTCTGGGTGCCGTCCGGGTTGTTTGGTTGGATGAAGGTCCTTCCTGTTCCGATACTCCGAGCGCGGTGGGCGCTGATTCCCGATTTCCCGGTGCCCGTCCATCAGGTTCTCCTTCAGGTTCCCTCGATTAATACGGCTCTCGCTCGTGGTGACATGCGACCCGTTCTTGCCGCAACAACTCTTGCCGACCTCCGGGTGAAATGTTCTCACTGGGCTGGCACCTGGGGTCGACCATCGATGCGCCTCGGTGAGGTCCTCGCCATTGGTGGGTACGATGCGCTAGCTGCTAGTTCGATTCTCCTGCATCGCAGCGCTCAACCGCTGGATGGCTGGCATGAACTCCGTGAGGCGCTCGGCATTGATGCCGAACCAGGGTGGGCAGGGTACGTTCTCGAGTTCTTTGGTGCACCCTCCCAGGAGCAGCGACTGCTGCACCCCGCGCGTCACTCTTGGATCTCAAGTGCCTTTGAGGCGACGGATTCGTGCTTTTGATAGCTGAAGGTGTTAATTTGGGTGTGGACTGTTTTTTACTTCGGGATTCGCGCGCTAGCGTGCTCGCAGAGGAGAGTGACCATGTCTGATGCGAGTCATGATGGTAGCAGAGGCGAACTGCATTTCTCCCACCGCAGTACTTTGGTAAGCGGTCCGGACCATCAGAACTTGCCGGTGACTCAGCGTCTGCAGATGCTCGCCAAGACCGGCATGGTCTCAGCACTCACGTCGTCGAAGACCACGGTCAACAAGCAGGTCGTCACTGTGGCCGATGGATCTCGGGTCAAAGAGCAGCAGGCCTGGATCGTGTGCGATGAAAAGGGTCGTCCCACGGCAGCACTCCAACCATTGGAGCTATCGCGTTACCTCATTCACTCGCTCGATGCCTCCGGGTTTCGCGGGGTTGGGGTCGAGGTTGAGGCGGTCAATGGCAAGCTCGGATTATTCGATCGCTCGTCTGGGTCGTATCACTTCATCGGTCGGGCTCCGGTAGGAATCCCGGAGCGCACCGTCTCCACCGATGTGTTGAATGGGAATATCGAAAAAGGTATCTGGCAGGAGATGACGGTCCCCAATCTTGGGTTAGTCACCTGGAATACGGCTGATCGCATGAATGCGCACTCAGGAGCCTTCGCCAGTGGGTGGAAGGGGTATTACCGTTCCGCCAACCGGGACGTGGAAGTCTTCGTGAAACTCGTCCGCGGCGGGGATGCGGTTCGTTCAATCGCTCGCAGCGATGGATACCTGAAGGCCGCGGGGAAGCGTACCGCCGCGGTGAAAGAGTTTGCCCCCTCCAGTGGCGCAATCTGGACCCAGGGGGCTCGATTACTCGAGGGCCCCGACGTCGAAGCGGGCTCAGCGGTGGTTATTGAGCGCTTGGTGACCGGACCGACGTTGGACCAGCTTTCCTACGGCGAGGCGAAGATGGGTAAGGAGAAGATCTCCTTTTCCCATCCACGTCAGTTTGCGGTCTGCGGTGAGCTTGCCGCCCGGGCCCTCGCCGACCTGAATGTGAGCGCACCGGAGGGTCAACGTCTCGCAGCACCTGACGCCACCAAGCCGGACAATCTCATGTGCGCTGGCTTCCGATCGAATCTGCACGGGGAGCATGTCCCCATCGGTCTCGTTTGTCCCGACCGAGATCATTACCAGCTCGAGGCCGCACCATCAGCCTTGCTCCGCGGCACCTATTTCTTTTCTGACCTACGCGGTCTCTCTGCCATGACGATGATGGGGGACTTTTCTAAGGTGGACAAAGTTCACTCATTCCAGGTTGGCCGCATGCTCCTGGGTGTCTCGTTGGGTTCAGACCTTCCGAAATCACCAACCCTGCCAGGTGTCGGTCCTGGCCGTGATCAGGAGACGGTCTGGCTGGAAAACATGACCGCTGCCAATCGCGAGTTCACTGACGGTCTCAAAATCTTTTATGAACGCTTCGGCACCACGCCTGGCACTGCCGGGGGTGAGCTCGGTCGTTTGATTCGCGATTGCTGTGCGTTTGACGAGGATGCTCGCCCGTCTCTGAAGGTAGTCGAAGAACGAGCTGCTCGAATCTCTCTGATGAAGACCTGACTGGTATGACCGTTCGATATCTTGGATGCTTCTTCGTTCTCCCAGGCTCCTGTCTGCGAGCGATGGGTTGTCGTGGTCGTCAAGTTCGCTTTGCCTTTCCGCTCACTCTCAAGAAGGTGAAGAAATAGACCATCACCAGAGGATGTGGTGTTGATGAGGTGTTAAGCGGTGTTAAGAGAGGTGTTAAGGGAGCACGCAGACCACTAGCACTAAGGAAGTTAGGTCACGGCCATGTTGGATCTTCCCGGTAGTGAGATGTCCAGGGACCGGCTTTCGGGAAATCTTCCCGGTCTTCAAGGCTTGCTGACCCGGTTTCGTGCGATCTCCCCGGAAATAGTTGTATCTTCCGGGGTTAGGTCCAATCATCCCGGCTGAAATCGTACCTTCCCGGTTATCGGTGAATCTTCCCGGCCTACATGCAATCTTCCCGGTGATAAGGCAAGCCCAGTCGTTGACTCGACCAGTGGGACAGGAAAGGTTCAATCTTACCGCCCCACCGTACAATCTTCCCGGTCATGACCAACGACTTCACACCACCTGAACAGCCGACGCCTCCCGAAATGCTCCGGGTCGCAGAGAGCATTCGTGTGTTGCGTAATCAAATGGAGAAGCAGCAGCGCGAGGGTCGGTGGCCGGTTCCAGGACGTCGACGACTTCTCCAATCTCCGATCTGGCACGATCCCAAGGTCGCTCGCGATCGCGATGGTCGGCATGGTGGAAAAACCTTTTTCGTCTGGCGCCAGGATTTCATGCGGGCGATCGGGACGAGCAACGCTCAACCGATGAAGGACATGAAGGATCAGACCGGCAGATTCAATCCTGGTGGCTTACTGCAGTGGATGGACCTCGATATGATGATGTTCCTGTCGGCGTTGTTCGCCGGCAAGAGTAACAACCACTACATGATCGATGCGGATCAGCAGAACATTTTCGACGCGATCGGTTATCAGCGGCTTGATGACCCTCCGTATTTCGACCTCCGTTCAGCCATCAAGCGCTTGACCGGCACCCAACTGTGGGAGTTCGCTGAAACCCCAGAAGGTGAAATCAACTATAACGTGTTGCCTCCGCTTCTGGTCACCTCGGATCAAGAGAAGCGGCTCTGGGTCAAGGAAGGCCGTCGTGTGCGCCTGGTCGTCGAGATCGGACCCGGTTGGATATCCGAAGTCCAAAACGAGAACCAGATCGTAGACCTCAATAGCTACCTGTACCTGGTGCGCGAACTGCGCCGCAGCGATACGATCCGGCGAAGTCGCGCACACCTCAAGACTCCCTCAGGAGATTCTGATGATGATGCCTCTGCTCGAGACGTCGAGCGGCCGCCGGACGTGTCCCGCGCAGTGCTGCTTTTTCTCGATAGCCTTCGGACCCAGCAGAAGGACAAAAGCTACGTTACCATCGCCAAAACAGATTGGCTGATGGAGCGATTTGCCGATCGGCACACGTCTTTGCCGTATGTGTCGTCCGAATTGGCCTTGGACACGAAAGTCAAACTGCTTGGCACGGAAGCGGTTCTCGATCGCAACGAAAAGATCAAGTCGTTCTTCGGCGATCTTCGACGGCCTGATTACAAGTACCTCAGCCTGCTCCATGAGCGGGGCAAGGTACGTCGTGCCCTCGATGCCATCACGCGCCTGGGCATCATGAAGCATTACTGCGTTGATGGCGACAAACTGATGGTGGAATGGGCAGACCCGTCGACGTTGCCCAGGCTGCAGGTCAGGGATCAGCGGTTGACGTGGAACGATGACCCCGTGATCCAGGTCGGCTACGAAGGGCCGAAGCAGCAAAAATATATTCTTCGCGATAAGCTGACGGAGTCATGGCATTTCGTGGAACCAGAGGAGTTGTCGGCGTCGGTATCGGCAAGTGAGGCCGAAACGGAAGCACCAGCTGGCACAGCGGCCAAGGCTGAAGATGGGGTCGTTCGATCCACGTCGTCGACCTTGACGGATGAGAAGACGCGACGGCTTTTTGGTCTCGTCAAACGGGCGCATGGCAGCGAGACCGTCGATGAGGTCGTCATCCAGATTGCCCAACTCAGCCGTGAGGATGCCCGGGATCATTGGACCATCATTGAGGAGGCACTGGTCAAAGCATTGGGGCCCAAGGATGCGGGCATCCTACTCATGGCCGTCAACGCGTCGTCCGCCGTCGACGAGGCTGCGCCGTCTGGTCCCTCGCGGGCGAGCAAAGGTGAGGCCGGTGGTGATCGACACGAGGCGGAATCCGTTGGCTGGGAGCCGCTCCTCAAATTCCTCCTGACGCAGATTCCGAAACTCACGCTGACAACAGTGGCTAAATGGCGCACGGAATTTAAGGGCGAGGCCCGATTAGTCGCCATGTTGGTCGAGGTCCTGAACGAACGGGCCGAAATCAAATCAAAGAATCTCGAACTGGTCCAACGGGCCGGAGTGTATGCCAACAAACACACTTTGGACGAGCGCTGGGATGAGTGCCTCGAGGATGAAATCTGGTGTCGGAATGTAGCGAAGCTGTGCTCGGTGAACGAACTCCCCTTGCCTTCGGATCTCCTGTTATCCTTGGATCGATTCGCAACGGCACGGACCCAGAAGCAGAAGCAGATGGATGCTCGTCGCCAGCAGGCGGAGAAGGAGGCTGCGGAGGAACGGGTGCGCCAGAGGACCAAGACGGAGGAAGCAGAGAGAACTCGTCGCGAAGGGTTGGTGAAGACCCACCGGGAACTCCGTAAGGTCCTCATTCCCTACCTCGATCATTGGGAGGTGGTGCAGAAACGTGAAGAGGCCCTGGCGCTCGTCTGTGCGGACCGGCGCTCGGCTCAATGGCTACAGCCGGTCAGGGATCGGAGCCTTGCCGATTTACGGGACATCTTCTACCTGATTCACGACGCCAAACTCGTCAGCGAAAGCTGGTACCCGCTTATCAGCAACTTCCCGCCCATCTTGGAGGAAAATATCTGATGGCTACTTTGGACATCGAATGACGGCGCATAGGGTCGACTCAGAGATTGCCACCGCGCACGGCGTGCGCAGGATCGCCGCTGATGCGCTTGAACGACAAGCCATTGCCGATGCCCTGTTGGACACCGGCGCAATCACCATCCGGAGCAGGCG
>Ga0163144_10022500_pt1 | contig 12487 bp, 18 predicted proteins | sample OliLak19BULKMAT1_FD_123175 | JGI IMG/M metagenome (GOLD analysis project Ga0163144, IMG submission 123175) | Freshwater microbial mat bacterial communities from Lake Vanda, McMurdo Dry Valleys, Antarctica - Oligotrophic Lake LV.19.BULKMAT1 | ecosystem: Environmental > Aquatic > Freshwater >... | reverse complement strand
CCCGCCCCGCCCCGAGAGGCTCATAAGGGGGGGTATATATGAAAGCCGAATATTATCCATATAAGACTACTCTTAGTAGAATAACTATGGTATTGAAGGTTGTTGGTTGGTTTATGTCATTATATTTTATGGGTTTGGGTTCAACTCTTGCACTTGCATTTATTTTAATCGCATCAAGAATGGAACAGAGAATGTATGAGAGATAATTACACAAGTATAGAGATACCCAGCAACCTTATTCCACCTCAATATATAGGTGAGAAGTTTGGTGTACTACTTGTATTCGTTAAGGGTGACAATGAAATGATTATTAAAAACAAAGTTAAAAAGATTAAGGAGTTTTGCTACCAATTCCGCAACGAAACATTATGCACAAGTCAAAAAGAGATAGTTGGTAAATCTGAATACTTTGAAACAGAGAATATATGAGAACTAAACGCAACAGACTATCAATGTTCATAGGCTACCTAACATTTGGTTTTTTTAGTATCACTCTATTACCAATACTTTTTTTAGATCGTAAGTTAGAAGAATGGAAGGAAAATAAATAATATGCCGTCAAATAATAGCTACCAATTAGATACACGTTGCACTACTTGTAGGATTGAAGTTAGTCGAGAGTTTGCGAAATCAACTATACCTGTGTTTCCACTAACTTGTAATAGTTGCGATAACTTAACAGTTGTGCGAGATAATCGTAAGTCTCAATTTAACAGTATAGGTTCAATACATCATCGGAAGGATTTATGAAGCAACACCCGTCATTTAATATAGAGCAGGTTAGGCTACAGCTTGAGAGAGGTAGACGTGTGTTTACACATATATCAGAACACGAGCTTCACGGAGAGCTTAACTACAGACAGCGAAACAACATTATGTTTATCACAGGTTGTAGCAAGGAAGATGATAACGGACAGTGCAACGGTCACACAGACGATGAGTATAAAGAAATTGAATATAGTTGGGGAAATTAATTTGTATTGCAATGAAGGAGTCTAAAATGTTATTACCCACAGTCAAGAAATGTGTATTATGCAAAAAACAAAAACAACACAAACGCAAGTCAGATGTGATTTGCATAGATTGTATTAATAGTACGGAGAAGTAACAATGGATAAGCTCAAACAATATCTAGTACTTGCACCCGCAATCGGGCGTAGCAAGGGTTTTATATCGGTATTCACAGCACAGACAACACCCGAGCTTGCGAAGCGGTATGTATGGTATCTAATACAAGAGAATGAAACATACCAGCTCCAATACGACTCCAACTCTATAACTGCCATCTTGCTAGACAATCAAGAGACTGTAAGCTTCATAGGGGATAAGGGAGAGCGAACTAATGAGTATACATATTATTAAGGAGATTTTATGAAACAACGTAACTATATTTTTTTCTGTATTACTAACAACGCTGAGTTCTATTCAGGTACTATCCTATCTAACAACGCACCAGAGGCTATGAGGATAATAGAGCATCAGTCCATAGATGATGGTGTTGAGTATATTAAAGAGAACCTATTTGTTCGAGAGTTGGAAGTATCCAGTGAAGGGAGAGTTACCATAGCAACAACCTCAATCAAAGACGCAAAGTTCACACATAGCAAGGAATATACTATACTAGACAAAGAAGCATTGGAGAATATGATTAGCCACCAAACAAATAAAGGTGGTTCACGAAAGGAGATTATTAATGGACAAACGACTTGATAATGGACACTGGCTCACACAGATTACTAACTTAAAGCCGTGGACTAAGAACCCAAAAACAGTAATGGTTGAAGATTTTGAGCGACTAAAGGCACAGATTGTTGATCTTGGTGTATACAAGACAATCCTAGTCTTGGCCAACGACACAGAGCTATCCTTAGAGCGTACTACCCTACCCTATGGCACTATCATAGGTGGCAACACGAGATATAAAGCTTTATCCGATCTTAACTCAAATGTGTATAAGCGAACTGAGATTGACAACACAATTACTACTAATGATCTGCGAGGACAATTTAATGAACTATGGATTGCTGAACTTGGTTTTGAATGGGAGCAAGCAACAGAAGGTAAAGTTGCACAAGTCTATCCAGTCATAGACGGCAAGCGACACCACAAGGGATTTGCTACGGTCGATCAGATTATATTTATGTTCTCCACGTCCGACAACGATCAAATAGGTGTATATGATAGTGAGGCGGTTGCATTGATGTCACTACCTTTTCAGGAACTAATACCTATGGGTACATATAAGTTTGAAGTTAGACCGTCACTATCATTTGAAGAACTCATAGCACAACACGCACCCTCTCCTCTCGATCTAATGCCACCTATAGGGGGTGATGATGATGAGAAAACAGATATCACTAAGAAGTTATCATTTAAGTTTTTTGATATGGAGTCCTACACAGAAGCAAAATCTAAGATAGCAGAACTAAAGAAGGACTTTGGAATGGAGAATGAATCAGAAGTATTACTCGAATTAATTAACTCATATTACAACGGTACTAAGTCAGAAGAAGATACAACACAGGACATTCAAGTCGATACGAAGGTTTAAGGTATATATGCGAGAACTAGCCATTGATGAAGTATCAGAGGGAGGAAGACCAACTAAAAAAGATAAAGTAAGAGTCTCTAAACTGGTAGCCTCATTTCAAAGGGGATTTTCTAATCGTACAGCTTGCAGTATTGCCGAGATAAGCGAAAAAGCGTACTACCGCTGGCTCAAAGAAGATGAGGAGTTTAGTCAGACAATGCAAGCTGCTAAAAGCTATGGTACTATCCTAGCAGGTGATATTGTGCTTGACGTGTTAGAGGATATCCGCAGACGAAAGGTAGACCCGCTGACAGGTGTATATATAGAAGGCAAGTACGGACAAAAAACATTAGTCGATACTGCTAAATGGTATCTCGAAAAACAGGAGGAAAAGTTTAGTAGTAGAGTTGTTGTAGACGCAAGCTTGCAACAAAACAGCTACAATTTTTTTAACATAAATGACACAGACCTCACAATCATTGCAACTAACACAGGAATCACTAACCTTGACCCAACTAAACTTATTGAAGCTAGTACGGTTGAGGACTTGGCCGGAGGAACAAGCGAAAACGGCACTACACCTATACATACTCAAGAATTTCAAGATCAACATTCCTCGAGTACCAATCTGCCCCAGCCATGACGCACCCTTTGAGTTCATATACCATGCGTTTATGTCTACATACAAAACAATCATCGCACTTGCTAATCGTTCAGGTGGCAAGACAATGGATATGGCGATACTTGCGATACTCGACTCAATAGCCAACGACAACTGCGAGAGTGCCAACCTTGGTGCTATACAAGCACAAGCACTACGTTGCTACAACTACATAGTCAAGTTTATCAAGAACAATCCTGATTTTGCTTCACGATTGCAAGGCGACCCAACAATGAGCAAAACCAATTGGAACAATAATTCAATGATTGAAGTACTTGTTGCCACAATCACAGGTGTAAATTCACCACACCCACAAAAACTAAAGATGGACGAAGTAGAGCTTATTCCTTGGCCGATACTACAAGAGGCTTTTTCAATGGTTCAATCTAAAGAAGGAGTCACAGGTTGTACTGTACTAGGTTCAACCCGCAAGTTCGCGGCAGGGCCTATGCAGAGGCTTGTTGATGACGCAAAGAAGAAAGATAAAACTACAAAGGTCTACCAGTGGTGTATTTGGGAAGTAGTAGAGGCACTACCCAAAGACAATCCAGAGTTGCTACAAAGAATACACGATACCTTTGGTGATCGACTACCAATCAATATGGAGTTCTTTTCGGGGTACTACAAATGGGAAGATTTAATCGACAAATACAATCAGTTAGATCGTGATATATGGGAAACTCAATGGGAGTGCAAGCGAGCAGATGTTCAAGGTATGGTATATCCTAGATATGATGAGGTACTAAACGCAGCACCAGAGGAGTGGGAGTTAGACCTTGTTGCTGTACGCAGTGGTTGGAAGACTATATATGTCTTTGAAGATTTTGGATATGACAAAGAACACCCTAACGTAATATTGTTTGTGCAGATTGACTACAAGACACAAGAGATTATTATTTTTGACGAATTGTATACTGAGTTTCAAGTTACAGATGAGATACTACGACAATTCATGCAGAAGCTTGATACTTATGATATGTCTATGAATGATATTACAGGTTGGGTTGCTGACCCTCACGCAGTTGAAGAACAGATGCACAGATACAACAAAGGGTTTCCTATGCTTGGTAACAGGTTCTTGCCTGAGGGTGATCCTCGTAGACTGAAAGGAGAGATGTACGTTATAGTGAAAGGCATACCAGTAGTAAGGCGTTACATTGACGACCGCAAACTAAGACTGACAAAAAATATAATACGATTGCGTGAAGAATTAATGTCATACTCACGCAAAAAAGGACTTGACGGTAAGTATTTAGATGAACCAGTTAAGGACTTCGACCACGGGCCTGACGCACTACGTTACGGATTAATATGGTTGTTCCCACAACAGGCGATTGGTGCGTTTGGAGAGAACGACTACAAGCAGGACTTCTTGCAGGAAACACAAACTAAGCCATATACCGCAGGCTTGTATCATAAAACTTTTTAATTTTGAACAATTGTTATATGCTTATTCTATGGCTATCCAAAACAACACAATCACAGAGATATTTACAGATATGCGTGGTACACCCGCACAAATTACACCAGAACCTGAGCAAGTCCGAAATGCACCGACAAGTGCCGCAGACCCACAATTAAAAAAAGATGAAGTGCTAACTGAAATAGGACAAACAGGCACGACCATTACACAAGGCTTTTTGACTGGTGTTGATTACAATGCAGAACTTACTGGAACTCGCAGAATATCTGAATACGACAAAATGCGATTAGGTGACGCTACCTGCCGAGCTGGTCTTCTTGCGTGTAAGCTACCACTACTCGCAGCAGAGTGGTATATCAAAGGCCCTGACGGCAAAGATGATTTATCCGAAGCATCAGCTTTTATCCACAAACAATTTTTTGATAATCCAACTTTTTCTTGGACAGTATTTTTAAGACAAGCATTAACATTATGCGAGTACGGTAATGCAATATTTGAGAAAGTCTATCGTATAGATCAAGACGGACGCATAGGACTAGAGCGATTTGCACAGCGTATGAGTAAAACAATTCATAGATGGACACTCAAAGACGGGAAAAGTCCGGGTGTATATCAAATATTACCAGTAGGCGGAACTGCACAAATACCACGATGGAAGTTACTCTACTTCATCAACGAACAGGAAGGCTCAAATTATGAGGGTATATCATTACTTCGTGCCGCACACAAAAACTGGTACTACAAAGATTTGTATTACAAAGTAGACGCTATCGCTACGGAAAAACAGGGTGTTGGAATTGTCAGAATTAAGCGACCACCACAGGCATCACAGCAGGACATAGACAAGGCACGAGAGATAGCAAAGAATATGAGAGCAAATGAGGAGTCATTCATAGACTTACCCGCAGGATTTGAGATTGACTTTATGCAAACACACGCAGACACATTAAAGAACTCATCAGATATGGTAAATCACCACGACCGCCAGATAGTTAAAGCTATGCTTGCACAATTTATCGAACTGGGTGCTCAGCAGTCAGGTTCATATGCCCTATCCGCTAACCACTCACAGTTGTTTTTACTTGGACTTGAATACCTAGCAAAGATACTACAAGAGGAGATCAATCACGCAATTAGGGAATTATGCGACCTCAATTTTTTTGACCTCAAGAAGAAGAACGAATACCCAACATTGGAGTACAGTTCTATTGGACAGGTTGATGTCGATAAAATGGCAGAAGCGATGTACAAGCTTGCAACTGGTGGTTTGATTACATCTACCCCAGAGATAGAGCGATATATACTTGCCTCACTCAAAATGCCATTAGGACAGAAGCGATCAGCAGACGAACACAAAGACCCAGACGAAGCCAAAGTAACTGCACCTAATTTTACACCGTTTCTCAAACAACCCGCACGATTTGTTACCGCTGCAAGTGAGAACAACATAGTACTAACACCTCGAGAGCAAGCACTTACGCAATCAATAGTACAATCCTTTGATGATAGAATGGAGATTATGTTTAATAGAATAGACGAAAAACAAGGACGCAGTAAGAAGTAGACCTATAGCAAATGTTATGCATATTTCATTTTATGCAGTATTATTATTTCAAGGAGAAATTATATGGACAAAAATAGATCACACGATATACTACATATTTGGAATGGCACAGCTTGCGAAAAATGTCCTGTATGTAATGGTGAACTAACCGTCGAGGCAGATATCATTGCAAGAGCCACCGAAATAGCGTCTGAGAATTACAATCCACGTCGCAACCCCACGCTAAAGTGGGAGGACTCAATGTACTATTGTGATAGTGGTGGTACACAACTAAGCCGAGAGAAGGCCGAAGAATTGTTTGACAATGGTCAAGAAGTATACAATTTCAAACAGCGTCCGCCCTGGGTGGTTGTAGCGTCAGAAGTTCCAAAGACCGCGACCGTTGCTATCGAACCACCAGTAGTCGAGGTTGAGGCAATAGATAGCAAAGTATTGGCATTAACCGAACTTGGTAAGAATAATGTTGTTGTTGATACAATGTCATTCTCCGAAGATGGTAAGAGTGTACCTACACGAATTAAGATTATCCCAGTAGGTGAGTTTAACACAGTCGCATATGGCAAAGTGACAATCACCAACGAAGACCTATATGAGATGTCTGAGAATGTGAAAAAGAAATTGAGAGCTGGTATACCTGTTGATATAGATCACGACCAAAAAGCAGCAGCGGGTTGGATTTATGATGTCTCAGTAATGGCCGATGATGGTATGTATGCTGATGTCAAATGGACTCCACTTGGCAAACAAAAACTAGAATCAGAAGAATACAAGTTTTTCTCCCCAGAGTTTTCACCTAGATATATAGACCCGGAACATTCAACACGATACAACAATGTTTTGATTGCAGGCAGTCTTGTCAATCGACCTATGTTTAAGGAGCTACCCGCACTTACTATGGGTGAGGACGGTTCTAGCGTGCAAAACTTGACAACTGATAGTAAGGCATTTATTCTATATATTAAAGCAAGTGATAAAGTAAAATCATTAACAGCAAGTGAAAAGGACAAAGTTATGAACTTAAAGGATATACTCGCAAAAGAGAAGGCAGATAGAACATCAGATGAAGTAAAATTCATGTTCGATCACCTAGACGAATTGACAGAAGAAGAACGAAAAACAGAAGGATTTAACCCTAAGGCTATTACTGCTTCCGACAACGCACCTGCAAACGGTGGTGTTGTACTAAAGACAGGTGAGGTACTTCCTAATCAAGTTACCATTTCAGCCGCAGAGTATAACATCTTAAAGACTGGCTCGGAAAAAGGTAATTTAGCATTTTCAGAACTTGAAAACCTCAAATTAACAAAACAAGTAGAGGCTTTTACTTTTGGTGAAAAGGGTGGCAAATATGGGCCAGCAGCAGTAGCACCACTTGTAGGACTATTACTCAAAATGGACGAAGGCGACCGCGAAGTATTGATTCAAGTATTAGAGAATTTACCAGATAAAAAGTTATTTGGTGAGATTGGCTCAGCCGAATCAACTGACAAGAATCAAGCATTAGATCAATTGACTGTCAAAGCAAACGAACTTCATCAAGCCGAAATAGCACAAGGCAATAAAACATATACGTTTGGTGAAGCTATGAGTCGAGTTGCAAGGGAAAACCCAGAACTACGAAAAGAAACATACAAACCATTAAAAATTAACAGTCAGGCTTACGGAAACTAAGCAATAGGAGAATAATATGAGCGGAAATACTGTAGACCGATCACGAACATTTTTAGCAAACGGAAATTTATCCACAAAACAATTCACTTTTGTTAAGTTGGGAACTACTCAAAATGACGTAGTGAACGCTGTAGCTGGTACTGACAAGACAATAGGAGTTCTCATGAACGCACCTGTTGATAACGATACTGCAAGAGTTACACTTCTATCAGCAGAAGGCACTCTGCGAGTAATTGCTAGTACGACTATTGCCATAGCAGCCTACATCACCGCAACAACTGGCGGTAAGGCAGTGACAACAGCTTCAGCCGGAGATATCGTATGCGGTGTCGCAATTGACGCAGCAACAGCAGACGGCGATGTAATTGAATTTATGCCGACGTTTTTTAAGTTTTAATAGTTATTTAATTAGATTAGTAGGAGAAACCTTATGCCAAACTTAGGACCAGTAAATCAAGACGTTTACGTCGATGAGGTTCTGGGCGTTGTCTCTATTGCATACCGCAACGAGTCATATGTCGCAGACAAAATCTTTCCTCAAGTCAATGTGACAAAGAGGACTGGAATTTATTACACTTATGATAAGTCAAATTTGAGACTTGTTAATGATTATCGAGCACCCAGAACTCGAGCTCAGACAGTCGATTATGGATTGAACAAATCTCCATATGGCCCGCTTATTGAACACGCACTGGAACAACCAATTGAATGGGAGTTACAGGGAGAATCAGTTATTCCTCTTGACGCAGATGTAGACGCTACACAACACGTTTCAGATCGTATACTTTTGTCAAAAGAAGCAGACGCATTTAGCCAGTTATCAAATACCGGAGTTATCACCCAAACTCTAGCACTATCTGGTACTTCAAGGTGGGACGATATCGCAAATTCCGACCCTGTAGGCGATGTTAGAACAATGGTTGATACAGTTAAAAAAGAAGTACTCAAACAGACAAATCATCTAACTATCCTTATGGGTTATGAGGTGTATTCAGCACTACGCAACCACCCACAAATCCTCGAACGTATGAAGTATAGTCAGTTAGGTGTTCTTTCAACTGATTTACTCGCACAGATTTTTGACGTTAAAGAAGTTGTTATCGGTCACGCAGAGTATGTCAATGCTAATCAACTAGCTACCGATGTTATGACTTATGTATGGGGTAAAAATGTATGGGTAATGTATGTCAATCCACAGACCTCAATTAAATCAGTAACATTTGGTTACACGTTGAGAATGGGTGGGCGTATTGTTACACGATGGAGTGAGCCACAAATCAAAACTGATTACGTTCGTGTAGAGGACTATTACCAACAATTGATAGTCGCTCCTAAAGCTTGTTACTATTTATCAACAGTTGTTAACTAACAGGAGAATATATGCCTAATGTTCTAAATCGAAAAGGTGATCGCTTTCTTGGAGAACAATTCCAGACCTCTAAGGGCTATCTTGTTGTTGATTCGTTCGATAACGTAGTAGTACCAGCAGACACTGGTATATTAGTTGCAACTGCACAACCTTCATCAGGAGCAACTGTTGTGACCACAGGTATAACCAATCCTGTTACTCCCCGAACAGTTCGTATAAAAGGAAATCAGGCTTCTTGCACAGGAGATGTAATAGTTGTAGGTACAGATATTCGTGGTGGTGCTATTACTGATACTATTGCAGCCGCAGGAACTTCCGCAGTTGCAGGAACTAGAGCATTTAAGACGATTACATCAATTACTATACCAACACGAGGAGCTCCCTCTGATACTATTTCTCTAGGCCCAGGCCCAGCAGTCGGACGATCAAGGGCAATGCCTACAGATTTAGGTATTGGCGGAACAATGGACGGAGTATTTGAGGCCACCAGACCAACTTTTGGATCTAGTGCTACTGTAATATCGCTTAACACCGTTTCATTCAACACAGCATTTAATGGAGCAAGAGATTATAAAGTATCGTATGTGAGTACAGAATTTTACGGGGGGAACGTGGAAACTCTCTAAATTCCACTAAATAAACATGAAAGTTAGTATGAATGTTAGTATCAAACATAATGGTCGTGTCTTTGAAAAAGGTCGTGTTTACGATATTGATGATGAAACATTCCTAAGAGAAGATATGATGTCTATGACGACAGAACAACATACAAACGTGTATGTTCGACTGCGAGAAGGCGAAATGCAGAGAGCAGAAACATACTCACTAGCGGAAGAAGTGGCCGAAACAACAGCAGGAGAAGTTATGCCCGATGTTACGGAAAGTTCAGATGTTGCAAAACGACTAAAGAAGACATCTTCATCTGAGCCATCATTTATGCCACCAGCACCATCAATGGAGTAAAGGGGGTTCTCAATTGTCAGTAATATTTATGCTTATTACACTACTATTTGCTAGACCAGACTGGAACAGTTACGATTATCCTAACTCGACACAGCGACAATTTAGCTCAATGTGTAGACAATTTGGTGGTACTCGCTCTCAGTGCAAATGTAATCTTGATACAGCTACAACAAAATGGACAATCAAGGAATCATTTAACGAGGGGCTATATTATGTTCAGAATCAAAAATTAACAGACGAGGCATGGAAAGTCCATATTAGTTGCTTGCCATTGGAAGTATTGTAAATATGTATCAAATAATAATAAAAGCATTTGACTCAATCGCAAACCTTTTCAAGGTAACACTCGGTACATTGATTGCGGGAGAGGATCTTACGAATGATGTAATGAAAGTAGAGCAACGCTTCGCATACGGATATATCGCTACTGCGACTACAACACAAGTAAAGACTGGTGCGGGTTTTTTGAAAGGGATTGTGATTAACACAACTGCCGCGGGGGCAATAAGCATAATAGACGGTACTTCTGGCTCAGTCGTGAATATGGGGCTTCTAAAGTCATCGGTAGTAGAAGGCACTTATGAATACAACATTGCGTTTACGGTAGGTCTACGGATAATTACCGCTGCTGCCTCAGATATTACGGTTGTATATAGGTAAAACAAATGGCACTACGAACATCAGTTAGTAACAGACAAGTTATTCGTGACTTCGGTCAAGCACTATCCTTTAATGGCACAAGTGATTTTTGTACTATACCAATAGTTCCCTCAACAACAGCATTTTCTGTGTGTCTTTGGATAAATCCTACGAGACTCACAGATTTGTCGCGTATTCTTGATTTTCAAGACGGTGGGCCGACTAACGGATTTACCTTACTGTGCAACGCCACAAATAGACTAGAGGCTACTATCAATAATGCCGGCTCAGAACAAGCCCGTATAGTTTCACCACCCTTAGTTATTTCACGCTGGTATCACATTGTGCTAACATATCAGGTCAATTCGTACATAATGTATTTCAATGGCGTTAATTTTGCAAGCGACCTAACAGTTACTATGACTACCGCTGCTACGACTCTTAGTCTTGGCAAAAGAGCAACAGGTGCGTCTAACTACTATCAAGGTGCTATTGATAACCTACTTTTTTTTAACGGAGTTGTATTAACACCAACTCAAATTACTAATCTGTATTTCCGGGGTGCTATTCCTAGCGGAGTGAGTGGACACTATACTCTCAACGGCAATGGTAATGATTCAAGCGGTAACGGAAACAATTTAACCGTTACTGGTGGAACGTACATATTGGGAGTAATGTAAGAATGAGAAAAAGCTTGGCTTCCGTACCAACAAAAGCATTGAACTTCTCAAGAGGAACAACTAAGAAAGTTACTATCACAGATACTGCCAATCTTCGATTTGAAACTAGCAATGTGTTCAGTATGGTGTGTAGGTTCTACCTATTCAACGCGTCTGAGAATGTTTTACCTAGAATTATACACAAGGGAGTCCACTACAACTGTATTATGGGAGATCCCACAAATGGTATGCACGGCAAATTAGCACTCGAAGTTGCTCCAAATGCGGGCGGTGGTAGTGAGGCTGTTGAATATTGGGATACGGCACAGTTAAGCTATAACACTTGGTATCATAATTGTATGACATTCAATGACGGAACTAATCTTATGTATCTTGACGGTTTACTTATGGCTATTCGTGTTATTAATAATCCTTCACCGTACACATCACCACTCTTTACAACATCTGGTCAGAATTTAGTTATTGGTAATTCGTCTGCTGATAATCGTAACTTTCCCGGAATGATAGCTGATGTATCTATATATAATGTTGTCCTCACTCCACTTGAAGTTACAAATTTGAATGCAGGTGTTGATATTGCTCGTGGTCTTATCGGTAGGTGGAGAATGAATGAAGGTACTGGTTCTTCATGTAACGATAGCTCAGGCAATGGTAATCACGGCACTATCACCGCAGCAGAGTGGGTATCTTTATAAAATATCTAAAAAATTGACATATTATTTTTGGTAAAGCATAATTAAAGTATCAGATAACATAAAAGGATAAACATATGGCAATACCCGCAAAAGTCGTGAACGCAGGCAACACTACCGCAAATGCAACAAACATATTTCGTATCACATGGTCTACTGCATTGTCCGCAGCACCCCTATATCAAATGTGGGACAACTCAAGTACTTACCCCTCAGTTGACGCGGCTGGTGCGACTTCTGCAAAGGAGGCATTTACTGGTACAGCAGGCAACTCCTCTAAACCTGAATACGCACT
>Ga0163144_10022499_pt1 | contig 12487 bp, 11 predicted proteins | sample OliLak19BULKMAT1_FD_123175 | JGI IMG/M metagenome (GOLD analysis project Ga0163144, IMG submission 123175) | Freshwater microbial mat bacterial communities from Lake Vanda, McMurdo Dry Valleys, Antarctica - Oligotrophic Lake LV.19.BULKMAT1 | ecosystem: Environmental > Aquatic > Freshwater >... | reverse complement strand
TGAGCCGAAAAATTCCGCCACTTTCGGTCGGCTCCCAAACGGGTTCGTTACAGTTGGCGGTGAACACGGCCCAGGCCACACCACCAATCGTCACGCTTTGCCAGGTTGCGCCAGCATCAATTGAGCGTTCGAACGCGACGCTGCCGGTCCATGTGCCTGACAGGGTCAGGTTGATCGGGCGGCCAAGGTTGGGCGTGAACGTGGGCGAGTCGGTGGTTACGCTTGCTGTGCCGACGACGGGGGTTGAAGTCGCGGGTGGCGTTGGTGCGGGCGTGGCTGATACGGGCAGCGGATTGCCGCTGTCGACGAAACGGGCAGCTTCGGGGGGTGTGCCAAAAGCTAGGGCGACAGCGGGCACATAGCCGGCTGGCACCTGAACGGGGTTACTTGCCATTGATATCCTCCAATGAATATCAACTCGAAATAACCAAATAGGTTTGTGTAGGACAGCAGTTTTTAACAATTATGGTTAGTGAAAAAGAATTCTCAGAAAAAAACCCTAATCACAGATGGTTAGCCGCAGCCCCAAACTAAAAGCCTATCCCAGTTCCCGGTCTAAACGTGACACTAACCCTATTAAACCGGTCAGGCCCTATTCCGCAGCGATTCCCGCCCGCGTGAACATATCACCCCCGCTTGTATCTTCATTTGCGACCGGCAACGGCGTTGATTTGGCCTTTTGGCGCTTGTCAAAGCTGTCCCAAACCTCGTTCCAGCTGCCCCGCGTCGCACCCTTTGAATATTCGGTCGCGCGCTGTTCAAAGAAATTGGCATGCTCTACCCCGTTCAGCAATGGCGCGAGCCAGGGCAGTGGGTGTTCCTCGATCATGTAAATCGGCTTCAGCCCCAGTTGCCCCAACCGCCAGTCAGCGATGTAGCGGATGTATTTCTTGATCTCCTTGGGCGTCATTCCCGTCACCGGACCCTGCTCAAAAGCGAGATCGATAAACGCATCTTCCAGTCGCACCGTCGTCTGGCAGACGTCCATGATGTCCTCCTTGACTGCCTTGGTCAGGCAGTCGCGCTCCTTCACAAACGCGTGGAACAGGTGGATGATGCCTTCGCAGTGCAGGCTCTCATCGCGGACTGACCAGCTGACGATCTGCCCCATGCCCTTCATCTTGTTGAAACGCGGAAAGTTCATCAGCATCGCAAATGACGCGAACAGCTGTAGCCCTTCGGTAAAGCCGCCAAACATCGCGAGCGTCTTGGCGATGTCCTCATCGGTATCAACCGTAAAGCGCTGCAGATAATCGTGCTTGTCCTTCATCTCGCTATATTCGAGGAACATGCCATATTCGCTTTCGGGCATGCCGATCGTGTCGAGCAAATGACTGTAGGCGGCGATGTGGACCGTCTCCATGTTGCTGAACGCGGCCAGCATCATCTTGATCTCGGTTGGCTTGAACACGCGGCCATATTTCTCGTGATAGCAATCCTGCACCTCGACATCGGCCTGGGTAAAGAAGCGAAAAATCTGCGTCAGCAAATTGCGCTCATGATCAGACAGCTTTTGCGCCCAGTCACGGCAATCCTCGCCCAGCGGCACTTCCTCGGGCATCCAGTGGATCTGCTGCTGCCGCTTCCAGAACTCATAGGCCCAGGGGTATTCAAAGGGCTTATAAGTCTTGCGGGCTTCAAGGAGGGACATGGGACGAGGGCCTTTCTGCGAGTCGGTGAGATTATTTGAAAAACAGGATTTGGGCGAGTGCGTATACCAACCCTGCGCCCATCAGGATGAAACCGGGGACGCGGACGTTGCTTGAGGCGGGTGCACGCTTGATGCCGCTGCCCGCCGCCGGTTTTGGCCCGCGCGCGATGAACGCCATCACAAAGCCAATAAAGGCGACATTGAGTGCAAGGATAGCGGGCAGAAAAGTGAAACCAGTATTCATGACGACGGCATGCTCCATGACCAAAGGGACCAGGCAAAACCGCCGAGAATGATCGCCAATGTCGCGAGCATCGTGCCGACGATCCGTCTGGCGTAAACCGATTGTTCGCTATCGCCCGGTCGCGTCGCCACCAATACCGCCAAAAGCCCCGCTATGCCCGATACCATCGCCATGATGACGGGCGGGGTGAAGATGGCAAGCATACGGGTCATGCCCGCCCCCGCTCGCGGCGGTTGATATAGACGGTGCGCGTCCGGTTCGATCCGACCCCCAGAAAAACAACGCCGATAAAATAGCCGAAATCATACCAGCCGCCATTATTGGGCACAGCATAGATTGCGAAATCCGGCACGAACAGCGACGCAAACCAGGCGACCGGAAAGATGAAGCCGTGCCAGATCCCAAGCCAGAATCCGGGCGCGCCGGGCACAACCGCGCTTTCGGCCTCCCGCGCCACACAAGCGGCGAGCGCGATGATAAGAGCGGCGACAGTGGCGAGGCGAAGCGGAGGTGCGACGGTCAGCATAATCAATTGCTCCAAAACGGGGACGGACTTGCATCAAAACGCGCCGACGCGCGTTTAGGCTCCATCACCATAAAGGAATCATCATGGCCATCGACCACGCTATCAAAGACCGCATCAAGGAACGCATGGCCGTTATTGGCGCAGACGGCGCGCCCGTCGGCACCGTCGATCATGTCAAAGGCGAACGAATCCAGCTGACCAAAACGCACAGCGGACCGCACGGCGACCAGCACCATTTCATCTCGCTTGGTCTGGTTGCCGATGTCGAGGGCGACACGGTGCGACTCTCCGCCAACGCCGACGTCGCAAAGACATTCGAAGAGGCAAAATGAGCGCATAGCTTCCTCGCCCCGGTGAACGGGGTGGAGGAAGTCAAGCTCGGGCGACTGAATCACCTCACCCAGTCCAAACGCAGTGATTGGGTGAGGGACCCGCGAGATTGACGAACGCCCAAGCGAGCGGTCCGAGGGTTCACTGACACGCCAAACACTCGTCATAATCCTTCTCTGCGAGATCGATTTGTTTGAGGTCGATCGTGTTGTCCGCCTCTACGCCACCGGCAAAGCCCGCGCGCTGGATGCTCTTTGACCGCAGATAATAAAGTGACTTCACGCCCAGCTCCCAGGCGCGGAAATGCAGCATCAGCAGGTCCCATTTCTCTACATCGGCCGGGATGAACAAGTTTAGCGACTGCGACTGGTCGATATAGGGCGTCCGGTCTGCGGCCAGCTCTAGCAACCAGCGCTGATCAATCTCAAAGCTCGTTTTGTAGCAATCCTTTTCCTCTGGCGAAAGGAAATCGAGGTGCTGAACGCTGCCGCCCTTTTCCAAGATAGAATTCCACACCGCTTCTGAATTCTTGGATTTGTCGATCAACAGCTTTTCGAGATGCGGGTTCTTGATCGACCAGCTGCCCGACAGCGTCTTATGGGTATAGATGTTCGCCGGAATTGGCTCGATACAGGCTGAGGCGCCGCCGCAGATGATGCTGATCGACGCGGTCGGCGCGATCGCCATCTTGCATGAGAAACGCTCCATAACGCCTTGATCAGCCGCGTCGGGGCAGGCGCCGCGCTCCACCGCTAACTGCATTGACGCCTCGTCAACCTGGCCTTTGATGTGCTTAAAGATCTTCAGATTCCACTGCTTGGCCATCGCCCCCTCAAACGGGAGCCCGCGCGCTTGCAGAAAGCTGTGATAGCCCATGACGCCAAGACCCACTGAGCGCTCGCGCATCGCAGAATAAGCCGCGCGCGCCATGCCGGGTTCGGCGCGGTCGATGTAATCCTGCAGCACATTGTCAAGGAAACGCATCACATCCTCGATAAAGCCCTTTTGGTCCTTCCACTCGTCCCACGTCTCGAGATTGAGCGACGACAGGCAGCAAACGGCGGTGCGATCATTGCCGAGATGGTCCTTGCCCGTTGGCAAGGTGATTTCGCTGCATAGGTTGGAGGTGGAAACCTTCAGCCCGACATCGCGGTGATGCTTGGGCATCGCCTTGTTCACATGATCGCTGAAAACGATATAGGGTTCGCCCGTTGCCAGTCGGGTCTCGACGAGCTTTTGGAACAGTGCGCGCGCATCAACCGTGGCGCGGACAGAGCCATCCTTGGGGCTGGTAAGATGCCATTCCGCCCCGGCGCGCACGGCCTCCATAAATGCATCGGGGATCAGCACACCGTGATGCAGGTTCAACGCCTTGCGGTTGAAATCGCCGCTGGGCTTACGGATTTCCAGAAACTCCTCGATCTCGGGATGGCTGACATCGAGATAGCAAGCCGCCGACCCGCGCCGCAACGACCCTTGCGAAATCGCGAGCGTCAGTGAATCCATCACCCGTACGAAAGGAATGATGCCGCTGGTCTTGCCGTTTAGGCCGACGGGCTCGCCAATGCCGCGCACCGCGCCCCAATACGTGCCGATCCCGCCGCCGCGTGACGCGAGCCAGACATTCTCGTTCCAGGTGTCGACAATCCCCTCAAGGCTGTCCGGCACTGAATTCAGATAGCAGCTGATCGGCAGGCCGCGACCCGTGCCGCCATTCGAGAGTACCGGGGTGGCCGGCATAAACCACAGCTTGGAAATATAATCATAAATGCGTTGGGCATGAAAGGCATCGTCAGCATAGGCGGATGCCACGCGGACAAACATGTCCTGAAAGGATTCACCCGGCAGCAGATAGCGATCGGTCAAGGTTTCCTTGCCGAAATCAGTCAGCAAGACGTCCCGGCTGTGATCGACCTCAACGGGATAGGGCTGGGGCCGCACCGTCTTGCTGCTAATTTTGGCCGCCGTCTTCGCTTCTGCGATTCCTGCGGCGATCCCGGCGGTTGCCGCCTCGATCATGTCGGTTGTCACCTGAGTCATCGCGCTCTCACTTGCTTCCTGGCTGTCTCTGAAATCCACCGAATCTTCTCCTCTTGCGCGAATCGGCCCATCGCCGACTCGCGCGAATCGGGGGCGAACCCCCTAGCTATACCTCTGGCGACCGGTAACCGAGAACAAAAAGTGTCCATCGGCTTGCCAAGGGCAGAGACAAGACCATTCTGTGGAAATAATCCACAGGCGTCTTTTTACCAGTGATTGGGTCGCCCCCCAAATTCAACCACAACAACTTGTGCCCAACCGGGGGAACAAGCAAGACGGTAAATGACAGATCAGGGACTCGGTTCGTCGCTATTTTGAGTCGGTTCGTGGCATCATAAAATTGACGCGGCGCAGCGACGCGTGGACTTGCCAATAGTTCCTGAAAGGCAAGTGAACGAACAGCGAACAAAAAAATATTGGAAAGGGTCAATCTGCCCGGAGTGGCGCACCCCGATGATCCTTGATCCGATCGGACCAGTCAGCGTCAAAGCAAAGTCAGGGTCTCTTATGACGCCGCAGACTGCCGGGTTCAGCCAAATCTGCGCATGCTTTGGGGGTCTTCCGCCGTTGGAAGGCGTTCCATATCGAAGCTTTCGGCGAATTCCAGGCCGACCTGTCCGTTCTTGCTCCATTTCACCTTGGCGCTAAACATTTGACCCTCGATCAGTTCGATCAGCAGATCGAGGTTGGCGGCATTGTCAGGGAATCGGATTCCCTCAATCATGGCGCCCTTGCTGGAAATGTTGCGGATCCGCACTTCACCGTGTGCGTCCTCGACCTCGAGCCTCGCGGACCGCGTGACCGACGTGCGGGGCGCGCGCTTTGATTGCTGTGCGCTTGGCATAACCTGGCCATTTGCCTCAAGCGCCTTTAATACTCCTTCGGCGCGGGCGGGCTGACCATAGACAAAGCCCTGAATGTGAGTGCAGCCTAACTCCTGAACGAGGACAATCTCGTCAAGCGTTTCCACGCCTACCGCCGTTGTTTCCATTTTGAGCGTTTTGGCGAGCGACACAATCGCGCTGATAATTGCCGCATTGCGGCTGTCGGATATCGCTGCACCGCGGAAGAAACTGTGATCGATCTTGATCTTGTCGAACGGCGCTCTTTGTAAATATCCCAGCGAGGAATGGCCTGTGCCAAAGTCATCCAGCGCCAACCGAACTCCAATGCCCTTCAGGCTTTTGAACATCTGATCGGTTGAGGACTTGTCCCCCAGGAATACGCCTTGTGTGATCTCGAGCTCAAGCCGGTCCGCTGCAATTCCGGCTTGGGCGATGGCGTTGGTCACAATCGACGGAAGTGCAGGATTGGCGAACTGTATCCGCGATACATTGACCGCTACCCGTATATGCTTCGGCCACATCGCGGCGTCCAGGCAAGCCGTTCGCAGCGCCCACACGCCGATTGACTCGATCAAGCCGCACTCCTCGGCCACTTGCACAAAATCGGCCGGCGAAATATTGCCTCGGATCGGGTGGTCCCAACGCAAAAGCGCTTCGTAACCGACAATTCGGGTGGTCTGCGCGCAAACGACCGGCTGGTAGACAAGATAGAGTTGGTTGAGCAGCAGCGCCTGGCGCAAATCATCTTCCAACTGTTTCCGGTTCTCGGCACCTTGCAGCAAATCTTCACTGTAAAACCGGTGAACGCCGCGTCCATCCGCTTTCGCGGCGTAGAGCGCGAGGTCTGCATTACGAATTAGCGTTTCCGAATCGGCCCGTTCAATGGCTGCGATCGCGACGCCAATCGAGCAACCAATCGTTACGGATGTATCATCGATGAAATAGGGTTGCGATAGCGAACTGATGATCGTTCGTGCCAGTTCGGACAACCGTTCAACATTGGCTTCTCCCGGCAGCACAACCTGAAACTCGTCCCCGCCAGGGCGGCCTACCAAACCGGCATCACCAACACTGTGCAACAAACGCTGCGCGACCTGTTTGAGCAGCGCATCGCCGGCTTGATGTCCTAGCGTGTCATTGACGACCTTGAATCGATCAAGGTCGAGCAGGAATAATGCGGTTGGCCGGTAGGGGCCGGTTGATTGATTGAGCGTTTGATCAAGCGAGGCGCGCATGCGCTGGCGATTGGCGAGGCCGGTCAGCCCGTCAAACAGCGCGAGCCGGATAATTTCTGCCTCAGAGCGCCGTTTGTCGGTGAGATCGGTACCGCTGCCGATAAAGCCTTGGAAGCAACCTGTCGCATCGATGACAGGACGCCCCGAGATTGACCACCGGTCGTCGATCCGCCCAAGCTTTACCTGGCGGACAGGATAATCTGCAAAGCCAGTCCGGGATGAAAGGTGGAAGTTCAAAGTCCTTTCCGTGCCTGACGCAGAGCTGTCGACCTGGAATAACGCTGACAAAGCGCGTCCTATTGGCGGCAGGCCATGCTCGGCCACCTCTTTGGCAACTTTTGGCGACAGGTAAGTCAGGATGCCATCGCGGTCGGTCTGCCAGAACCAACCTGTTCCTTGCGTTTCAAATTCGCGAACGAATCTGGCGGCAAGAACACCATCGCCGTTTCCAGAAATGATCCGCCGCGCTTCGGCCACATCATAATATGCCAGCCGACGCATCGCGATTCCGAGGCACAGTAAGCATCCGAAACCCATGCCGGCCCCAATCGTCGGGCCGGTCATTACAAGCACCATGATGACAATTGCCATCGCAAAGCTGAATAGCGCGGCGCGGATCGCGTGGAGCGCCATGGCGGTCATTGCCATCGCCCCGACAATGACGACGGAACAGGCAAGCTGGTTCCGGTCGGCGGGCAAATGGCTAGCTTCGATCAGAAGCCCCATCAGGCCGATTCCGATGCCGATGCCGCAAAAGATTGCGATCCCGATATGCCGTTGCGGCAGCCACCGACTCATCGGCGGCACCTTCAACACAACCAGCAAAGAAAGGCCAACCAGCATCATGCCCGTGCTCTCGGCAATGACGCGCCACAACATGTTGCTATCCTGGCTTAAGGTTGCAGCGGCGATCATGCCGGCCGCTGCAACCAACAATACGACAAAGCTGAACGGCCATACGGTTGCAACTTGGCGAACCTGCCCGACAAAATTGACCGAGTCAGCCGCGCTTCCTGCTTCGCCAAACCCGAGGGCTTGGGTCAAACGGACGTGCGCTCCGTTCGCCTTTATCTGATCCGGATCATTCGTATCCATAGTGTCACATTACATTGCTGATCTTTCGATCTTAGTATCCGAAGAGGCTTAATGTTTCCCTTCTCTGACTGGAGTTTGTGCTCGGTCTTGGCTGTTGCAACAGACCAACCTATGGCGGCTTGGTATCAAAATCGCACAGGAACGCCGATGACCGTCACCATCCGTGAAGCCGATCTTGTCAGCAGTATTGCCGATACGCTTCAGTTCATCAGCTTCTACCACCCGATGGATTACATTCGCGCGCTTGGCGTCGCCTATGCAGCGGAGCAAGGTCCGGCTGCCAAGGATGCGATTGCGCAAATTCTGACCAATTCACGGATGTGTGCCGAGGGACACCGGCCGATCTGCCAGGATACCGGCATTGTGACTGTCTTTGTCAAATGGGGGCAGGATTGTCGGCTTGAGAGCAAGTTCAGCTTGCAGGAAGTCGTCGATGAGGGCGTCCGGCGCGCTTATCTGAACCCGGAGAACAAGCTGCGCGCCTCGATCCTCGCCGATCCCGCCTTCACCCGCCGCAACACAAAGGATAACACACCGAGCGTGCTCCATGTTGAGATGGTGCCAGGGGCCAAGGTCTCGATCGACGTTGCCGCCAAGGGTGGCGGCAGCGAAAATAAGAGCAAATTCAAGATGATGAACCCCAGCGATTCGATCGTCGATTGGGTGCTGGAAATGCTGCCGCAAATGGGTGCTGGCTGGTGCCCTCCGGGGATGCTCGGCATTGGCATCGGCGGCACGGCGGAAAAGGCAATGCTGCTCGCCAAGCAATCGCTGATGGGGCCGATTGACATGGCGCAACTCAAGGTGCGCGGTCCAAAGGACGATATCGAGGCGTTGCGGATTGAGATTTATGACAAGGTCAATGCGCTTGGCATCGGTGCGCAGGGGCTTGGCGGGTTGTCGACTATCCTCGACGTCAAGATAGCCGATTGGCCAACGCATGCCGCCTCCAAGCCAGTGGCGATGATCCCCAATTGTGCAGCGACGCGCCACGCGCATTTCACGCTAGACGGATCGGGTCCGGCCTATCTTGAACCGCCCAAACTGAGCGAGTGGCCCCAAGTCAACTGGACCCCCGACGCGTCGGCGATCCGGGTCGATCTCGACACGTTGACGCCTGAAATCGTGCAGGGCTGGAAGCAGGGCGACCGGTTGTTGCTGAACGGCAAGATGCTGACCGGGCGCGATGCCGCGCACAAGCGGATCAAGGATATGCTTGACCGGGGCGAGCCGCTACCGGTCGATTTTGCCGGACGCGTCATTTACTATGTTGGCCCGGTCGATCCTGTCGGCGACGAGGTGGTTGGCCCGGCTGGTCCCACCACCGCGACGCGGATGGACAAGTTTACCCGGATGATGCTGGGCCAGGGGCTGCTGGCGATGGTCGGCAAGGCAGAGCGCGGGCCGGATGCGACGCAGGCAATCGCGGAAGGCAAAAGCGCTTATCTGATGGCAGTGGGGGGCGCTGCTTATCTGGTTGCCCGGGCGATCAAGGGGTCGAAGATCGTCGGCTTTGAGGACCTTGGGATGGAGGCGATTTACGAATTTGAGGTCAGCGATTTTCCGGTGACCGTTGCGGTCGATTCGTCGGGGGCCAATGTTCATCAGCTCGCACCTTTGGTCTGGAAAGAACGGATTGCCCGCGAAGGGTTGCTCAGCGCTTAGTCGCCTTTGGCCAGATGCTCTTCAATCTGGGTGAAGGCGGATTTTCCGGTGGGCGCATCGTCGGCCACGCCCGTTGCGAAAAAGGCAACGCCAGTGCCACGGCGGGGATCAATCCATAGCCCTGACCGCAGGCCATAAGCCTCTCCGGGATGACCAATCCTTGTCTGACCGTCGCCGATTGGGTCGTCTCGGCAACCTTCTTCCCGTGTCGCGAGCGTCTGCACGGCGAGCGCATAGCGGCAGAAAAAGCCGCTCTCGCTATCGCCATTGGTCCCATTGAAGCGCCAGGCTGGGGTGATGAGGGTGCGGAACGAGGCGGGTTTGAGAAATCCCCGGCCTCGCGCCAGCAGCAATTGTCCAAGTGCTGCGAGCCCATTGGCTGAAATCCGTGCGCCACCCTGCGGGCTGAACAACGCGCCGTTGCTGCCAGGGATGACAGCAGACAGGTCGCAGGGACCGGTGGCAGCGACGGGGCATTCGGGCCGGTTGCCCTTTAAATCATCGCGGCGGATGCTGCCGTCGGTGCCATAAAGCACGATCGCACGGGCGACGCTTGCATCGCTGCAGGTCGTCCAGTTGAAACAGGCGTCGATCTTGAGCGGGGTGAAGACAAGGCGCGCCATCAGCTGGTCAAATCTCTCCCCGGTTGCCGCCTCCATCACGCTTGCCACCACCGGAAAGTTGAGGTTGGTGTAGTGGAACCAACTGCCGGGTTTATGTGCTGCGTCCCAGGCGTTTGGATCAGCAAGCGTTGTCCGCAGAGTGACCGGAAGCGGAATCGCATAGCCCGCATCATCGCGCAGGCCAGATTGGTGCGATAACAACATCCGCAGGGAAATCGGTGCGTCGGCGAAGGCCGGGTTGCGCAGCCGCCAGCCGAGCTGCAAAGACACATCGGCATCAAGATCAAGCACGCCCTGATCAACCAGCCGCATCACCGCCAGCGCCACGATCAGTTTGGAGATTGAGGCGATCCGCACCGGATCATCCGCCGTCACTGCCCGGTTGGCCGCCCGGTCGGCGAGACCGGTGACGGCGACCGACGTGACGTGCTGGCGATCAAACGCCACCCTCACCGTCGCCATGCCGGGGGTGCTTGCCGCTGCTATCAACAATGCTATCGCGCTCATGTTGGTGAAGGTGGACGCAAAAGCATGGCACGCGCAATCAGGATTTTGGGTCGGGCGCTGCTGGGCCTGGTGATTGTGCTGAGTCTTGCCGCTGCGATTGGGCCACACTTCCTTGATGCGCTGTACTATCGCGGTCCCAAAAGCGCGCATTTTGATGGCCAGCGTTTTTTCAATCCCGACGGAGAGGATACGTTCCGGCCACCGACGGGGCGCAATCGCAGCAGTTTCCTGTTCAGTTACCTGACTGGCGCTGAATCCCGGCCTGAATGGCCTGAGAGCGTTCCCGTCACCCCTTCGCCCGTTGCCTCCCGGGTTGAAGGACAGGCGATGGTCGCGACTTGGGTTGGGCATGCGACGATGCTTATCCAGACGCAGGGCCTTAATATTCTCACCGATCCGATCTGGTCTGAGCGGTCTGGACCGCTGGATATCGGCCCGGCGCGCGTTGCGCCCCCGGGCATTGCGCTCGACAAGCTGCCCAAGATCGACCTGATCGTCGTCAGTCACAACCATTATGACCATATGGACCTGACCACGTTGAAGAAATTGTGGGACCGCGACAAGCCATTGATCGTCACCAGCCTGGGCAATGACAGCGTGATTGGTCAGGCCGGGGTCCCGGCAAGGGCGCTGGATTGGGGCGGGCGGCTGACCATCAAGCGCGGCGTTGAGCTGATCGTCACCAGAAACCACCATTGGGGCAGCCGCTGGTTTGCTGATCGGAACCGCGCCTTGTGGTCGAGCTTTGTCGTGCGCTTGCCCGGCGGCAATGTCTTTTTTGCAGGAGACACCGGCGCTGGTAATCTGAAATGGGCGGATGAGGCGGCGGCTTATGGTCCGGTTCGGTTGGCGATGATTCCAATTGGTGCCTTTCGTTTTGAGGGCGGGCAGATGGGCATTGGCAGCCATTTGGGGCCCGTTGATGCGGTGGAAATTGCCAGGAGGCTGGGGGCAGCGCGAGCAATTGGGGTGCATTGGGGCACGTTCCGGCTCAGTTATGAGGCTTATGACACGCCGCCCAAACTGCTTGCAGCGGCGATGCAATGCACTGGGCAAGGTCGGGGGCAGGGCGGACGGTTTGACACCGTCACGCTGGGTCGGGCCGAGCCGATTGCACCGTATGTTGCGCCCAAAACAGGTCCCGTCATGGCGCGTGATGCCTTGCTCCGCTGCCTTGATACGCCTGCCGTCCGGGCAATGCGATAACCATGGTCTTGGGACAGCAGATTGGCCATGCTAGCGTCTCCGCCTGAGGGGATGAGGGGTTGATGGCAGAGCTTAGACTACAGCTTGATTATGCGACCACGCTTGACCGGGCCGGGCTGGCGCTCGGTGCGGGGGCGCTGGCGGGGGGTATGCTCACCGCTTTGCTGCGCTTTGCCCATGGCGGTGTCGGGCCGATCGGGCTTGCCTCCGCTTTTGTCTTGGGCGTGCTGATCAGTGCCGCGCTGATCTCCGCGCTTGGCGGGCCGATCTGGCTGCTCTTCCAACGCAGCGGCCGCCGCCGTGTGTCCCATGCCGCGCTTGCCGGGGCGCTCGCGGGTTTTTTCCTTTTTCTGTTCGGACAGACCTATGGGTTTGGCCTGTTTCCCGCCCCACCCAGTGACGACCAGACGATGCTCTTTCGCTGGATCAGCGCGGCGGCGACCAGCAGTCTGATGGCGATCTTCACCGCCGCTATCGCCGTGATCATGTGGCGGGTGGCCTACCGACCCCGGTGAGGGGT
>Ga0163144_10022497_pt1 | contig 12489 bp, 14 predicted proteins | sample OliLak19BULKMAT1_FD_123175 | JGI IMG/M metagenome (GOLD analysis project Ga0163144, IMG submission 123175) | Freshwater microbial mat bacterial communities from Lake Vanda, McMurdo Dry Valleys, Antarctica - Oligotrophic Lake LV.19.BULKMAT1 | ecosystem: Environmental > Aquatic > Freshwater >... | reverse complement strand
GGTCTCTAAGGCCAAGCACCAATGCCGCTGCGCCGCCACCACCGACAGACACCGTTTCACGCCATGAAATCTGCACCCGATTATTTCCGGCTTTCCGCCCTCGCTCTCGCCTTAGCCGGTTCGCTTTCGCTGCATGCCCAACAACCTTCCGGCGGCCCGCCTGGCTTCGGCGGTCCCCCGCCAAACGGCGCTGGTCCCGGAGGCTTCGGCGGACAAGGTGGGCCGGGCGGAATGGGCGGTCCGCCCATGCAGCAGGAGATCAAGCTCCTCGGACAGTTCGATAAGAATGGCGACAAGTGGCTCAACGCCGAAGAGCGCAAAGCCGCCCGCGAAAGCGTCGTCAAACAACGCGCTTCCCAGCCGCAGCGCGGCCCCGGCGGACGCCGAGGGGGATTCGGTGGACAACAGCAGGCTGCAACGCCCGGACCGAAAATGTCTCCCGCCGACGTGAAGAGCGCGGGCGACGCGCCGTTCTATGACGTCAGCACGCTGCGGACGCTGTTCTTCGAGTTTGAAAACTCCGACTGGGAAAAGGAGCTCGTCGACTTCCATAAGACCGACGTCGAAGTCCCGGCCAAACTCACCGTCGACGGAAAGGTCTACAAGGACGTCGGCGTCCACTTCCGCGGCATGTCGTCCTACTTCATGATCGGCGAAGGTCAGAAGCGTTCGCTCAACGTCTCGCTCGATCTCGCGCACAAGGACCAGAACCTCGGCGGCTACCGCACGCTCAACCTGATGAACGCGCACGAGGATCCGACGTTGCAGCGGGGCGTGCTCTTTTCCGCCATCGCGCGCACCTACATCCCGGCTCCGAAGGCGAATTTCGTCCGCGTCGTCATCAACGGCGAATACTGGGGCGTCTACGTCAGCCAGGAACAGTTCAACAAGGACTTCACCAAGGAGAACTTCGGTTCGACAAAAGGCTCGCGCTGGAAGGTGACCGGCAGTCCGAACGGCCGTGGCGGACTCGGATACCTTGGCGAAGACGTTCCGGCCTACAAGAAGATCTACGACCTCAAGACCAAGGATGATCCGAAGGCCTGGCAGGCGCTCATCAAACTGACAAAGACGCTGAACCAGACACCGCCCAACCAGCTTGAAGCCGCGCTCGCGCCGATGCTGGATGTCGACGGCGCACTCAAGTTCCTCGCGCTGGAAAACGCCCTGATCAACAACGACGGCTATTGGATCCGCGCCAGCGACTACAGCATCTACCTCGATGAGAAGGGCAAGTTCCACATCGTCCCCAGCGACATGAACGAAACCTTCAGCCGGCCGGGCGGACCCGGCTTCGGCGGAGGCGGACCCGGTGGCGGAGGACGCCGTGGACCAGGACAGTTCGCCGGACCGAACGGCGGCCAGGGACAGGGCCAGAACCCGCCCGGTGGTCCAGGACAGCCCGGTCAACCTGGCCAACCCGGTCAGCAGGGTGGTCCCGGCGGCCAAGGCGGACTCGGAATGCAGCCCGGCCAGGGACCGCGTCCCGGCATGATGGGCGGCGGCAACCGCATCGACGGGGTGAAGCTCGATCCGCTGATCGATGCGAACGACGCGAACAAGGCGTTGCTCTCGAAGATGCTCACGGTCCCCGCGCTGAAGCAGCGTTACCTGGGCTACGTTCGCGACATCGCCGACAAGTGGCTCGACTGGTCGAAGCTCGGTCCGATGGTGGAGAAGAACTTCGCCCTCATCAGCGACTCGGTGAAGATCGACACGCGCAAACTGGATTCGACCGAGGACTTCCTGAACACGCTGAAGGAAGACTCTGGCAAACCGGCAGCCCAGCAGGCTTTCGGACCGGGAGGAACCCCCATCGCATTGAAAACGTTCGCCGACCAGCGCCGGGCCTTTCTCCTGAGCTACAAGGAAGGCGGTTCGGCCGAGAAGAAGTAGATCCAAAATGCACGGTCGATCCGTTGCACTGGCGGCCGACGAAGCGATTCGTCGGCCGCTTCGCGTTTCCAGCGACGGCCAAAAGGAGGACGGCTACGACCGCACGACTGACGCCAGCGTGACCCCTGCCGCAGCCTGAGCCTCCGCTTCGCGGATCCGGTCGAGCTCGTGCTGGACCTTCTCGCGTTCCGGACCTTCGCGGGTCGCGAGATTCTGGCCGGAAGCGCTGCGGATGGACTGGAGAATGTCGCTGTAGGAGATCGATTCGAGCGGGCGTCCCGGGGCGAAAGCGGTGGAGGAATTCCGGATCTCGACGATCAGACCGGATTTCATCAATGGCTGGATGATCCGAAGAAGAAGCCGGCTGGGCACGGCAAGTTGATCGGAGAGCTCGGTCAAAGCCGGCGCGTGCTTTCCGGCGTCGAAACTGCGCGCGACCGAAGTCATCAGGCGCAGCGCGATGAACTCGCGGGTGACGTGGTTGACCGAATCCGCGAGCCGCTCGTGCAGGTAGGCTTTCCGGTTTTGAAAAGCATAGGCGACCTGCGCGCCGAAAAGCAGCATGAGCCACGAGAGATACAGCCCCACGAGGAAGACCGGGAGGATGCCGAGGGAGCCGTAGATCTTAGAGTTGCGGACCACTTGTCCGAAGTAGAGGACGCTGAGCTGGTTGTTCAGGCCCCACAGCAACGCGGCCACAGCACCGCCGACGAACGCCGCCTTCCACTCGACGCGGGTGTTAGGCATGAGTTTGTAGAAGACCGCCAAGCCCACAGTGACGATGCTCAATGGCAGGAGCTTGAAGAGGAGTTTCACGACGGGCTGCTTGAAGAACTCCTGCACCCAATCGGTCTGCGCCCCTACGGCGATGCTGGCCGCGACGAGGAGGAGCACGGGGCCCAGCGACAGCACCGCCCAATACTGCACAACGCGGGCGAACCAAGTCCGGCCCCGCGTGACGCCCCAGATGTCGTTGAGCGTTGTCTCGATGTTCGCCAACAGCGAGATCCCGACGAAGATGACGCCGATGATCGCGGTCGCTCCGAGGGCGCCACTGTTCACTTTCTTGATCGATTCCTTGATGAAACCCGAGACCTTGGCGCGCGCGTCCGCGGGCACTTCCGACTGCATTGTGCCGTGGATGGAGGAAGGCTCTGTTTCCGGGCCAAAGAGCGATTCGAAAAGGTTCTCATCCTCCATCTCGGCCGTGGACAGCGCGTTGGTCGTTTGGGGAACCAGACCCAGTTGGGGCGCCAATTTCTCGATCGCGAGGTCGATTGCCGCGTCGATTTGTTTGTCGCCCTCTTCCGTCTTCAGCAGGGAAGTCGAGATGCTGACGATCACGGCGAGCAGCGGGACCAGCGACAGAAGCGTCGTGTAGGCCAGCGCGGTTGCGCGGACGGGGCAGCGGTTCTGGATGAAGTTCTGGATGACCATCGTCCAGAAACGCTTGGCCCGTTCATGGAACGGCAACTTGTCCTCGTCGTGGATAAGTTCCAGCGTGTCGCCCGACGCCCGGCTCAGGGTGGTCTCGCTGCCTCCGTGCTCGGATGGTGATTGATCGGCCATAGTGACGAGGAACTCTATTGTCCCGGGCAAACTTTGACCAAGGACGAATGGGAGTCCTGGGAATGGACCGGTGCCCGGGACACAGGTCCTCTGCGAGGACTAGGGGCGGATCGTCAGGATTGGCGGCGACGGTGTCGGTCAGAGCCGGCGCTCCGAAGTGTAATGCGTCTCGTCTTCGCGCGCGCTGCAGTGTTCTGGAAGCCGCCGATGGCCTTCAGGTTCTACCGGATATCGGGGCCGAACCGGCAAAATAGTCGGCCTCCTTGTGACAGATTTCGTCATGCCCGTAGCCATCAAAGGCCGAGAGTTGGCGGACTGGATTCAGGCAATCGGTCCCCGACTGCGGGTGGTCTTCCCTATCGGGTTCAGGGAGGAGGTCGCCGGCCGGGAAATGCTGCTCAAGGCTGGCCAGAACTTCATTCCCAAGCCCGCCTCGGCCAAGCAGATGCTGGAGACAGCAAGAAAGTTCCTCGACAGTTGAGCCTGATCTCGGCGCTGGAGAAATTCCCGTCGACGGCCCACTATCCAACTCGATGAGCAGCCCCCAATCGATCACCGTCGAGCAGTTCTTCACGGAACAGTCCGCTCCGTTGGAGATGACGCTTCTAGCCGGCAAGGACGGATTCGGCCGCGTGATCCGCGAGCCGACGGTCAACCGCCCGGGGCTGGCCATGGCGGGATTCACCCGTTACTTCGCGTGGAAACGGGTCCAAGTGGTCGGCAACGCCGAGTTCTCGTTCCTTCGGCAGCTCCCGAAGGCTGGGCGGGTCGAGATCTTCCGGGGTCTGTTCCGTCGGCGCATTCCGTGCATCGTGTATTCGCGGAACCTTGCCCCGGAAAAATGGGTCCTGGAAGAAGCCGACAAGGCGAAGCTGCCCGTCTTCCAGACGCCGCAGGTCACGATGAAGTTCATCAACAAGGCCACGCTCGCGTTGGAATCCTTCTTCGCTCCACGAGGAACCGAGATCGGCAGCATGGTCGATATCCTTGGTGTCGGCGTGATCATCCGGGGCGAAAGCGGCATCGGTAAGAGCGAGAGCGTCCTGGCCCTGCTGGAGCGCGGCTACAGCATCGTCAGCGACGACATCACCAAGGTCGCGCTGCTCGACGGCCGTGACGTGGTGGGAACAAGCCCGGAGCTGACCCGCAATCTGATGGAGGTCCGGGGCATCGGCATCATCAACGCCGCCCAGCTCTTCGGAGTGAAGGCGGTCCGCTACGACAAACGCATCGATCTCGTGGTGACGCTGAAGGCATGGAACGACGTGACGGACATCGACCGGCTTGGACTAGAGGTAGAGACCGTGAAAATCCTGGGCGTTGAAATTCCCCACATCACCATTCCCGTCCGCCCAGGCCGGGATCTGGCCCGCCTGATTGAGGTGGCTGCGCTTCATTCCAAATTGAGGCAATCGGGGTTCAATCCAGCCCAGGATCTCGACGATCGGCTCCAGCAAATGATGATTCCCTCGGCCGCCAAGAAGTGATTTGTCCCGCTTTCGGGCAAAAACATTTGGAAAACGCCTGACCCACCGCTAATCATGCAGTCCGAGATGCAAGGTGCTTCACAAACCTCCAAAGGAAACGGGATCCAACGAGAGATGGTCATCAGCAATCGGAAGGGCATCCACGCCCGGCCCGCCGCTATGTTTGTGAAGGTGGCCAACAAGTTCGAAGCCGAGATCTTTGTCGAGAAAGACGGCGAGACGGTTAACGGAAAGAGCATCATGGGCCTCCTGATGCTGGCCGCCGGGCCGGGCAGCAAAATCCGCGTCCGTGTCGATGGTGCCGATTGCCTGAAGGCGATCGAGGAGATCGAGAAACTTCTCTCCAGCAAGTTCGGCGAGGAGTAATTCGCTGGCCGATCCTTTTCGGCGTCCTGCTACGGAAGCTCCGCGATCGGGTAGTTCTTCCAGTCGACATCGTCGAAGTGCCACCACTCCGTCGTGAGTCCGACGAATCCGTTCCTCTCCATCACCCGCCGCAGGAGTTCCCGATTTCGGATCACTTCAGCCGGCAGATTCGTGTAGTCGCGGCCTGCGCGCTCCGAGAAGTCGTCGAATGGAGTGGGCATCGGAAGCTCTTGCCCGTCGGATAGCCGTATCAGTGTCAGGTCGACAGCCGCTCCCCGGTTGTGACGGGACCCTTTGGCTGGGTTTGCCACGTAGCGGTCGTCCGGCATGATTTCCCAAAACCTCCGCTGCACCGCAAGGGGCCGGAATCCGTCGAAAATCTTAAGGCCAAGGCCTTCCGTCGCCAGTTCCTTCTGCACGCGCTTAAGCTTCTCGGCCGATCCCCAGCGGAGAAAACAGCGCGCGTCGGCATACACTTTCCGGCCGGTGAAGTTGTTCGTCGTCGCGTAGCGGATGTCCAAAGCCAACTTTGGAATCACCTTGGCAAGTTCCACGAAGTCATCCGGCTTGTCGGGAACCGACCGGCAACCGGTGGCCATCACGACCGCAAGGACGAGCGCGGCAAAGAAGGACCGGCATGAACCGCAGATCATGCGTAACAAGCAGAAGAAGCTAGGCTGGGAACCATCGGTCATTGGGTTCGTCTTTATTGGGCCTGATCTGCGTTTTCTGCGGTTTACGAAACGGACTCAGAAGACCGAACTCACATCCCGGGGAGCGACGATCTTTTCTTCCCGCGTCTTAAGGTTCTTCACCTTGGCAGTGACGGTGCCGTCCGCTCCGCGCTCGAGACGGACGGTGTGCGCCGCACCAAGTTCCAAGGCGCGCTTGAACTGTTTGTCGCCCTTGGCGGGCGTGAGGCTGTAGTCGACGGCTTTGCCTGATTCCCGGAGAAGTTGAACGACCTTCAGCGAATCACCGCGCAGGGATTCGTCCTCGACGAGCACGACCACGTCCACGGTGCTGGCGAATGAGGGCACCAGCTTCCGCACTTTGAGCAATTCGGCGAGGACGACATCACCCATTCCGAAGCCCAGCGCGGGCAGGTCCACCTTGCCCTCGCTGACCTGCTTCACGAGCTGGTCATAACGGCCGCCTCCGGCGATGGCCCGGAATTCTCCCTTGCGATCAAACGCTTCGAACACGACACCAGTGTAGTAGGCGAGGCCGCGGATGACGCCGTAGTCGACTTTGACGAAGTCGCTCAGCCCGCGCGCGCACAAGTTGTCGAGCACTGCCTGGAGCTCGGGCTCGGGCACGCTCGCGGTGATGAACTGCTGCACTTCCTCCAGTTTCACGCCGAGCGGCGCGAGTTTCTCGGCGCTGACTTCGGGACGTTCGCGCTCGATCTTGTCCACGACTTGGTAGAAGTCGTAGGCCTTGGCGGGATCGCCACCGCGCGCAGCGAAGAAGCGTTGCCACGCTTGCCGGCTGCTGAGGCGGATGACGAAGTCCTCGCTGGTCAACCCAAGCGCGCGCAGGACGTCGATGAGCAGCGCCACGATCTCGGCGTCGGCGCTGAAATCGGATTCGCCGAAGATGTCGCAGTTCAGCTGAAAGTGCTCACGCAGGCGGCCTCTCTGCTGCTTTTCATAGCGGAAGAGCTGCGGAAGGGAGAACCACTTGATGGGCTTCTTGTAAGCGCGTTCCGCCGTGGCGACCATACGGGCGACGGTCGGGGTCATCTCGGGCCGCATCGAGACGGCGCGCTCGCCCTTGTCCGTGAAGTTGAAGAGCTGGGCGACGATCTCGGCCCCGGACTTGTTCGTGTAGAGTTCCAGCGGCTCCAGTGGTGGCCCGTCGTATTCGCGGAAGCCATAGCGTCGCGCCGTCTCGCGCCAAGTGCGGAAGATGTGCTGCCGCAGGTCGCAGCTCCAAGGTTCATTGGAAGGCAGCGGCTCAGGGTAGAAATCGCGAAAACCGGGAAGGCGTTCCATGTTCAGTTGTTTATCAAAGTTGGCCCGGTAGTGAAACGGGTCCTAGCTGGCACCCGCAATCTCCGAATCGGATGTCCTAAGCTGACTTGGGCCATCGGAAAACAAAAACGGCGCTGGCCACGCGAATGGCCGCGCCGTTTGGCGGGGTAGTCAATGTCAGCCGTCAGGGTTTCTTGGGCTCGGCTGCGGCCTTCGCAGCTGCTGCTGCGTTGGCGGCGGCAACGGCCTTTGGGGTCAGGTCGAGGACCGATTCGCGCATTTCCTTGCCGGGCTTGAACTTCACTACTGCCCGCTGGGGAATGGGGACATCGGTTTCGGGCCGGTTCGGATTCCGTCCGATGCGGGCCTTGCGGACCTTGACCTCAAAAACACCGAAGTTCCTGAGTTCGACGGTCTCGCCCTTGGAGACGGACTGCGAGATGTAGTCCAGAGTCTTTTGCACCACTTCAAGCACCTGCTGTTGGATGAGCCCGGTTTCGTTTGAAATTCTGATGACCAGATCGCGCTTCGTCATAGTTTGCCTTTCCGTTGTCTTTTTCGGATTACCCCGAGGCCGTAAATCCATCGGCCTTCGACTGTTACAAGGGGGAGATTACACCGCTTTGCCAAACGCGCAACCCGTCAACGCACTTTTGCGATCCTAGCTTTCGATGATGTTGATCTCAACCGGCTCGACGCGGACTCCGTGCTTCTCCAGCCAACCGACCGCGGCTTTGAGATCGTCACGAAAGCCCTCCAATTCAAGGCACAAGATGCCGATTTCGTCGCTCACGCTAGCCTGTCGGATGTTGAAGACGACCGGGAACTTCATGGCCAGCTCCCAGATGATCGGCCGGGTGATCAGCTTCGGGGGGTAGCTCAACCAGTAACGGCGGCTGTCCTTTACCTGGGGCGCCTTGGCGACCTTCTTGGCGGGGGATTTCTTTTTGGAGGCGGGCATGGGGTTCCTTGGCGGATCAACCTCCGGCGATCGCCGGAATGATGCTGACCTCGTCGCCGTCCTTCAACGGAGTGTCCTGGTTCTTCAGGAATCGGATGTCCTCCTCGTTCACGTAGACATTGACGAAGCGGCGCACCTGGCCGGTCTCGTCGATGAGCCGGTCCTTGATGCCGGGGAACTTCGTCTGAAGTTCGAGAATGGCGGAGGCGATCGTGCCGGCCGCGACTTCGACGACGTCGAGTTCGTTGGACAGCTTGCGGAGCGGAGTGGGGATGCGGACGTTGACGGGCATAAGAATTTGTCGGTTGAATGTGGGGCAGTTTTTCGGACTCTGGCAACCGGCGAGTTGCGGTTTCAGCCTCCGGCAAAGGCGGGAATGATGCTCACTTCGTCGCCCGGTTTAAGCGGCGTGCGTTGTTCCTGAAGGAAGCGGATGTCCTCTTCGTTCACATAGACCAGCACGGAACCGCGGACCTTGCCGGTCTCGTCGACGATCCGGTCGCGGATGCCGTGGAACCGCCGATGAAGCTGGTCAATGGCTCCCGCAACCGTGTCGGGCTGGACGTGGAGCAAGTCGGCCCCGTCGCAATAGCGGCGGAGCGTTGGGGGAATGCGGATGGCGACAGGCATCGGCGTGGAGAATTCGGATCAAGCAGGTGCCAACGTCTTTGCCGATTCGAGCAGGCTCTCGAACTCGCGCAGGCTCGGGCGGATCTCACGCGGTTCGCCGACATGGCCGACGACGGCATCGAGAGTCTTGAGACCGTTGCCGGTGATGCAAAGGACGGCGGAATCGGTGGCGGGAATCTTGCCTTGGGCGATGAGTTTTTTGGCCACGCCAACGGTCACGCCGCCGGCGGTTTCGGCAAAGATGCCTTCGCACTCGGCCAACAGGCTGATGCCTTCGCGAATCTCGTCGTCGGTGACGTCCTCACCATGACCGCCGGTCTCCTTCATCACCTTGAGGGCATAGAAGCCGTCGGCCGGCGTGCCGATGGCGAGGGACTTGGCGATGGTGTTCGGTTTGACTGGCTTGAAGAAATCGAGGCCGGCCTTCTGCGCCGACGTGATCGGGCTGCAGCCTGTGGCCTGAGCGCCATGGATCTTCCAACCGGTGTCAGTCGTGATGCCGAGCTTGGAAAACTCCTGGTAGCTCTTGTGGATTTTCGTCAGCAACGAGCCAGATGCCATGCAGACGACGGTGTGCTTCGGGATCTGCCAGCCGAGCTGTTCCTGGATTTCGAAGCCCATCGACTTCGAGCCCTCGGCGTAATAGGGGCGCATGTTCACGTTCACAAACGCCCACGGATACTTGCCCGCGATCTCCGCACAAAGGCGGTTGACCTCGTCGTAGTGGCCCTTGATTCCAATGACGTTCGCCCCGTAGACGAGCGAATTGATGATCTTTCCCTGCTCCAGATCCGAAGGGATGAAAACGTAGGTCTCCATGCCGGCCGCGGCGGCATTGGCCGCGACGGAGTTGGCGAGATTGCCGGTGGAGGCGCAGGCGGCGGTCGTGAAACCGAGTTCGCGCGCGCGGCTGAGCGCAACGCTGACAACGCGGTCCTTGAAAGAGAGGGTTGGGTAGTTGACGGCGTCGTTCTTGACCCAGAGTTCGCGGATGCCGAGGCGCTTGGCTAGGCGGTCGGCTTTGACGAGCGGTGTGTATCCCACCTGGGCGCCCACGGTCGGTTCACCGGCGATCGGCAGAAGTTCGCGGTAGCGCCACATGGTCTTGGCGCGCGACTCGATGCTTTCTCGGGTGAGGGCCTTCTTGATCCGGTCGTAGTCGTAGGCGACTTCGAGCGGACCGAAGTCAAATTCGCAGACGTGCGTGGCCGCCAGCGGGTATTCCCGGCCGCACTCGCGGCACTTCAACGCCTTCATGAAACCTTGATTGCTCATGGTCTAGCTTTCCTGTGTTCACCGCCGGCACCAGGCCGGGACTGTCGTTTCGCCACGTTGCGGTCTGGGACCGCGTCTCCGTTGGTGGGGCAATGAAAAGCCCCCGTCCCGCGGAGCGAGAAGAGGGCGAAAGCGCAAACAGCTCTTCTCATCTTCGCCGCCCCGAACTGCGGAGCGACCTGGATTTGGCACCTGACGAAAAGCTGCTCGCTCTTCCGGTTGCCGTGGCTTCACAGGGCCAGTCCCTCAGCCACTCTTAATGAGATCCGTCGTATCAACGGATGCGGATTTGATGATGTAAGACATTGGTTGCGTCAACGCCTTTTTCAATTGATCCCCGTCCCGGCCATCTCGCGGTGCAGGACGGTGTCCAAAGAATTGAGCTTCAGCCAAGGCGTGCCCGATCCGATCCAATTTGCATGACGGTTCGAGAGGAAACCCAACCAAGGCGGAAGCCGGGCTTGGCGTTGTTCAGCCTGGCTTTCGCATTTGTCCTCTTCAACGGGGGCAACACGTTGAAGAACGCAACTTCCACCGACGACCTGCTCGCGGTGGTGGGCCTGACACGGGCCGAAGGCGCCGCCGTCCGGAACGATCCCAATAAGGCTTCAGACTCTCGCCTTATCACCGAGATCGACGAGAACAGCATGATTCCCCAGGACATCGCGCCAGCGCGCTACGCCGTCGGTGACACTATTTCACTGCTCGGCGGGGTGTTCGTCATCATCAGCGCATGCCTGCTCCGGTCGCGCTCGGGGCCGACGCTGATGTGAGGGTTGCCCGCCGCCGACTCCTTCATTCCTTTCCAGAAACCAAAACGCCCGGCTGATTCGATTCAGCCGGGCGTTTTCGTTGAGGGTTTCGCTTAGCCGCCAATCTGCGCCTTGTAGGACGCGGCGTCCATCAGGGCAGAAGCTTCGGCCTGATTGGCCAGTTTGATTTTGTAGAACCAGCCTCCCGTGTAGGGCTCGGTGTTCACCAGCGCCGGATTGGACGAAACGGCGCTGTTCACTTCGATGATCTCCCCGCCGACCGGCGAGTAGATGTCGCTCGCGGTCTTCACGGATTCCACAACGGCACAGGCTTCACCCGCTTTCACCGTGCGACCGGCGACAGGGAGTTCCACGAACACCACGTCGGTCAGCTCGTGCTGGGCGTGGTCGGTGATGCCGACCGTGGCGGTGTCGCCGGTGATACGGACCCACTCGTGGGACTTGGCATACTTCAACTCGGGAAGGACTTGGCTCATATTCTTGGAGGATTGTTGTAAGGCGGCTTCGAGCGGGTCAATCAGGCTTTACGAAAGATCGGCTTCTTCACGATCTCGGCCGGGAACTTCCGTCCGCGAATCTCGATTTCGATCTTCGAGCCAACTTCGGCCGACGCGGGCGGCACGAAGCCCATGCCGATGCCGCAGTTCAACGACGGGCTCTGCGTCCCGCTCACCACGTCGCCGGCCTTGGCGCCGTTGATGAAGATCGGATAGCCCGGACGCGGTGGTGGCGCGGCACCGGTCATCTTGAAGGCGATGGATTTCTTCGTCGCGCCCTTTGCTTTCTGCTCGGCCAGAACAGTCCGGCCGACGAACTCGCCCTTGTCCAAGGCGACGAAAAAGCCCACGCCCGCCTCGATGGGCGACGTGTTCTCGTCGAGTTCATGGCCATAGAGCGGGTAACATACTTCGGTGCGGAGGGTGTCGCGCGCGCCTAGGCCGCAGGGCTGGATGCACACGGTGTGTCCGAGCGCCAACGCCTTCGTCCACACCTCTTCGATCACGGATGCCGGAGCGACGACTTCGTAGCCGTCCTCGCCCGAGTAGCCAGTGCGGGCCACCCAGACTTTCTGGCCGGAGAACGGCCACGCGCCGATCTGGTTCTTCTTCAATTCGGACGCCTGAACACCGGTCATCCCCGCAAGCGCGCCTCCGGGGAAAAGCTGGTTGATGAACTCAACCACGCGCGGACCCTGGATAGCGACCGCGCCAAGGCGGTCCGAGGCGTTCTCGAAGATGACGCCGGAGCGATGCTGCGACTGGCAGATGCGTTCCTGCAGCCACGCCACGTCGATCTCAATCCGGCTGGCATTGATGATAAGCAGGAACTCCATCGGCGCGATGCGGTAGACGTAGAGGTCGTCGATCGTCCCGCCGCGCTCGTTGCACATCTGGCTGTATTGCCCGAGGCCGACGGTCAGCTTCCGGACGTCGTTGGTCAGCGTCTCGTTGAGGAACGCCTCAGCACCCGGTCCCGTCACGAGCGCCTCGCCCATGTGGCAGATGTCGAAGATGCCGGCGGAACGGCGGACGCAGAGATGCTCGTCCGTGATGGAG
>Ga0163144_10022496_pt1 | contig 12489 bp, 13 predicted proteins | sample OliLak19BULKMAT1_FD_123175 | JGI IMG/M metagenome (GOLD analysis project Ga0163144, IMG submission 123175) | Freshwater microbial mat bacterial communities from Lake Vanda, McMurdo Dry Valleys, Antarctica - Oligotrophic Lake LV.19.BULKMAT1 | ecosystem: Environmental > Aquatic > Freshwater >... | reverse complement strand
CATTTCTTTACAAGACCGCAAAACCAACTATTGAGATATCAGAACCAAGCGACGGACACAAAACTCCAAGAGATGAAATTAAGGTTGTTGGCAAGACTAACTCCGGTGAGGAAATGACGGTTCACGTTCAAGGTGCACTTACTACGGTAGATGCGGGAGGTAGCTTTCAGTCCTTTGTGAGACTCAAGGAGGGCGAAAATAAAATCAAAATTGTTGTCAACGATGCGGCTGGAAACTCCGAGGAGAAGGAAATCACTGTTTTTTACGAGAAGTAAGACCGATCAAAACAGGCCAGAGAAACAATATGAACGGGTGAAGTATGATATTGTCAAATAAAGAGTAGACTCCTAAAAATACGGCTGAGATTAGGGCAAATTGACCTATCTTAGCGACCGTGAATAGCCAGTAGGCAAAGGCTATGAATCCTAAAGCTCCTGTAGTCACCAAAATAATTAAGTAGGAAGAATGAAACGATGCTCCCGCATGGCTTTTCCCCCTATTTTCTTGTTCTTCATTAGGCTTAAAGTAACGAATTCTATTGTAGCCAATACCTACGATGGAATTATTCTGCCAGATTTTCAGACCCCGATTATAGTCCTCAACTCTAGACTCAATCGTTGAGGTTCTTAGGAGATTTACTCCTTCGCCGAATGGCTTTGGCGCGAGAGTTACAAACATCGCTAAGACTACTGTACCGGCCAAAATAACTTTAAAATTTTTCTTTATCAGCATGCCGTATGCCAGGCACGAGGAGAAAGTGGAAACTATAAATCCCCTGGAGTAAGTGAACAGTCCCAGAAGCACGAAGGTGGTCGCAAAAATAACTTTTGTTAACATTGGATTTAGTCTTTTGCTAAATAGAATAAAGATTAATATCAGTCCATAGACTGCCCCTGCCACCGAGGTGTCTAAGAAAAGACCGAAAACTCGGTTTTGGTGTGGATCCCAACCCAGATACTGAAGATTTCGCAGGTTGGTGTAGAGAAAGTACTGAACAACTCCAGTTATCGCAGCAAAAGCCAGAGACATCTTAACTGCGATTGGTGAAATTAATCTGCTAGCAAAATAGTCTATCGTCAAGCCAAATCCGAAGAGGTAAAGTGAAACTCTCAGCAGGTACATAAAGCTGACAACATTGGCGTATGTGGTTACTCTGCTAATTCCCAGGAGAAAGGTGATGATCAATGCACTAAGAAGAAGAACTAGCGCCCTTGTCATTTTAAGATCATTTCTCTGTGTCGTCATCAAGAGGACAATCCAGAGGAAGTAGGGAATTTCGTACAAGTAAACATTAATCTCTTGCTGATTAAAGGAAACTCTCCCGATCTGACCCAATAAGAAAAGACCCAATGAAACTAGAGGCAGGATCATAGATTAAGTAACTTTGCTCTTACTAAAAATGAGTGGAAGCTCATCATGAACGAGTACGCAAATCCTACTATACCGTCCAGAAATCCTAGTCTTACAAAGTATGTGTAGAAAAACTTGGCAAGGGGGTAAAAAATCATTTTTAGAGTAGAGAACTGAGTTCCATTATTTTTGAGTTCTTTGGCTCTGGCCGAACTGTACGCGTTTATCGACAGAAGGTACTCGGAGATTGTCTGATGTGGGTGGTGATCTATAAACCCTTTTAGTGAAGATGGCTTTTGCTCTGAAATAAACTCCTCATGAACAGTACCCTTCCAAATTCCTGAGTTCTTCTTTACGAGGCGAATAAATCCTCTGTCTCGTGCTGTTTTTGTCTCACCAAACAGAAGCTCTTTGCCCCAGAAGAAATCACGCCTCATAAGGTAATAAGCCCCAGGATGTGTTTTCAGATGTCGGTTTTCAGTGGTCAGTGCACTGATTTCTGATGGCTGATGACTGATAACTTGCTTTATCTCTTGTGCAAGCGCACTAGTTACCTCCTCGTCTGAATCTAGATATAGGAGCCAGTCTCCTTTAGCACGGGCTGCGGCAAAGTTACGCTGTTGTGAATAATCGCCAGCAAGTTCATGTCTTAGCACCGTGAGCCTAGAATTATTCTCAAAGTCCAGCTTCTCGTCAGTGTCCAGAATAACTAAAATCTCGTCAGCAAAGTACACAGATTTTATAGCAATCAGCGTACTAGCTTCACCTTTTGATAGAATAACTGCCGTTAGTTTCATACAGAAAATTATACTTGTTTCATTTTTAGAATAGAGTTTTTAGCTTGTTAACGTAGTCTTCCCAGCTGAATTTGGCTATTATCTTTTTTATGTCTACGTCCCTCTTGTTCATGGCGATCGAATTCATATTGCCTACAAAACCTTCCATTTCGTCAGCTATATGTACATATTCGGCTAGCTCAGGAATGATTGCGGACGACTTTCCTACTACGGTACAGTTCTGAGACAGTGCTTCTAAAACTGGGAGATTAAAACTTTCATGATGAGATGCAGACAGATAGCTTGTAGCATCTACGTACAGTCTGACTAGATCATTGCGATTTGCCGTTATACATCTTATTCCTAGTTTCGCATCCGCAAATTTTTGGTGATCACCGACTAAAACTAACTCAAAATCTTTGTTCGCAGATTTTTCCTTAAATATTTTGAATGCCTTAACTAGAAAATCTATGTTTTTAATCTTGTGACTCATCCCGACAAATAAAAAATATGGTCGCGCGGACTTTGGAGGCTTTGAGGACTTTATCGACTTTTTAGACTGGTTTGGTAACATATCAAACGGTACTCCAAAGGGAATAACCACAGAATCGGTAAAGCCGAACAGTTCTCCTAGCGCTTTCTTTACCTTTACAGAGGAAACGATGACCTTTTGCGCTCTGGTTGTAGCAAACATCACCTGATCTTTCAGTGCTTCAAAGGACTCCTTATAAAGCTCCTTATGTTCGTAGAAGGATAGTCCATGAAGGAAGGAGATTATTTTTGCGCCACTTAGCCAAGGTATTGCCTGACTCAGACCAAGGTAGACATCCTTTGGTCTAATCAATTCTTCAGCGCTAACTCTGACAGACATCCATGCTAGTGAGGGACTCAATACCTTGAACTCTATATTTTCCGAAACTGGTAGATGGTGGGTTCTTCTGTAAAGATACCCAGTGTAAGTGTTATCTTTGTCAAACGTCCCAATAGCTTTGAGAATGTTCTCAGTAACAATGTATGTGCCAAATTTATTAGGACTGCAAAGGGCTCCTGCGTCGACTGAAATTTTCATAGGCTATAAACACAAGCGGAACAGTTAATGCTGCGTTCAGAACTTCACACAGCACAGTAATTATCGCACTTGCATGATACGAAAACAAAGGAACAAATATTACGTTTCCGAGTACATTCAGAACGATCTGTAAAATGAATATCATTACTACCCAGTGGACCTTTCCCATAAGGTAAAGCACGTTCATACATACTGCTGAAACTAAGAGAAATGGCAGGGCAAATATCACAACTCTAAAAACATCCACGCCATCAAGAAACTCCTTACCTAAAGCAAAAGGTAGAACCAATGGGGCTACAAACCAGGAAACGACTGCGATAAAGATTCCCAAACAAAATAGTAAAACCGAGTCTCTGATAATTCTTCTTTTTACTGCAGAGTTATCGTCCAGCAGATGCTGCTTATAGACTGGTGTTGCAGCGATTGTGTAGCTCGCTCCCAAAAATATCAGCGCCTTAGCTTTGTTTTTCCCAAGATGATTAAGTTTTACTTTAGTGAAAGAGATGCTGTTTTGCTCTAAAATCGAGGAGGTTCTGTCTACTGAGCCAGCGTCAATAATAATTACTTCATCCACAATCGGTCTGAAGCTAGTGATGCAGCGTTGCAGTAGTTCTTCTGCATTTAGTGTAACCATGATTACACTGAGTCGATGATTCATTTCTTTTGAGCGATTGCCAGAAGTAACCCTCCATTATATAGTTTCCATAGCAAGGGTCGTAGTATTAAATAGAGGAAGAAGATTAATGGCAGGGTTAATGCCTTGATTAGCTTTCTTGCAAACGGCGATTTTATTTTTGTGTAGTTACCGCTCAAGCTAAGCCAGAAGTCTGTCTTGTTTTCAAATGACTCAAGATACTTAAGTCTGAATCCAGTCTGCGCTAAAATATTTTTCAGTGACGTCCTTGAAAAATGAAAGTAATGGTCCTGCACCATCCACCAGGGCCAGTTTGGGGAAAGTACTCTCATGGTACTTTTATAGTTTGGCACAAGTATGACTACATAACCGTTTAGTTTGAGTAGTTCTCGCGTCTTATGCAGCGCGTTTATTGGATCCTTAAAATGCTCGAGCACATCAAGAAATGTCACCGCTGAGTAGACTCTTCTCCTACCGCGAAACTTCATAAACGTCCTCTTGACCCAAGAAACTTTTTTGGCCCTCTCCAGGAAAATTGGTTTTAGATTTGGCTCGAGTAAGGTTACGTTGAATAGCTTCTGTTTGGAAAGCAAAGCTGAGAAGAGACCAAATCCGCCACCGACATCCAGTACCTTACCGTCATTCACGAACATACTCATTCGCTCTATGACTCTCTCATATTTGTGCACCGATTCAACGAACCTCTCATTCGCCGAGAGAGCTGAATAGAATTTAGTTGTACCGTATAGCTTCCTTTTTGTTCCGGTAACTTTGGATGTGACCGAGAGTTCACAGTGAGGACATTCATATATTTTAATGCGTCCGATTCGGGCCACAGTTACGAAAGTTGATCTCTGGCAAAGAATGCATCGCTTTGTTTTCATACTGTCAAAACAACCTAAGTTGAAATTTTTGTAGATTATAGTCAATAGACTGGTTGCTAGCAACAGCTAAACTTTGCTGTGGCCGCCGATCAATGCCCAATCTGCAAATTTCCAAAAGCTTCATTCTTCGCATCAAGAGAGAATTATTCGTACTATAAATGTGAGGTATGCCAACACCTGTTCTTAGAGCCCATGCCTTCGGACAGTCTACTGAAGGAACTGTACTCTGGCGATTACGAGTTCAGAGTGGACTGTACTTCGCTCCGCCGATTCAAGGAAACAGCTCAAAGCATAATTAAGAAGATGATGCAACTACAGCCAATGGGAGTTGCTTTACTAGATATTGGTACGGGTTATGGAACATTTGTTGAGATTGCTTTACTGAACGGCCTTGATGCTATTGGTATAGAGCCATCGCGATCTCTGTATAGACTTGCTCACGCAAAGTTGAAGAGCGGAATTTTGCACAGTGATCTTTATGGCTTTTCTAGAAATTGTAAAAAGAGGTTTGACTTCATATCTGCGATTCACGTTATCGAACATCAGAAGGATCCAAAAAAGTTCTTTACTACTCTCTTTAAACTCCTCAAACCTGGGGGAGTTCTGTACATAGAAACTCCTAATAGCTACGGGCACCTAGCTATGGCCGAAAAGGAAAACTATACATTCTTAACTCCGCCAGACCACATCCATTTGTTTTCGAAAAAATCGTTTGAGATGATGTTCAGTAAGTTGAATCAAACTATAGTATGTTCGTACATCACCTATAGTTATCCTGAGCATCTTGTCGGTATATTGAGAACCATAAAAAATGGCAAGTCCTATAAGCATAAGGCTAGAAAACGTGAAGTCAGTAAGAAATTAAATAGGGGAGTGCTGACTGAAAATAATCTTCCCTTTTTTGACAGAAATATTGCTCCTTTGCTGACTCCCCTACTTAATTTGGGAAATAGGGGAAGCTTCCTTCAGATATTTATTCAAAAAAAGAATTGAACTCAAACTCTACCTTGTTATAATTATGGAATGTTGACCGTCATGTTGTTTTTTTGGATCCTGTTATTCCCCTACCATACCATAGCCCAAACGGTTGCTCCCGCGCCTATTGTAACTCCAACCGAAGCACCAACGCCAGCCATAACTTCTACGCCTGGACCTTCAGCCACTCCAGAACCGACTGCCGCAACAACATTCTCAACAAGTGATTCAACACCAACTACCGTACCACAACCCACACTTGAGCAAACCACAAATACACAATCAAGTGGAGTTGGAGGTAATGGATTGGTTGATGAAAAAGAAAACGATACGGGACTTGGTTATGCGGACGATAATGCTCTTGGAGCCACTACGCCCCAAACCGTTAGTTCTTCTGGTGACAAAGACCTCTTAACTACCTTAATTTTTCTTACCGCCGCTGTGATACTAGTTGTCTGGACAACCTATATAATTTTGATCCAGAAAGGGATAATTAAGTCTGGAATCCAAAAAAACAAGCACACGGGAGGAATTACTCCGCAACCACTTACTTAACCTTGGCTTTGATAATTTTCATTATCTCCTCCGCTAACTTGTCAGGATCGTGTCGGATTAGGCTTCTTCTTATTCTGTCAGAGCTAGATTTCTTAGCTGGCTCGGAGGTAACTAGGTCTTGCCTACCGACCTTCAGATCACCACTAGCCACCAGATCATTCTTAACAGGGAATTCATGAAGATCTTCGTATAGCTTTAGAATCTCAGCGGGAAAGATGCTTGAGTTAATTAGCACGTGATCTATTTTAGTCCCTCCCAGATACTGCTCTAGTGTAGAGACATGATCCTGTGCAGAAAAATTATAGGTCTGTCCATATTTTGTCATCAGATTCATGGTATATATTTTCTTTGCTTTAGAGTTTAGTATGGTTTCTGCAATTCCTTTAACTAGAATGTTTGGAAGTATGCTCGTAAACAGGTCGCCTGGACCTATGAGTATGTAGTCCGCTTCTGCTATTGCTCGTACAGCGTCTGGATTGGCTTCACCTGCTGGTTCCAAATACAGTCTCTTAATTTTAAGAGTACCGTCATGCTTTGGCTCATCTATGAAATGCTCTTCATTAACAACTAGCCCGTTCTCGTACTCAGCGAAAAGATGTGTGTTCGTATAGGTAACAGGAATTACCGTGCCCCTGATCCTAAGTATTTTGCCGGTCTGTGATATTGCATCTTTTTGAGACCCCAGTATGTCTGATAGCGCCGCGATAAATAAATTTCCAAATGTCATTCCGCTTATACCTTGTCCTTTTTCAAATCTGTACATGAAGAGCTTTCGAAGAAGACCAATTTCCCCATCTTCATCAGAAAGCGCTACTAAACAAGATCGTATATCGGACGTTGGTAAATGACCAAACTCATCACGTATACGCTTGTTACTACCGCCTGAATCACTCATAGAGACAACCGCAGTAAGATCGATTGGGTACTTCTTCAAGCCCTGTAAAACAACGAAGCTTCCTGTTCCCCCTCCTATCACAACAACTTTTTTTTTCATAATATTTTTTGGACCTTACGGACCTTGCTGACCTTACAGACTTTATAGACCTTACGACTTTATGGACTATTTAACAGTCACCGACTTCGCTAAATTCCTCGGTTTATCCGGATCTTTCAAACCTTTTGCTAATGCGGTGTAGTATGCTAAAAGTTGAGCAACCACAATCTCTAGTATAAGGGTTGCGTCCCCTACGTCGGCCACATTAAAGTAGTAGTCAAAAACTGGGTGAGGTTTCGGACTGACTCCAATTATGTATCCTCCTCGTGCACTTACCTCCTGCGCGTTTGAGATAATCTCATCATAAGTTTCATCAAGGGGAGCGAGAACAACAACAGGAGTACCCTTCTCTACCAGAGCAAGAACTCCGTGTTTTAACTCACCTCCGGCAAATCCTTCTGCATGAACGTAGCTCGTTTCCTTCATCTTCAGAGCGAACTCTAACGCCGCTGGATACGACAGTCCTCTACCTAGAACATACATGTGCTCTTTTTTTGAGAGCGCTTTAGCAAGTTTTACAAGCTTCGATTTATATGCCGGCACTAGAAGTTTCTTTATGCCAACCGCTGCTTTTTCAAGAGATTTTTGACCTCCTTTTTCCTTGCCGACTAAGGCCGAGGCGGCATAAATGAGCACAGCGATCATTGCAGTGAAGGCCTTTGTTGATATCACCGCTTTCTCCGGGCCAGCATTAAGAAGTAACTTAAAATCGCAGATTCTGTACAATGTCGACCCAAGGACATTTGTAATAATAGCAGTCTGAGACCCCCTTCGAATCGCTTTCTGGACTGGTTGCACAACATCAATCGTCTCCCCGCTTTGCGATATAGGAACTATCAAACTTTTTTCAGTGAGATAATCTTCCAAATAATCAAACTCGGATCCTATCCCAAAGTTTACATGGTGCTTCGCAATTCTGGAAAATAGATATGTCCCCGCTAATGCTGCGTAAGAGGCCGTTCCACAACCTAGAAAGAATGTCCCTTGAGCCGCTTGTATTTTTTTTGCTAGATCTTTAATCGGCTTATGATTTAATGTTGCGATATTAAGAATGATTTGGGGTTGCTCGTTTATCTCCTTTATCAAAAAGTGCGGGTATGAGCCAAGTGATGCGCTCTCAATCTTCCAGTTAATCCTTTCAAATTTAAATGCTTTTTTGGCTCCACTTGGTAACTTTAGTATCTGAGCCGCACTTGCAGAAAGGATTGCCAACTCACCGTCTTCCAAGAAGTACAGATTTCTAGTGTACTTAAGTATCCCCACAGCATCGGAAGCAATATAGTGCTCGCCTTCTCCCTGACCAATTACTAATGGGGAACCGTTTTTTACACAAACTATTTCCTTTGAAAGAGTGTGCATGACCACTATGGCGTTAAGTCCTGTTAATCGATTGAAGGTGTTGCGGACAGAGGTTGCGAAACCATTTCCCTTCTTAAGCTCGAAGTCAATCATGTGAGGGATTACCTCTGTGTCGGTTTCGGATGTGAAGTCATAGCCATTTTTGATAAGCAGCTTTTTCAACTCAAGAAAATTTTCGATAATGCCGTTATGAACGACCGCTAATGTTCTGTCCTTGTTTGTGTGTGGGTGTGCGTTGGTTATAGTGACGCCTCCATGAGTTGCCCAACGTGTGTGACCTATGCCTAGAGAGCTTGGAGAGAGAGTGGTGTTGGCACTACCAATTTTTCCAGTATGTTTTTCTGAAGTTATTTTTTTATTATGCTTGACGCTAATTCCCCAGGAGTCATAACCACGATACTCGAGAGTCTTTAGCCCGCCAAGAATCATCTGGGCTGTACTTTGTTCTCGTCCTACGTAGCCAAAGATTCCGCACATATAAGCCTACATTGTACTTAATCCGTCGTGGAATGTCGTACAAGAATAATCTTGTTTTCCTTGTCGGGAGGACTCGCAACTCGGAAGCCTAGTCTCTCGTATGTTTTTATAGCGCTAACATTATTGCTGGACGTTCGCAGCCAGTAGTTTGAGTGCCCATATCTTTTGAGTGCCTCGTCAAAAAACCAGCTTGAAAGACCTTTGCCTCTTGCCTCTCCGTAAAGTCTAATGGCGGCGGTCGTGTCAAACTCTGGCTGAATCAATTGATTAGACATTTTTTGCACCCAAGCTATTCCTAGCAGTGTGTTAGTAGTGTCTGTGAGAATGTACAGAGAAGGTTCGCTTATGAGCCAAGTATCGAACGCCTCTCTGTTCTTAAACCGAGTACTGTCAGAGGTATTTTTCACCACCTCTTGATCGTTAATAGAGTGGTGAATTAGCTCCTCTATCTGCGACTCAGTCATAGTTGTCTCTATTCGTAAGTCTTCCTTGTCCATGAAGTCATTTTACTCGATTTAGTCAGGAATTTTCCAACAATTTGAAGAAGCAAACCCAGCAATATTTACTTAGACATTCTGTTCAGAACAATCTCATCAGGCGACATTCCTTCGATTTCGGAGAGGTACACGAGAACTTCTGCAACTTTTGTAGGCTCCATAAATGTAGAGATGTCTGGCTTAACTTCTAGGTCGTCGTAAAGTCCTGTCTTGACACCTCCTGGATGAAAACTCGTCACTCGTATATTATTTTTCTTAGCCTCGTGCCTCAAGCTTAAAGTAAATCCGTAAAGACCAAATTTTGTAGCGTTATACATTGTGTGATTTGGCTTTGCTTCTTTGCCTGCTGTTGAGTTTACAAAAATAATGTGACCGAACTGTTGCTTTACCATTAGAGGATATAGTTTTTGAGTAAAGAGCATTGGCGTCTTGAGATTTATCTCAACTATTCGGTCCACCTGGTCTTTTGTGTTAGACTCAAATGGCTGGAGATAGATAATTCCTGCATTATTTACTAGTATGTCTAGCCGCTTGTGTTTCGTTTCGACGAGCTCCCTAATCTTATCTTGCGTTTCCTCTTTTGTTAGGTCGCCCACCACAACATCGATATTTTCATTATTCTCAAACTCCTTAAGTTTGTCTCTGTTCTGCCCTGTGACAACGACAGAGTAGCCCTTTTGAAGATATAGTTTAGCTACTTCTTTACCAATTCCGTTTGATGCACCCGTCACAATCACGACCTTTTTCATAATGACGATTATATCACTTTCAGAATATCTGGTAGGTGAGTAGATTTCTTACCTGTTCTTATGAATTTCGCTTTGCCGATATGTAGTGGGATATTTTTCACTTGCCTCGATTAAAGTAATTATGCTGGTTATTCCATTATGTCTGAATGTGACAGCACTATTAGCGTATATGGCGATTTTAGCAGCAGAGAGTTCCACCGAGGCTTTTGTTGCGTTGTCAGGATAAATAACTACAGAATTATTTCTTCTTTCCATTACGAATTATATCAGATCTGACTGTTCTAGCAATATAAACATCACTTTCCGACAATGCTCTGCCTAACTGTGCGAAGCCGAGTTAGACTCTGTGGGATAGCGATTTTGACCAAGAACTATTAAAGGAATTAAACAATGAAAAGTATGCGCTTTCTCTACTATGCTATGATATTGATAAGAACATTTGTAGAATAAGGAGAAGGGATGATTTATATGCGAAGAGTTTCTTAGCAAATTAAGCTAATAACACTATGACAGATGAGAAAACCTTAAGGACTATTGCTATTAGCTCTCATGAAGCGATTGCTAAAAAGGCTAAGGAGTCCGGATTGCATATTAAAACCCTTATTTTTACGTCTGGCAAAATCAAAGACCAATCGGTTTTGCGCGCTTTAAAAAAAGGAGATGTAGAAAAATTATCATTGTTACATAAAAACTTAAATCTTGGGTTTGTTTATGTTACGAATATGTCAAAATTACTAATTCCACTAGGTAGGACTGTCAAAACCTTAGAGGTTACTATTTCATCATCCGAGAACGATGATAAGATTTTATTACATAAACTTCTCTCGCTACAGCGATCTTTTTAGGCGTAATTTCAAAACCGAAAAATCTCATAAAGTTTAACCTTTAGCGCCTTAGCAATCTTAGATAGTGTCTCTGTTGACGGATTTCGTTCACCCCTTTCAATATAGCCGATATACGCTCTGTTCAGGCCAGCCTCGAGGGCAAGTTTTTCTTGCGACATCCCCTTTTTAAGCCGTGTTTGCCTTACTTTTCTTCCTATTTGTTTTGATTCTTGAGTTACCTTGTCCACGCATATATTTTCATCGAATGTTGACCAGTAGTCGACTTACTGGTAGTATATATTTTGTGAAAAGGTTATTGAATTTCGCCGGCTTGCTATTCATAATTAGTTCAATACTATTTCTAATAGTTTACTCGCTTATTGTTACGGTTAACTCTAATGAAGATTTTGCGAGAGATCTTTTTGGTTTCCCCATTTCTCATCCACCATTATGGACTTCTTATGTCCCATATTTAGGTTCTTATCTGGGATTTATTTTTGAGTTTTTTTCAATACACGGACTTATTTCAGTAATTATTTCTGTCTCACTTTTTGGCGTTGGCTTGTTCTTGCTGAACCTTAGTGAGAAGAAAAATAATAAACAAAGAGAGATAGAGGAAATTATTACTAATCCAAACCTTCCAGATGTTATAAAACAAGAATTTATTAACAGAGATAAGTAAAATGATTGATTTTTTTCAAATCATATCAGCTAAAATAACAACTTTTGTTGTAGTAGTGATAGTTGCTATCATAAGTATCCTGCCTGGGGATACCTCTCATGTAAATAAACCTGCGGATACCTCGACTGCCACATCTTCAGCTACCGTTTCAGCGTCACCTTCCCCATCTGTTTCCATTACACCCACCATTGCTCCAAAAGTTCAAAATAAAGTTGAAACTAAATCAACAACTGAGCAAGTAACAAACGAGCCCTCAACCAAAAGAATCGCCACCGATCAAAAAACCCAGAGGCCAAAGGTTGATTCAGCTATAGGTATTGAACAATGTCTAACCTATGCTAAAGAACAGAGGAAGGAGGAAGAAAGAAAAGTTAATGAGGAGTATGCCCAATCAGAACCTAAAATAGTAGAATTAGCCGCTTCTCAAAATAATTATCAGACTGAAACAACTGCATTAAAATATGGCCTTATAACACAAAAGGATGTTGTTCGTTCTGCAGATCGCTTTTTAGAGGTAGTTAACCAAGGCTATCCTCAAGAAACAGCACAAAGTATCGCTACAAGCGAGTACAACTCGTACAGCGCATATCTTCGCTCGCTTCACGGCTGGGCGGTAAATGAGCTTAGTAAATGGAACAATATTTCAAGAGATAAGTTTGATACT
>Ga0163144_10022493_pt1 | contig 12491 bp, 16 predicted proteins | sample OliLak19BULKMAT1_FD_123175 | JGI IMG/M metagenome (GOLD analysis project Ga0163144, IMG submission 123175) | Freshwater microbial mat bacterial communities from Lake Vanda, McMurdo Dry Valleys, Antarctica - Oligotrophic Lake LV.19.BULKMAT1 | ecosystem: Environmental > Aquatic > Freshwater >... | reverse complement strand
CGGCTATTTCCCGGACCTGCCCGGCGGCCTTTATCAGCAGCGTCTGTATGAACGCGCCTATGTGTGCAGCTTTCGCGCCGACCATCCGCGCATCGGCCAGCGCTTGAGCCCGCGCCAGTACGCCAGCCTCGACCACGCGGTGGTGCGAACGTCGGCGCGGATTCACGAGGCGGTGGACCGCGAGCTGAAGCGCGCCGGCCTGGCGCGCCGCGTGGTGCTGGCTACGGCGCACTACACCGCCTTGCCGCCGCTACTGGCCGCCAGCGACCTCGTCGCTACCCTGCCGGAGGAGATCGCCCGCGTGTTCGCGACCTACGTGCCGATCCGCTCGCTGCCCTCGCCGGTGCGCCTGCCCAACGTGGTTCTGCGGCAATACTGGCATCGTCTCTACCACCAGGACGCCGCCAACCGCTGGTTCCGCGCCCTGGTCGCGCGGCTGTTTGCCGAAACTCAGCGCCGCGCCGGCGGGTAGAGCCAGCCGAACACGATCGCCCCCGCCGCCGTGCCGGCCAGTTGCGCGGCGATGAAGGCCGGCGCGTCGGCCGGTGCGATGCCGGCGAACGTGTCGCTCAGCGCGCGGGCAAGGGTTATGGCGGGGTTGGCGAAGCTGGTGCTGGACGTGAACCAGTAAGCCGCGCCGATCCACGCCGCCACGGCATAGGGAATCGCCTCGGCGCGGGTGCGGCTCACTGCCCAGATCGTGCCGATCAGACCAAAGGTGGCGACGAACTCGCCAAGGCCCTGCGCCCAACCGCTTCGTGCGTGGGTCGAGAGCGAGAGGAGCGGCAGGTCGAACATGGCATGCGCCATCATGGCGCCGGCCAGGCCACCCAGTATTTGCGCTGCAACCAACGGCGCCACGTCGCGCCATCGCACGTCGCCACGCCAGGCCAGCATCAGCGTCACCGCCGGGTTGAACTGCGCGCCGGACACCGGCCCCAGCATCAGGATCAGGGCGATCAGCGCGGCCACGGTGGCGAAGGTGTTGGCCAGCAGCGCCACGGCGACATTGCCGCCCGCCAGCCGCTCGGCCATCACGCCCGAGCCGATCACGGCGGCGAACAGCAACAGGCTGCCCAGCGCCTCGGCCGCGAGGCGACGGGGCAAGGTTGCGTTCATGCCGGCGTGCGCTGCTCCAGCCTGCCGATGCGACGCGCCTCGGTCTCGCGCGCCATGCGGTCGAGCGAGCGCAATGGCAGGCTGGCGAAAATCTTGATGCGGTTGCCCAGCTCGCGGAACGCGCGGTGGAACGCTGCCTTCTTCTCCAGCTCCGACCCCTCCACCGCAGCGGGGTCTTCGACGCCCCAATGGGCGGTGACCGGATTGCCCGGCCAGATCGGGCACATTTCGCCGGCCGCCTGGTCGCAGACGGTGAAGACGAAATCCATCGCCGGCGCGCCGGGCGCGGCGAACTCGTCCCACGACTTGCTGCGATAGCCGTCGGTCGGCAGGCCCGCCGCCGCCAGTTCGGCCAGCGCCAGCGGATGCACCTGGCCCTTGGGGAACGAGCCGGCGGAAAAGCCGCGCAGGCGGCCCTGGCCGAAATGCGTGACCAGCCCCTCGGCCAGGATGCTGCGCGCCGAATTGCCGGTGCAGAGGAACAGGATGTTGAAAACCGGGTCGGTCATGTCAGGCTCCAGCGGTTCTAGGCGGCGCAGCACGCAGCCTGGGCGGGCTTGGCGGCTTTGGCTGCCGGCGCGCAACAGGCTGCGGCGGGTCGGGTGATCGGGGTCGGGTCGCCATAGGTGGTGGCAGGCCCCAGCGTGTGGAACGTCTCCCAGGCGATGCCTTGCGGATCGTGCACCCAGTGTTTGTCCGAGTGAGCGTAACAACAGGTGGCGCCGGTTTGCTGGAAGGTGGTTTCGCCCGCGGCGTGCAGTTGGGCCGCCAGCGTTTCGAGTTCGCCGGCCTCATCGACCTGGATGCCGAGATGATCGACGCCGACCGCGCCGCCATGGCTGGAGATGGCGAAGTTCACCCGGGGCTCGTCCAGCATCCACTTGGCATAGTCAGCCTTCAGCACCGTGGGCGGCGCACCAAACAGGCTGGCGTAGAACGCCACCGATGCATCGATGCTTTCAACCGACAGATTGACGTGAAACCGCTTGCCCATCGTTTGCTCCTCTCTTCCCGGTTTCGCTCTTGCCGGGCGCACAGACCGGCGCGCACAGGTCCGGCCGCCCGCCGCAGCAATTTTCCATGAGGTAGGCCACCAGGCCGTTCATCGCCGCGAAGTCGGCGGCATAAATCAGCGACCGCCCGGCGCGCCGGCAGGTCAGCAGGCCCGACTGCTTGAGTTGTGCCAGGTGGAATGACAGGGTTGGCAGCGGCAGGCCAAGCTGCGCGGCAATCAGCCCGGCGGCGGCGCCGTCCGGGCCGCGTCCCACGAGGTAGCGAAAGATCGCCAGCCGGCTGTCTTGAGCCAAGGCGGCAAGGGCGGTTACGGCCGATAATGATTCCATAATTCCGGAAATATCAAATAATTTGCTTGACGTCAAAAGTTTTTGGGCCTGTGGAAGGGCAAGGTCGTCCTCTCGCCGCCAATTTTACCAAGCTGTCCCATAGCGGTTCAAAAAGACAACAAATGCGAACCGATGCTAACGCCCACGGGTTTGCAACCCATCAGACGCGAAATTCGCTGGCCACACTGTGATTCTGTGGTGCAGGGCGGCGGTGGAACAACGTTAATATCGCGTTATGCTGGTGCATCGCCCGTTAATCACCCGCCCGATTTTCGTTGTTCGCGTCGTTTTCCCAGGAGAATCAGTATGGTCCAGGCAGTGCAACCGCGTTTTCAGCCCGGCGTCGAGATTCCGCAACCCGCGTCCCCGCCGCTCGACGACGCCCAGCGGCTCGTCATCCTGCTCACCCGCATCATGCAGAAAGGCGGCGTGCAGTTCGCCATCCGCCAGAACATGCAGGAATGGGGCGAGGCGGTGCTGCAGATGGAGGGCAATGACGGGCTGAACCCGACCTTCGATCCCGAGCAGACCGACGACCTGAATCCGGCCACCGCGTTCTGGGTCGAACTGGCCGACGAGGAGGGCCGCCCGATCGCCTGCATCGCGCACCGCATGTTCGAGACGCCGTATTTCCCGCGCCTGATGGAGACGATGGCGATGTGGTACCCGAAGGTCGGCCATTTGCACGAGCAGGAACTGGTCCTGCCGCGCGACATGCCGGTCATCGGCGGCAAGGTCGGCCATGGCGGCGGCCTGGTGGTCGATGCCAAGCATCGCGGGCGCGGCTTTTCCTGGATACTGCCACGCGTCGGCCGGGCGCTGGCCACCCGCCTGTTCGGCATCGACTGGTACACCTCGATCGAGATGGGGCACATCCACGACCATGGCTATTGCCCGGTCTACGGCAACGCCCACACGGTGCTGGCGGTAAACGGGTTTTTCCGGCCGCGCCAGCGCGAGGCGCGGGTCCATCTCAGCTACATGTCGCGCGAGGAGATGCTAGCGCAGCAGGCGGTAGATGTTGGGATGCTGGTTGACCACAACTGTCATGACCTGCGAGACCTGCGAGCCCTCACCGGAGAACGGCAGCGCCAGGCGCCAGTAGTCGTACAGGCGGTCGCCTAGGCGGGCGGTCATGCGGCCGAAGCCGACGGCGGCGCTTTCGCGAAGCGTCAGCAGGTTCGACAGGATCAGTTCGCGGTAGATGGCGAACGGGAACTCGGCGGCGCGCAGGCCGCGGCGCTGGTGCACGCCGACGAACTTGGTGTCCGCCTGCAGGCGGAACCAGGCGTTCTCGATCGCCGGTTCGGAAATGTCGATGATGTTGATGGAATTGACGAGGCCCAGCTTCATCGGCACCTTGGGGTCGAAATTGTCGCGCGCCGGGGGCAGGAACGGGTCGGACCGCAGGCTTTCGTAATAGCGAAAGATTTCCATCAGCGGCGGCGCGCGCGCGGTCATCAGGTCAAGCGCGTAGTGACGAAGCTGCACCATGTCCCTCGGGGTCGTGATCTGGTTCGTCTGCATCAGCCAAGGCTGATCGCCGTCCTCGACATACGGCTGCGAATTGAGCGCGGACGGGGGATGCATGGGAACTAAAACTCCACTAACCCAACAATTGTCAGCCAATTCCCGGCCTCATGCAAGCCGAACGCCCGCCCCGGCCGGAAAATGTGCATGAAATGATTACACAATACTTAAGAAGGTTTGGCTATTCCGCCGCCGCCGCCGGGCTGCCCGCCCCGGCGGTCTGCTTCAGGGCCTGCTTGAACTTGCCCAGCATGGCCAGCAGGCGCTGCTTTTCCTCGCGCCCGAAGCCGGCCAGGAGCTGTTCCAGCCACTGCTCGTGCTCGGCGGTCATCGCCTCGAAGGCGGTGCGGCCGGGTGCGGTGATGCGGACCCAAAGCGACCGGCGGTCGTGCCCGGCGGGCTCGCGCGTCACCAGCCCGTCCTGCACCAGACGGTCGATCAGCACGGTGACATTGCCGTTCGACACCATCAACAGGCTGGAGAGTTCGCCCATGGAAAGGCCCGATGGCGAGCGGTAGAGCTGGGCCAGTACGTCGTAGCGCGGCAGGGTGATGTCGAAGCGCGCCCGCATGCGGGCCCGCACCTGCCGCTCGATCATGGTCGAGCAGGTCAGGAGCCGCAGCCAGAGCCGGATTTCCAGCTTGTCGCCGCGCCCGATGGAGGTTTCAAGGTCGCGCTCGGTGATAGGGGCCGCCTGGTTCATACCGCGCAATGCCACGCTGTCGGGTGAATCGGAATTCGTTTCAATCCTAGACATTTCAAATTCAAAGTACGACGGGCAAAATAGTTTAGGCTTTCAAGGATTTTCCAAAGTCCGGGGGCGGCATGGCGTGGTTCGACGACTTTTCCATGGGGCAGACCTTCGCCACGCTGGCCCTGACGGTATCGGAAGCCGCGATTCTGGACTTCGCCCTGGTTTACGACCCGCAGCCCATGCATCTCGATGTGCCGGCGGCGGTGGCGGGCCCGTTCGGCGGCCTTATCGCCTCGGGTTTCCAGACGCTTAGTCTCAGTTTCAGCCTGTTCTTCCGGCTTGGCATCGTTTCGGAAAGCAATCTCGGCTCGCCCGGCCTTGACGAGCTCCGCTGGAATCGCCCGCTGCGCCCCGGCGACACGATCCGCGTGGTGGCCGAGGTGGTCGGCATCAAGCCGTCCACATCCAAGCCCGACCGCGGCATCGTCACCATGCGCCACGACACCTTCAACCAGAACGACGAACTGATCCTCAGCGTGACCGGCATGCACATGCTGCGGCGCCGGCCGTAGAATGCGGGCAGGAGGACAGGGCATGACCCAGGGCATTTCCGTGGCCGACGATGTTGAGCTTCGCCAGCTCTACGCGCGGCAAAGCCACGTTATCGATGGCGGCGACGGGCCGGGCTGGGCAGGTACTTACACCGTCGATGGCGAATTCGATTCACCCAGCTACGGCGCACCGGTGCGCGGCCGCGATGCGCTGGTGGCGTTCATCGCCGGGCTCGGTCCCATGATCGGCCGGATGCGGCACTGGCCGAACAATCTGTGGTTCGAATATGCCGAGGGCGGCGGCATCGTCACGCGCGGCTACATGTTCATCGTCGCGGTCGGCGACGGGCCCCCGAAAATCCTGCGTTCCTCGCCATTCACCGACGACGTGATGCGCCAGAATGGCGCCTGGCTTGTGCGGCGCCGCGTGGTGCGGCCGGACCCGTAATAGGTTGGAGACCGCGCTCTACAAGCCGGTCAAGGCGTTCCTTGAGGCGCGCGGCTACGCGGTCAAGGGCGAGATCAAGGGTTGCGATCTTGTCGGGCTGCGCGACGGCGAGCCGCCGGTGGTGGTCATTGGCGAACTGAAGCTGACTTTCACCCTCGAACTCGTGTTGCAGGCCGTCGAGCGCACCGCTTCGGCCGACGAGGTTTGGCTCGCGGTGCAGGGCTCGAAGCGCGGCCGGGGCCGGGAAGCCGATTCCCGCGTGAAGAAGCTCTGCCGCCTACTCGGCCTCGGCCTGCTCGTGGTCTGGCCCAGCGGCCTGGTCGATATCGTGGTCGAGCCCGGCCCGTGGCAGCCGCGCAAGAACGCGCGCCGCCGCTCGCTTCTCGTCATGGAGCATCGCCGCCGGCGCGGCGATCCCGCGCTGGGCGGCAGCGTAAAGCAGCCGATCATGACCGCCTACCGGCAGCAGGCGCTGGGCTGTGCGGCGGCGCTGGCGGCGGGGCCGTGCCGGCCGCGCGACCTCAAGGCGCAGCATCCCGATGCCGCGAAAATCCTGCTGGGCAATGTCTATGGCTGGTTCGACCGGATCGGGCGCGGCGTCTACGCCCTGAACGACGCCGGCCGCGCCGCGCTGGCGCGCTGGACGGTGGACTAATCGCGGGGCGCGAAGTGGTAATGCGGCGGACAGTGCGTTGTCGGCTGCATCAGCCAGGATTCGTAGCGGCCCAGCACTTCGGTCTTCAGTTCCTCTGCTTCCCGGGCCAGGCAGGCTTTCACCTCGGCATCGGCAGCGTGCGCGGCAAGGCCGGCTTCGCGCGCTTCGTACCCGTCCCATGCCGTGAACAGTGCGAGGCACGGCAGGTTAGGCCCGATCGAGACCTTGAATGCGCCCAGCGCCACGCCGCCGGCCCGCTTCAGCGCCGGCAGGTGGGTCTCGCGCAGGCTGCGCATCGCCTGCTCGGCGCGGCCGGGGTAAAGCGAGTAGAAGCGCAACTCGTGCAGGCCATGGGCCGGGCCGGCGCGGTCGGGGTGCAGCGTGGCGATGGTCCCACGCGCCGACGTGCCTTCGAGCAGGTAGAGGTTGAAGCCCAGCACCATTTCGCTGGGCCCGTTGGTCGCGGCGCGCAGCCGGGCCCAGTCCGGGTCTTGGTACAGGGCGTTGAACGTGGCCTCGCGATGCGCATGCGAATCCCAGCGCACCAGCCAGACGTAGAGTGGCATCATGGCGCCCGTGGTGCAGTTCCACTGGCCGAGCGGCGCGTGAAAGCCGGCGCGGCGGAACAGCGGCGGGTAGACACCGCCCATCCGCGCGTCGATCTCGTGCAGCCGCCCCGGCGCCGACTTGTAGAGGCGAAGCTCGTAGAACACCGCGCCTAAGCCGCCGCGCGCAATGCCGCCGCGACCTTGGCCAGCCGCGCGCCCTGCGCCCGCGCCGCCGCCAGCGCGTCCTCGTCGGGCTCGCTGCCCTTGCGCGATACAAACGACGCGCCGTAGGGATTGCCGGTCTTGGCGACAGCGGGCGGGCCATAGCCCAGCGGCATTACCAGCGCGCCCCAGTGATAGGCGACGTTCAGCGTGGCCAAGATGGTGGATTCGAGGCCGCCATGCGCGGTCGAGGCCGAGGTGAAAGCGGTGACCACCTTGCTGGCCAGCACGCCCTTGAACCAGAGCATGCCGGTCTGGTCGAGGAAGTTCTTCAACTGCGCCGCCGGGCCGCCGAAGCGCGTCGGACTGCCCAGCGCCACGCCATCGGCCCAGGCGAGGTCGTCGAGCGAGACCAGCGGTGTGCCGCCTTCGCCGTTCTCGCGGTCGTAGTGCGCCTGCCATTTCGGGTTGCTGGCGATGGCCATGGCCGGCGCCAGCTCGGGCACCCGGCGCAGCCGAACTTCGGCGCCCTCCGCTGCGGCGCCCTCGGCCAAGGCCTTGGCCAGGCCATGCACCACGCCGGTGGCGCTGTAGTGGATCACGGCGATGCGTGCGCTCATGGGTCGAACTCCGTTGATTGTCAGGTGCGCTTGGCCAGGGCGGCGTCGAGGCCCTGGCCGAGGAAAGTGAAGGCCGCGACGGCCAGCACGATGACCGAGCCGGGCGCCAGCACTGTCCAGGGCGCTATCTCCATCCATTGGCGGCCCTCGGAGACCATGAAGCCAAGGCTGGGCGCCGGCGGCTGCACGCCCATGCCGAGGAACGACAGCACGGTTTCGACCAGTAGCATGTGCGCCACCGTGATCGTCGCCTGCACGATCAGCGTGCCGCGCACATTGGGCAGGATGTGGACCCACATGATCTTGAACGGGTTGACCCCGGAAATGCGCGCCGAATCCACGAACGGCCGGTTGCCGGTCTGCAATGTCGAGGCGCGCACCACGCGCACCACCTGCGGCGCGTAGGTGACGATCAGCACCGCCACCAGGGTCGGAATGCTGGGTCCGATCGCGGCCAGGATGGTGATGGCTACCAAAAGCGGCGGGATCGACAGGAAAATATCGACGATGCGCATCGCCACCCAGTCGGTGAGGCGGCCAAAAAAACCTGCCGTCACGCCGACGGCAATGCCCAGGACCATGGTGATTGCGGTGGCCAGCACGGCGACGAACAGCGACGAGCGCGCCCCCAGCACCAGGCGGGCCAGCACGTCGCGCCCGATGCTGTCGGTGCCCAGCAGGTGCATGGCCGACGGCGCTTCCAGCACGTCGGGGCTGGTCTTTTGCGGGTCTAGCCCAACGACCCAGCCGCCGAACAGCACGAAAGCCAGCATGGCAACGGACATCATGATGCCAATGACCAGTGAAACGTCCGACTTCAGGAAGTCGAGCAACCCCGTTTCGCCGGTTCGCGCCGCCAGGCCGGGAGCCGCCATGCTCACTTGCCCCCGCGCACGAGTTGGACCCTGGGATCAAGGAACGGGTACAGCAAGTCGACGATCAGGTTTATGATCACGAACGTGGTGGCCTTCAGCAGCACGCAGCCTTGGATGATCGGATAGTCGCGCTGGGCGATGGCGGCCAGCAGCAGCTGGCCAAGGCCGGGCAGCGCGAAGATGGATTCGATGACGACAGCGCCGCCGATGAGATAGGCAAGCTGCAGACCGGCCACGGTGGCCAGCGGCACCAGCGAGTTCGGCACGATGTGGCGGAACAGGATGCGGCTTTCCGACGCGCCTTTCGAGCGCGCGGTGCGGATGAAATCGGCGTTGCGGATGATGTCCTCGGTCGCGCCGCGCACGTAGCGGCAGAACGTGGCGCCCGAGAGGATGGCCAGCGACAGGGCCGGGAAGAACAGGGACTTCACATTGGCGAACAGCCCCTTGCTGAGCGGTGCGTAGGACACTACGCCGAAGTCCGGCAGGTAGAGCGAGATCGCCAGCACGAACAGCGTTGCAGCGAAATAGTTCGGGATCGACATGCCCAGCGTCGCCGCCGCCATGATGGCCCGGTCGACCCAGGTGCCGCGCCAGCGTGTGGCGATGGCGCCGCCGACGATGCCGATGAACAGGGCCATGACGATCGAGAGCACCGCCAGTTCCACGCTGGTGCTCAGCCGGCCCAGCACCTCGTCCAGCACCGGCCGGTTGGTGCGGATGGATTTGCCAAGATCGCCCTGCACCACATGGCCCAGCCAATAGAAAAACTGCACCGGCAACGGCTGGTCCAGGCCCATTTCACGCCGCAGCTGTGCCTGTTCGTCGGCGCTGAGATTCTCGCCGCCCAGCGCATCGACCGGGTCGCCCGGCACCAGGTGCAGGAACGAAAAGGTCAGGATCGACACCACGAGAAGGCTGAGCGGGAGGACCGCGAGGCGGCCGAGCATGTAGCGGATCATGCCGCCGCCCTTGCTGCGGCCAGCGCCGCCAGCCTGGCCTCGTCGACCGGCGCATAGTGGCAGGCGGCGAGGTGGCCGTTTTCCAGCTGGCGCAGCAGCGGCTCCTCGGACCTGCAACGCTCGTCGGCCATCGGGCAGCGGGTGTGAAAGCGGCAGCCGCTGGGCGGCCGCATCACGCTGGGCGGGTCGCCATGCAGTCGAATGCGCGGGCGCACATGGCGGCCCTGCTGCAATTGCGGCACGGCGCTGAGCAGGGCGCAGGTATAGGGGTGCGCCGGCATGGCGAATATCTGCTCGGTATGACCGACCTCGACGATCTTGCCGAGATACATGACTACGATGCGGTGGCTCATGTACGCCACGGTGCACAGGTCGTGGCTGATGAACAGGCAGGCGGTACCGTGCGCATCCTGCACGCCGCGCAGCAGGTTCAATATCTGCGCGCGAATGGAAACGTCCAGCGCCGTCACCGCCTCGTCGCAGACGATGACCGGCGGCAGGGCGGCCAGGGCGCGGGCAATCGAGGCGCGCTGCTTCTGCCCGCCGGAAAGTGCGCCGGGAAAACGATCGCCGCCCTCGCCGCCGAGGCCCACTTCTCCCAGCGCCTGCAGTGCGCGGCTTTGGCGCGCCGTGGGAGTCTTGCCGCTGCCAGCGTCGAGCGGTTCGCGCACGCTGGGGATGATGCGCAGCAGCGGGTTGAGCGAGGCGGAGGGGTCCTGGAATACCATCTGCACAAGGCCCTTGCCGCCGCTTTCGCTGACCGGGCGGCCCATGACGGTGGCGTTGCCCGCGGTCGGCAGGTCAAGGCCCACGGCGATGCGGGCGGCGGTCGACTTGCCGCTGCCGGATTCGCCGACAATGCCAAGCGTCTCGCCGGCATCGACATGCAGGCTGATGCCGGCCAAGGCCCAGATCGGCCGGCGCCGCGTGCCAAAGCGTTTGGTGACGTCGCGCAGTTCCAGCACCGGTTCGCTCATGCCGGCGTCCCAAGGCCGACGCGCCCGGGATGCACGCAGCGCGCGACATGGTCGGCGGCGATCACCGCCAATGCCGGCACCGAACCCTCGCACGCGGCATCGGCATGGCGGCAGCGCGGCATGAATGGGCAGCGGTCGAAATCGCCCAGCGCCGAAGCGGGCTCGCCCTCGATCATGTCTAGCTTCTGGCTGCCCGGCGTGTCGAGGCGCGGCATGGCGCCCAGCAACGCCTCGGCATAGGGATGGCGTGGCCGGCGCAGCAGCTCGGCCATGGTCACGTCCTCGACCACATAGCCGGCGTACATGATGACGGCGCGGTCGCATACTTCGGCGGCCATGGCCAGGTCGTGGGTGATCAGCAGCAGGCTCATGCCGTTCTCGGCCTGCACCGCGCGGATAAGGTCGATGACCTGGGCCTGCACCGTGGTGTCCAGCGCCGTGGTCGGCTCGTCGGCGACCAGCAGCGACGGCTTGGCCAGCAGCGCCATGGTGATCATCACCCGCTGGCGCATGCCGCCGGAGAGTTCGTGCGGATAGGCGCTCATGCGCGCCTCGGCGTCGGCCACGCCGACATAGTTCAGCACCCGCACCGCCTCGACATGGGCCGGCGCCTTTTTCCAGCCGCGCAGGCTCAGGCGCTCGACCAATTGCGTGCCAATGCGCGAGATCGGGTTCAGGCTGGACAGCGAGTCCTGAAAAATCACCCCGGCATCGGCCAGGACCGTGGCGGCGGCGTCGCGCTGCCGGGCCAGGTCGAACTGGCGGCCCTTGAACGTCAGCACGCCCGAGACCTGCGCCAGCGGAGTTTGCAGGCCCAGCAAAGTCAGCGCGGTCATGGTCTTGCCGCTGCCGCTCTCACCCAGCACCGCCACGCGCTCGCCCGGCTGGATGGCGAACGACACGTCGCGCACGGCGTGAACGTCGCCGCGCGCGGAGGGGATGGTGACAGACAGGTTTTGAACCTGAAGCAGGGGGCCCGCGAACACAGGCGAAGACGCGCGCGCCGGCGCGGCCCCGCTCATGGCTCGCCGCGCCCCGTGCCGCTCTCAGAACTCGAACAGGTGGTCACGCAGCATCTTACCGGAGTATTCCTTCCGCACCAGACCGCGCTTTTGCAGGACCGGCACCAGCTTGGTCGCGATGTCCACGAGATAGCCGTAGTCCTGCAGCATCTGGCGGAAGTGGAAGCCGTCGGCCCCGCCTTCCTTCCAGGCATGTTCCAGGATGTCGGCGATCTGCTCCGGCGTGCCGTGCATCGGGAAGGTTTCCTTCAGGCTCTCGTGCTTGGCGATCTCGCGCAAGGTGAGGTGGCCCTGGCTTTGCGTGTATTGCAGCAGCTTGCCGACAATGCCCTGCACCTTCAGGTCCTTGGGCAACGGCTTGTCGAGGTCGAACTGCGACATGTCGTACATCAGCGTGTTCGACAGGTCGGCCAGGCCAAGATCGACGTCACCTTTTTCCAGGTGCTGCTCCCACTTCTCCCTGGCCTCGGACTCGGTGTCCGCCATGACCGGCTTGATGGCGTAGAAAACCTTGATCGATTTCGGGTCGCGACCGGCCGCCGCCGTCTTGTCGCGCAGCTGTTTGCTGTACGCCTTCATGTCGGCGACGCTGTTCTTGTGCGCAATTACCATGTCAGCGTTGGTGACGGCAAACTGCTGGCCGCGCGGCGAGGTGCCGGCCATGATGATGACCGGGTGCTTTTGCGGCGACGACACCACGTTCAGCGGGCCGCGGCACTGGTAGTGTTGGCCCTTGAAGTTCAGCGTCTTCACCTTGGCCGGATCGGCGAAAATCCTGTTCTCGCGGTCCATGATGACCGCATCCGGATCCCACGAATCCCAGAGCTGGCGGCACAGCTCCAGATACTCGTCGGCCATGTCGTAGCGTTCGTCGTGCTCCGGCATTTCCATGCCGAAATTCTCGCCACCCTTGGTCGAGGTCACCACATTCCACGCGATGCGACCGCTGCTGAGATGGTCCATGGTGGCCAGCATGCGGGCCAGG
>Ga0163144_10022492_pt1 | contig 12491 bp, 6 predicted proteins | sample OliLak19BULKMAT1_FD_123175 | JGI IMG/M metagenome (GOLD analysis project Ga0163144, IMG submission 123175) | Freshwater microbial mat bacterial communities from Lake Vanda, McMurdo Dry Valleys, Antarctica - Oligotrophic Lake LV.19.BULKMAT1 | ecosystem: Environmental > Aquatic > Freshwater > Lake... | reverse complement strand
TGGGCGCCGGCGGACGGCGGCGTAAAGCCCACCGTCAGGGTCAGGGTGCCCATGGGTTGCAGCGTCCGCGGCAGGTCTGCGCCCACCACCGTCACGTTGAACGGACTGCCACCCGGCAGGCTGGCCGAGGTGACCTGCAACGGCCCCGTACCGGTGTTGCGCACGGTGACGTCCTGCGTGTCCGTGGCGACAAGAACCGTGGAGGATCCCAGCGCCAAAGACGTGGGCGTCACGCTGATAATGGGCCGGATGCCCGTGCCGCTGAGCGGGACACTGGCCACCGGCACATCCGGGTCATCAGACGTGATGTGCACCGTGGCCGCATCAGACACGCCGGTGACCGGCGCCAATGGCTGGTAGGTCACGTTCAGTGCAAAACGCGGATTGACGTCCATGGGCATGGCCAGCGGCGCCAGCGCCCCGGCAAAGGATGACGGGGAGACGCTGTAACGCGCAGCCCCGGGCCCGGTGATGGAAATCTGGGACACGCTGAGCGTGCCGGGGCCCAGGTTGCGGATGGGCAGCTCGCGGATGGATGAGGTGCGCACGTCCACCTCCCCAAACGCCAGGCTGGCGGGAACCAGGATGGTGGGCTCAAGACGCGCGGTCCCGGAGACCACCGTTCCGGCCATGGCGCCGCCGTCACCGGTCACCGCCAGGGTTGCCGCGTGGCTGCCCGCAGCGGTGGGCGAGAAGCGCACCAGGAAACTGGTGCTCTGCGTGGGGTTGAGGGACGTGGACGCAAAACCCTCCACGCTGAACATGCTGCCCGCAGGCAGCAGCGAGGCCCCCGTCACAACCAGCGCCGCCGTCCCCGTGTTGGTCACAGACACCATCTGCGTCTGCGTCCGGCCGGTGAAGATCTGCGGGAACACCAGTGGTGACGGCGCAATCAACAGCGAGCCCTGCGTCCCATTGCCCGTCAACGCCACCGTGACGGCGGGGGAGCTCAGATCAGACGTCCGCACGGTCAGCGTGCCGCTGGCGTTGCCGGTGAGCAGCGGCGCAAACGCCAGATCCACCGTCAGCGTCCCGTTGACGTTGACGGTGGCGGGCAGCGTGGGCGGACTGGCCAGCACAAAGCCGGAACCGGTGAGTTGCAAAGACGTCAGCGTCAACGGCCCAGAACCGTTGGCGCTGCCAATGCTGCCCACACTCACCTGCCGGGACGTGCTCTGGGTGCCCACCCGCTGGTCTCCAAACGCCACGGTCAGCGGCGTCACGGAGACGTTGGGATGGACGCCCAGGCCGGTCAGCACCACCGTGTGGTCCGGCACGTCAGGATCATCAGATTCAATGTGGACGGTGGCGGTATCCGCATTGCCCGTGGTGGGAGCGGTGGGCTGGTAGGTCACCTGGAGCACCAGGCTGGGCGCCAGGTCTGAGGGTGAGGCCAGCGGGTCCAGCGCCATGCTGAAGGACGTGGGTGACGTGGAGAACCGGCCCGCGCCCGGACCGGTGACGCTGAGCCGGCTGATGTTGAGGGTGCCGGGTCCACTGTTGCGGATGGCAATCTGCTGTGTGCTGGAGCTGCGCGTGTCCACAAACCCAAAGTCCAACGTGGTCTGCGCCACAATGGTGGGCTCCAGCCGCGCTGCGCCGCCCAGTGTCACCGTCACGTCCTGGCCAATGTCCGTGGCCACCACCAGCGTTCCCGTGGCCGTGGCGTCCGGCGTCACCGGCGCAAATTCCACCGTCACCATGCGGGATTGGGTGGGGGCCAGGGTGAATGGGAGCGCTTGCGGAATCACTCGGAAGGGTGACGGCGCGGCAATGGTCAGCGCGGTGACCTGCACGCTGGCGGTGCCGGTGTTGGTGAGGGTGACCGGCAACGTGGCGGTGCGGCCGGTGAACAGCGTCCCAAACTCCAGGGCTACCGGACTGGGCGTCAGCGCGCCCTGCGTCCCGTTGCCGGTGAGGTTCACCGTCACCACCGGCCGCGCGGCATCATTGGTCCGAACGGTCAGCACATCCATGGCCGGCCCCACCGCGGCCGCCGAGAAATGCAGTGTCACCGCCAACGGCGCGCCCACATCCACCGTGGCCGGGAAGACGGGCGGGTTGGGAATGGAGAAGGGGCTGCCCATGGGCAGGCTGAGGTCCGTCAGCGTCAACGCCCCCACCCCGGTGTCAAAGATGGTCAGCGTGCGCTCCACCGGCGTGCTGCCCACCCGCATCATCCCAAAGTCCACCGGCGAGGGTTGCACCGCCACCACCGGACGGATGCCAATGCCGCGCAGGGCCACCTGGATGCTGGGGCTGGCGGGATCATCGGACAGGATCTGCAGCGTGGCCGTGTCTTCAAAGGGCGTGGGCGGCTCCACCGGCAGGTACGACACAGTCAGCTGGATGTTGGGCGCGCTGTCCATGGGCTGGGCCAGGGGATCCAGCGCGTCCGGGAACGACGTGGGTGAGACGCTGAAGCGCGCGGCGTTGGGCCCGGTGATGGAGACCTGCGCCAGGTGCAGGATGCCCGGACCTGAGTTGCGGACAGGGAACATACGCGCCACCGACTGGCCCACGTAGACACCGCCAAAAGCCACCTCGGTGCCGGCCAGGATGGCGGGGGGAAGCAGGGCTTCGGCTTCCACGCGGACGTCAATGGAATCAAAATCCGGGCCGCGGATTTGCAAGGCGCCGGCAATGGAGCCGGCGGCCGTGGGATCCACGCGCACCGTCACGGTGGCGCTGCCCAGCGCCGGCAGGGTGAGGGCAGTGGCGCCCGGCACCGTCACATCCGAGCTGCCCACAATGACGGGGAGATCCACCGCCAGCGGCGCGTTGCCCACGTTGGTGAGGGTGACCGCGTGGTCTTCCGGATGGCCCACGTAAACCGTGCCGGCACTGATCATTCCCGGCGTCAGCATGAGAGATCCGCGGGCACCTTCACCGCGCAGGTCCACGCTGGTCTGGGCCGGCGTGGTGCCATCTGTGTGCAGGAGCGTGAGGACCGCATTGCTCTGGATGGCTGCGGTGGGCGCAAACTCCACGGTAATGACAAACGTGTCCGGCGGCGTCCCGTCCCCGTTCAGGCAGACCATGGTGGTGCAGGTGGGATGGGTGGCGGGGCACTGGCTGTCACTGCTGCACAGCGCGTTGAAGCTGTTGAGCACCGTGCCCACCACCGGGTCATGCACCACGGCAAACCCTGCGGTCTGCGGCGTCACCGTCACACCGGTCAGCGTCAGCACGCTGTTGGCCGCGCCCGCATTGCGGACCAGCAGCCGGCGCGTGTTGGTGAAGCCCAGCGGCGTGGTGCCCAGGTCCGCCAGCGTGACGCTGGGAGTCAGGGTCTGCGGGGCATCAGAAACGCTGACCTCCGGCACCCCTTTGAAGACCGCCTGCAGCGTGACCTGCGTGGGCTCATCCGGCTGCGCGCTGTGGACAAACTTGAGCTGCGCGGTGTCCGGGGTGCCGTCCACCGGCGTGTGGGTGACGCGGATGATGGTCTCTTCCTGCGGGGCCAACGTGCGGTTGAGGGTGCCGCTGGGGTCGGCTGCAAACTCGCCGCTGGCGTTGTTGTCCACGTAGACCAGGAAGACGGTGAGCGGTGCGTTGCCGGTGTTGCGCGCAAACACGTTGACGCTGACCGGAATGCCAATGCGCTGGCCGCCAAACTCCACCAGCGGTGACGGCGTGACGGAGAGGAAACCCAGCGGCTGTTGACCGCCATCCGGCGTCTCTCCGGAACCGGAGGTCCCTCCGGAGGAACTGCTGGTGGTGTCCCCGCCCGCATCCCGCCGCAGCGTGGCCTGGCAGATACCTTCCGAACACACCAGGCCGCCCGCGCAGTTGTCATCTGAGCCGCACACCGTCCCAGCCAGGCCGCCGCCGCTGCTGCTGCTGGTGCTCTCCTCAGACGGGTCTCCGCCGCCGCAGCCGCCACAATGCGTCAGGGATGTGGCAAGGCAGACCGTGGTGGCCAGCAGAACAAGGCGTTGACGCATGGGTGTCCCCCAGTGAGGGGAGGTAGGTTATCAGGCTGCAAGCCATCCATCCACGACGACACCCGCCCTGGCGCAACACGCGTGCCCAGGCGTGACGCGCGGGCGCGGATTCCGACGTCACCAGGGGCTCCACGGCTGCGCCGCACCGCGCTGGAACCGCCGGATCACTGCCCAGGCTGGGCAGGGCCGCCCTTCCGTGCAACACGTTTGGCAGACCGCGCCACCCATCCCCAAGGAGCGCACCGCATGCGTGGTGAGGACCAGTTCATGGAGGAGGCGCGGATTCATTTCCGGGAGGGAAGACATTCGGATGCGTTGGTCAGCCTGCAGCGGGCGCTGGCGGTCAACGTGGCGGATGCGCGTGCACGCCACATGCGTGACGCGCTGCAATCCCTGATGGACTGGGCCATCACGGACCGGGTGCCGGCGTCACCGTGGGCCACGCAGGATCCCATGACGATGATGATGCGCGGCCCGGCGCCCGGCGCTGCAGACCCGCTCAACCTGACCATGGTTCAGGGATCCTCCAAGGCCGCAGCGTTCCAGGTGGTGCCGGCTGACCCCATGAACCTGACCATGGCGCAGGGATCTTCCGCCGTGTCCGCACGGATGATGGCGGAGCCGGTGCTGGCTGTTCCGTCCTTGGCGGATGTCACGGTGGTGGACGCCGCGGTGGTGCTGCCCAGGCACATTCACCTGGAAGCCACGGTGGGCTTCCAGCCCAGTCCATCCCTGCTAACGCAGGCGGCCCCCTTGCCACCGCCGCCCCGGGCCGCAGCGCCCAATGACTGGGGTGCCCTGTTTGAGATGAGCGCGCCCGCAGCTCCGGGTGACGAGGATCCCACCCAGGACGCCCTGGCGCTGCTGCACGCGGGAGACGCGTTGGGCGCCCTGGGCGCACTCCTGGACTGCGTGGTGCGCGGCCAGTCACTGGAGCTTGCCCACCGTCTCATTGCGCAGCACACCCCGGCGCTGGAGGGCGCGTGTGTTCAGGTGATGGGCTCCTGGCAGCGGGTGCCGCTTCGGGCCAGCCTGACGCCGGAAGGTTCCGGTGCCACGGGCATGATGGTGTGGGCCCTGATTGATGGCCGCCGAAGTGCCGCAGAGGTCTGCACCGCCAGTGGCCTCTCACGGCTGCATGCAGCGTACGTCCTGGCAGGTTTCATCCGCCAGGGAGATGTGCAGATGCTGAGTGGCTGATTTTGTGTATCACATTTCTGGGCGCAGGTCCTTGACGGCAGCGAGCAGGTCTTCCACCGCGTGGTTGATATGGTCGCGGTGGGTCCGGAAGGAGAGCACACACAGCCGCAGCGTATGAATCCCGTCAAGACGGGTGCCGCTCAGCAACACGCGGCCGCGCGCGTTGACCAGTTTCATCAGCCGCCGGTTCAGCGCATCCAACGCTTCCACCGTCATGCCGGGAGGTGTCAGCCGGAATGCCAGCAGGGAGAGAGTGGGAGCCGCCACCAGGGTGAGTTGGGGAATGTGGGCCAGCCTGGTGGCGGCGTAGGCTGCAAGGTCCAGCTTCTCATCCAGCGCTGCGCGGAAGGGCGCCACGCCGTGGAGGCGCAACGGGAGCCACACGCGCACGCCACGCGCTTCGCGGGAAAGCTCCACGGACAGATCACAGAAGTCCCTGGGAAGCTCTTCACCTTCGTCAGATGACGAGGGGAGATAGTCTGCGTGAATGGTATGCGCGCGGGCCAGCGCTGCCAGCTCACGCACCACCAGGCAGCCGGTGCCGTAGGGGAGGAAGAGTCCCTTGTGCGGGTCCAGCGTGATGCTGTCCGCGTGCTGCATGCCGTCCAGCAGCGCCCGGCCGCGCTGGGTCAGCAGGAAGAACCCGCCGTACGCTGCGTCCACGTGCAGCCAGAGGCCCTCCGCCTTGGCAACGCGTGAGATGTCCTGCAGTGGATCCACCGCGCCCGTGTTGGTGGTTCCCGCGCTGGCCACAACCAGAAATGGTAGTTTTCCCTCGGCGCGGTGCTGGGAGATGCGCGCCTGGAGTGCGGCGGTGTCCATCCGGAACGCCTGGTCCGTGGGAATGCTGCACACGCTGTCACGAGGGAACCCGGCAATACGCGCGGCTTTGAGGACGGAATGGTGGACCTGTTCAGAGACGTAGATGCGGCCGTTGAGGAAGTTTTCGGGGAGGCGCTCGGCGCGCGCGGTGTGGATGGCCAGGAGGTTGGACATGCTGCCGCCGCTGGTCATCACGCCGCCGGAACCCGCGCCAAATCCCACCAGTGAGCAGCACCACTGCAGGACGTTGCGCTCAATCTGCGCCAGCACCGGCGCGGCCTGGAAGATGCCCACGTAGCGGTTCACCGCCGAGGTGATGAAATCCGCCACCGCGCTTGCAAACAACCCGCCGCCGGGAATGTACGCCAGGTATCCGGGATGTGCGGTGTGGATGCCCGGCGGGATGACGCGTTGAAAGAGCTCATGCAGCAGGACGGACCCCGCGGTTCCGCCGTCAGGAAAGTCCGTCTCCAACCCCTGCGCCACCTTGAGGCCGCCTTTGGGTTGTGACGCCCGCTGGTTCTCCAGTGACGTCAGATGCCGCACCACACGCTCCAGCGCGTCTTCCACCAGCGCGCGCATGGCGGGCTCATCCGGTTCAAGCGGAAAGTGTTTCTCGTCGGGGAGGGTCATGGCCGTAGCAGCATGCCTTGAGCACCGGGCAGCGCCAATCCAATCCAATCCAGGCCAGGCCAGGCCAGGCCAGGCCAATCCAATCCAATCCAATCCAATCCAATCCAATCCAATCCAATCCAAGCCAATCCAGGCCAGGCCAATCCAGGCCAGGCCAGGCCAGGCCAGGCCAATCCAATCCAATCCAATCCAAGCCAATCCAAGCCAAGCCAAGCCAAGCCAAGCCAAGCCTGGGCAGCCGTGCCGGCTCCAAGGCATGGGTCCATGTCCAACCGCTGCACAGTGTGTCCGCTTCAACCGGGGCCTCAAATGGCCCCGGCACAACGGCACGGTGAGCACGCGCTGGAAGCCGGCGCCATGGGCTGGCGGCATCCGGCCGGCTTGCAAGACTTCATTTGCGTTCGCCCATGCGCGCATTTCTCCGTCGCCATTGGGCAGGGGCACCGGTCAGCGCCAATCGTTGCCTTGCCTGTCCTTGCTGTGAGACCACGGGTGAAGCGGGGCAGCGCCTGGCGTTGGGCGGGGCACAGTGGGTGGCGCTCAATTTTGCATCCGCCAAGAATCCCGGAGGCGGCTTTCTGGGCGGTGCCAAAGCGCTGGAGGAGGACATGGCCCGCGCGTCCGCGCTTTACCACTGCCTGCTCCGCCAATCCGAGTATTACACCATCAACCGTGCCGGCAATTCCATGCTCTGCACAGACCACATCTACTCACCCTTGGTTCCGTTCTTCCGGATCAGAGGGCCTGCCCAACCTGTCCGCGTTCCAGCGCTGCTTTGCGCGGTGACGTGCGCGGCGCAGCTTTGCTACACAGCGCGCGTGCTGCTGCCCCACGCCCAATCCCTGCCCCTTGAAGACGTGATGGCGCATTTCCACGCCCACGGCTGGGCACGGGTTGGGCGGGTGGTGCAGGAGGACACGCTGGCCGCGCTGCGTGCCCGCACCAAGGAAATGATGCTGGGCACCGTCCACTATGACGGCCTCTTCTTCCAGCATGACTCCGGCAGCGGAAAGTATGAGGACCTTCAGATCAAGCAGGGGTTTGTGGGTCCCTCGCTGCACTACCGGAAGATTGAAAAGCTGGAGCTGGACCCGCTGTTCCGCGCCTTCATGAACAACGCGCTGTTTGAGCGCATTGCCCGCACGGAGATTCCAGGTGACGTGGTGCTGTACCGCGCGGTGCTGTTTGCCAAAGCCGCACACGGCGGCACACACCTGCCGTGGCATCAGGATGGCGGCATCTTCTGGGGATTGAGCGGGCAGCCCACGCTGCAAATCTGGACCGCACTGGATGATGCCAGCGCGGAGAGTGGCTGCCTGGAAGTGGTGCCGGGCTCGCACCGTGGCGGGTTGGTGACGCGGCTGGGCGGTGTGGTCCATGACACCGCAGCCAGGGCAGCCAATGCGGAGGACCACGTCATCAAGATCCCCGCACGCGCCGGTGAAGTCTTACTTATTCACAACCATCTCTGGCACCGCTCCGGCGTGAACGTGACGGATGTGCCGCGCCGCGCGTTGACGCTGTGCCTCATGGATTCCAGCATCCGGTGTGTCCGCAAAAAGCGCGCGCCTCGGGTATTCTTCCCGCTGTTTCAGCGCGCCTAACCCAAGCAAGCGTATTACGCTATATATAGCGTAATACGCTTGCTCATGGGACGCAGACCCGGGCCGCCCGGCGCCGCGACGCCACTTTGGGCACCCGCCTTGATGCGCCTTTGCCTGTAGACCATCAGCCGCTTCACCCGCCCACCGCGCCCCGTCTGACCGCGCAGCGCTACAGGACGCAGCGCGCAGCTCCCGCACTGAAGGGGCGGCGTCCTATCCTGGGCCAGCCAGCGGTGACGACGTCAAATCACGGAAGCTCGCGCTTCCACTCCCATTCCACGCGCGCGCCCTTGGTCAGCTCACCGGTGGTCACATCCAAGGTGAAGTGGTGCGGCTGCTGGTCCCCGGCTTCACCCTGGAGCAGCAGGCGGCCGCCGGGTTGCCATTGCAGGAAGGTGGGGCGGGTGACGCCTCGCCAGGCTTCCACCGGGACAAAGGTGCTGGTGGAGTTACCCAGCAGAAACGCCTCCAAGGAGGGCTGCGCGACGACGTGGAAACCGTGCCCCGTCAGCAGCACCACCTGCGTCCCATCCGGTGAGCGGTGCAGGCACGCGGGCCGCAGCGCATCCTTGTGGCAGGTTTCCACAATACGTCCCTGGCTGAGGATGTAGCTGTAGCGGGATGCGCCCCCGCAGCACGCGCCGCTGATTTCAAACACGTCCGGACTGCGCCATCCCAGGAACTCCACCAGCCGTTCCGGTGAGGGCGGCATGCCTGGTTGTTCGGATGGGTAGATGACCCGGTCCGCCATGACGTCACCCAGCAGGTAGCCCACCAGCATCCGTGTGGGGACCACGTGGATGGGCCCGGGCGCGTCCTGCATGAACACCACGTGTTGCCCGTCCGGCGAGAAGGGTGCGCGGATGCGTGAGCAGTCCCGCGCGTACCGCGCCATGCCCGCCAGTGCTGCCGTACCCTGCAGCAGGCGCATCCCGGTGCAGGTGCCGTCAGACCTTCCCAGCCATTGCAGCGTGAGCGTCCCGTCAGCGGAGCGGGCCTCATGCAGCACCCGCACGCCGGCGTCCGCACCGGACAGCGCCAGCGCAGCAAACACGCCCAGGAGGGAGCGCAGGGCTCGTTGGGGGATGGACATGGGGTCCGGCATTGGCACCATAGAACCCAGCTTTCCGTCAACAACGCCGCTGTGTGCTAGTGATGCGCCGCGCTTCCTTGGAGCCACGTGTGGACGGACGGGTCTTCCGCATCCCCCTGAAGGGACCCCTGGGTCAGACCCGGGTGATTGAGCTCCGGCCGGGCGCGTCCGTGAGCGTGGGCAGCGCGCCGTACAACAGCCTCATCCTGGAAGATGAGGATGTCAGCCCGGAACATTTCACCATTGTCTGCTCTTTTGACGGCATCATTGAGCTGCAGGACCACGGCAGCGAGCTGGGCACCTGGATCAACCACCGCCTGGTCCGCAACGCCGAGCTCAAGGGCGGGGACCACGTCCGGCTGGGCGGCTGGAACGGCATGGCGGAATGGGGTGGCAACGCCGCCATCCCGTCCACACCGGTGGTGAGCAAGGGGCGGATGGGACCGGAAACGGGCTTCCGCTCCGTGGACATTGCGCATGGTCCGCCGGTCACCGCCGTGGACGGCCCGGACGTGGTGGAGAGCGGCAAGCAGATCATCCGGCAGACCAGCCGCCTGGAGGAGCTGGATCAGATCTTCCAGAAAATTGAGGATGATGAGCCGGCGCTGCGCGCGCTCTACCGTCTGCTCAAGCGCCTCAACGGCCTCACGGACCGTGAAAGTGTCATGCAGGCGCTGGCGGAGCTGTGCATCCTGACGTTTGAGCCGGCCACCCACGTCAGCGTGTTTGTCCGGGATCCCAAGGATCCGGATTCGTACATCCCCATGTTTGCCTGCACGCGGGATCCCAAGGACACCGGCCCCGGCGCCACGTTGTCACGCACGCTGCTGCGCTACCTGGTGAGCCGGCGTGAGGCCATCATGTTCACGGACCAGGATCAGAACCTGCGTGAAGCGCAGTCCATCATGGCCATGCAGCTCAAGAGTGGCCTGGTGGCGCCGCTGTGGGACCACAAGGAAATCCGCGGCGTTGTGCAGGTGGAGAGCCGCGTCTTCCGGGGGCTGTTCCGCCTCAAGGACCTGGAGCTCCTCACGCTGATGGCCAACCAGGCCGCGCTGATGCTGTCCAACCTGGAGATGACCGGCAACCTGGTCAGCGTGAACACCCGCCTGCAGCAGGCCAGCCAGGAGCTGCAGCGCACGCACACCAAGCTGGCGCAATCCAGTGAGGTGCTGGAGCGGGAAGTGGAGCAGCGCACGCAGCAGCTGGTGGGCGCCACAGATTCCGCGCTGGCGGCGCGCGCGCAGAGTGAAGCCGCCAACCACGCCAAGAGCACCTTCCTGGCCAACATGAGCCATGAGCTGCGCACGCCCATGAACGCCATCATTGGCTACAGTGAGATGTTGAAAGAAGAGGCGGAGGATCTGGATGAGAAGCAGATGATCCAGGACCTGGACAAGATCCACTCCGCGGGCCGCCACCTGCTGGAGCTCATCAACGGGATCCTGGACCTGTCCAAGGTGGAAGCCGGCAAGATGCAGCTCCACCTGGAGACGTTTGATGTGCGCCGGATGTGCCAGGAAGCCCTCAGCGTCATGACGCCGCAGCTCCAGAAAAACGGTAATACCATGCTGACCTTCCTGCCGGAGAACCTGGGTGAGATGTACGCGGACCTCACCAAGGTCCGCGGCTGCCTGCTGCACCTGCTGTCCAACGCCACCAAGTTCACGGACAAGGGCACAGTGGCACTCAAGGCTGAGCGTCTCCCGGACATGCTGGTCTTCCACGTCCAGGACACCGGGATTGGCATTGCCATGGAGCACCGCAACCGGCTGTTTGAACCGTTTGCCCAGGTGGAAGGTTCCTCCACCAGAAAATACGGCGGCACCGGGCTGGGCCTGGCGCTGGCCTACCGGTTTGCGCGGATGATGGGCGGGGACATCCTGGTCCAGAGCACGCCGGGCGCCGGCAGCACGTTCACCCTGCGCCTCCCGCTGCAGGTGAGCGAGCAGAAACCCGCGGCGTGAAATTTATAGTCATACTTCAAGGTGCAGGTGACGTTGGATGAGCGCTTCTTCGCCGTGGAAACCGTTTGCCATTGGCTCCCTGGTGGTGCTGCTGATCATGGGCATCATGCCCCTTGTCTGGCCGCTCCCGCCGTCCAGCGGGACGCAGGATGCCCATGCCCTGGCGGACCCGGACAGCACGTTTGTGACGGTGGACGGGCTGGAGCTGCATGTGAAGACGGCGGGGAGTGCGGAGCCGGCGGTGGTTCTGCTGCACTCGGGCGCGCAGGACGTTTTCACGTGGCGGGAGGTGATGGGTCCACTGTCCGCAACCCACCGCGTGGCGGCGTATGACCGCACCGGGTACGGCCTGAGCGCGCGCCCCACCCAATGGCCCGGCGCCAGTCCCTACGGCGCGGCCTTCCAGGTGGAGCTGCTGGTGAAACTGCTGGATACGCTGAAGCTGGACCGCGTGGTGCTGATGGGCCACGCGGCAGGCGCCACGCTGGCACTGGCGGTGGCGCAGAAGTACCCGGCGCGGGTGGCGGGGCTGGTGCTGGTGGCACCGGGGTTCTCGTCCTCCATGGAGCAGGGGATGGGGTTCTTTTCACGCCTGCTGCTGGGCTCGCCGTATGGTGAGCGGCTGGGCCCGGCCATTCTGGAGCGGCAGCTCAATGTGCGGGGCAAGGACCTGTTCTCGCAGTTCTGGAATGAGCCCAAGAACCTCACGCCGGAGATCTTGGACGGCTACCGCAAGACCACCCAGATCAAAGGTTGGGCCCAGGCGCTCTACAACCTGGCACTCAGCGCAGAGCCGCTGGATGTGCAGAGCCACCTGGCTGACGTGAAAGTCCCCGTCCTGGTGGTGGGCGGTGACAAGGACCGCTTTGTGACGGCGGGGGACAATGATGCGCTGGCACACGCGCTGCCCAAGGCCACCGCGGTGACGCTCAAGGACTGCGGCCACGTGGTGCATGAAGAGTGTGCGCCAGCATTCAACGCAGAAGCTGCAAAGTTCCTGACCACACTGGGAGCACCGTGAACCTCCATCTGACGCACATTGGAACAGCCACAGTGCTGCTGGAGTTTGGCGGCTGGCGCATCCTCACGGATCCCGCGTTTGACCCACCGGGCGGGAAGTACGGATTTGGCTTTGGCACGTCCTCAAAAAAGCTGCTGCCACCCGCCATTGCCGCCGCGGACCTGGGCCGGATTGACCTGGTGCTGCTCAGCCATGATCACCACG
>Ga0163144_10022491_pt1 | contig 12491 bp, 11 predicted proteins | sample OliLak19BULKMAT1_FD_123175 | JGI IMG/M metagenome (GOLD analysis project Ga0163144, IMG submission 123175) | Freshwater microbial mat bacterial communities from Lake Vanda, McMurdo Dry Valleys, Antarctica - Oligotrophic Lake LV.19.BULKMAT1 | ecosystem: Environmental > Aquatic > Freshwater >... | reverse complement strand
GCCGCTGGGATTGTCGTAATAGGACTGGATGGCAGCGGCTGCGCTGGGCGCGGAAGGGAGCACGCCCGCACCACCCCCCCCGCTCCCACCGATCCCGCCGGTGAGACAATCGAACGCAAGCTTGACGCGTTCCCAGCGGTGGTCGCGATCCATGGCGTAATAGCGACCGGCGATTGAGGCGATACGACCGACACCTGTTTCTGCACAGGCGTTCTCGACGCGGCGGAGAAACTCGAGGCCGGAGAATGGCCCGGTGTCTCGGCCGTCGGTGAACAGATGGAGGAAGACACGATCCATGCCGAGGGTTCGGCAAGCGGCGAGGATGGCGTAGAGGTGCTCGAGCTGACCGTGGACGCCGGCATCGGACGCGATGCCAAGGAGGTGGAGGGAGCGGCCCTCCCCCATTCCGTCCTTCGCGTGTCGGATCGCACCGGCGATAGTGTCGTTCTGCTCGAGCCCGAGCTTGCAGGCCGCGGTCATGACCAGGGATTCCTGCGGGACGATGCGTCCGGCGCCGATGTTCTGGTGACCGACTTCGGAGTTGCCCATCGTGCCCTGGGGCAGACCGACATCCTCGCCGCTGGTTTTGATCAGCGTCTTGGGCCACGACCGGCGGAGCATGTCATCAACGGGGGTGAGGCCGCGGGCGGAGGCGAGCTTGGGCGCGTTGAAGGCATCGTGCTCGGGGTGAGGGTTCTCGCCCCAGCCGTCGCGGATGACGATGAGGAGCGGGACGTTCTTGGGGCGCGCGGGGGTGGTCATGGCGCGAGTGTACGCGGCACACAGTCGGGGCCGAACTCAAGCCACCTTGGCGAGGACTTCATCCCAGTTCATGGCGGACCCGGGCTGGCGGGTCTGGACCCATTTCACCTTGCCGCGACCGTCAGCGCCCTTGGCGATGATGATGGTGGCGCGGTTGGTGGTGTTCATGTCCGCCCAGTGGATTCCGTAGGCCTTGCAAACTGTACGGTGCAGGTCGCTGAGGAGGGGGTGGGCGAAGCCTTCGGCCTGTGCCCAAGCCTTCAGGACGAAGGGGGAATCGCAGGAGATGCCGACGACTTGGGCACCCTTCTTCTGCCACTCGGCCATCTCGCGGGAGATGCATTTCATCTCGGTGCCGCAGACGCCGGTGAAAGCGAAGGGGAAGAAGCATAGGACGACATCTCCCTCTTTGATCGCGGCGGCGAGCGACCAATCCTGGCGGTCCTGATTCTGGAGGGTAAAGTCGGCCGCGGAGTCTCCGGCGGCAACTGGAAGCGAACGGACAGCGGGTTGCGGCGTCGACATACATTCCCCTTCAGGCGGTGCCTTTGCGACAGAGTATCCCTCTCGGCGAGTGAAACAAGCCGCGGGCGAGCATGGCACGGAGGTCGGTTGTCTGCTAGGCTAGGTACGCGTGTTGTGTCGGCAACCTTGGGGAGGACAGGGCAGGAGGCCCGGATTGCCCATGACGACGATTGCGTCATTGAAAGATCGGTACACGGAAGTGCGCGAGCGGATCGCACAAGCGGCGTCGCGCGCTGGTATCGATGCGGATCGCGTGCTGATGGTCGCGGTGACCAAGCACGCCGAGCCGGACCAGATTCGCGAGCTGATCCGCCTGGGGCATACGGATTTCGGCGAGAACCGGGTCATCCAGTTGGTGCAAAGGGCGGCGATCATTGATGAGTGGATTCAGCGTCACCGGACGGTTCCGGGGGTAACTCCGCCATCGCCGGCGGGCGCTCGCGAAGGCGCAGCGAGCGGGGCGGATGGAGACTGGCAGACTCCGGCGATGCCGGGGACGGTGCGGTGGCACATGATCGGGCACCTTCAGCGCAACAAGGCGCGGAAGGTGGTGGATGTGTGCCGTTTGATCCACTCGGTGGATTCGCTCCGACTGGCGGAAGAGTTGCAGTTGATCGGGATGAAGCGGGAGAAGCCGATCGATGTGCTGGTGCAGGTGAACTGCTCCGGGGAGCGGCAGAAGTATGGCTGCGCCATCGCGGCGGCTCCGCACCTGGTGGGCGAGATCGAGACAATGATCCAGCTTCGGGTGCGCGGGCTGATGACGATGGCTCCGCTTTCAACGAACCCGGAAGATTCGCGGGCGACGTTTGGACGCTGCCGCGAGCTCTTTGATGAGATTCGGGAATCCGGGGATGTCCCTCCGACTTTCAACATCCTGTCGATGGGGATGTCGGGCGACTACGAAGTTGCGATCCAGGAAGGCTCGAACATGGTCCGCGTCGGCACCGCGCTCTTCGGAGCACCGGCCACGGATGCGCAGGCGGATGAGGCCGAGGACGAGGAGTAGCTCGGGCGGGGACGCTCGGGGAAGCTCTGCCGGCTATTCATTGGCCTGCGCCCCATCTTTGAACGTCGGAAGCATTGCCGGGTTTGAGTTGCGGGGCGGGGCGGGGGGAGCCGGCTCGTTACACTCGTGCGCGGCGGGGGCGGAAGGGTCGGCGTTGGCGGCACACTGGATCGAGGAAGATGCCTTGACGGAAACTGAGACGCTCCATCGTGTGAAGCTGGTGCTGCGGGATTGCCTGAAACTGGGACCTGAGGCGGTCATCACCGATGAGATGCCGCTGGTAGGCGGGGTGCACGACCTGGACTCGCTGGACATCCTGCTGATCGTGACGAGCATGGAGAAAGAGTTCGGGATCAAGATCCCGAATGAGTCCGTGGGACGCGCGGCATTTGCGACGGTCTCGACATTGGCGGGCTTTGTTGACTCGATGCGAGGCGGGAAGTGAGCAGCTTGGTGGCTGATCCTCTGGATTGGCTGCCGCATCGACCTCCATTCCGGTTTGTGTCGAGGCTCGATTCGCTTGAGCAGGGTGTGCGCGGAACGGGGACGTGGGTCGTGCGTGGAGATGAAGAGTTTTTTATGGGGCACTTTCCAGGAGAGCCTGTGGTGCCGGGGGTGCTCATTGGCGAGGCACTGGCTCAGTTGTCGGGCGTCGTGGGAATGAAGGACGGCGGCGGGCGACTGGCGCAGATGGATGTGCGATTCCGCCGGGCGGTATCACCGCCGGCGGAGATTGCGCTGCGATCAACGCTGATGCGAACGTTGGGGGCGGTCACGATGTACGATGTGGAGGCGAGCGTCGGCAAGGACATCATCGCTCAGGGGACGATCGTTCTTGGAGAGTTGAGACGCACATGAGCATTCTTCTGGCCACGGCGGTGTGTTTCGCGATGGCTTCTCCGCCCGGGGGTGTGCCTCCCGCGCCATCCGCAGCACTGCCGACAATGAATGAGCCGGTTGCCGCGGTGCCCAAGTCCGAGTTGGAGAAGCGGCTGGAGGCGATCGACGCGCGGTCCGCAGAGGTGCGGACGCTGCGGGGACGATTCGTGCAGAAGAAGCACACACCACTGCTGAAGAAACCGATGGAGTCGTCGGGGACGGTGGTGGTCAAGGGGGACAAGACGCGGTGGGAGACTCTGGAGCCGCGGAAGACGGTGATGACGATCGATGGGGAGGGCCTGCGGATCTTCTTCCCAGAGCAGAAAGTCGTTGAGGTGTACAGGCTGGGGGATGATGCGCGTGAGTTTGCAGGGTCGCCGCTACCGCGACTGAGCGCGTTGCGTGGGTCTTTCGACATTTCGCAGGCGAAGAACTTGGATATGGGCGCGAGCGATGAAGATGGCTCGCTGGTGGCTATTGAGTTGCTGCCTCGGACTGCGGAGTTGAAGGAGCACGTGACTCGCGTGCGGGTGCTGATTGATTCGGGGGTGCCGGCGGTGCGGCGAATCGAGATTGTGGATGCCGATGGCGAGAAGACGGAGATCGAGTTCAAGGACGTTGAAATCAACAAGGATGTTTCGGATGAGGAACTCATCTTGAAGCTGCCCACTGGGACGCGTGAGGTGCACCCGCTTGGCGAGACGGTGCCCGCGAAGCCGAAGGGCGCAGCGAAGTGAGCGAGTTTCGAGCGTGGGCGGCGCAGGCGTGGCTGGAGCTGCTGTTCTGGAATGCTGCGCATCTGCCGATTGTGCCACGGATGCTCAAGCCGGTGGTGCTGTTTCTGACGTGGCACGTCTCTGGGCCGGTGCGTCGTGGGACGGTGGCGAACGCGGGGCGGATTCTGGGGGAGGGGTCGACGATGGCGGCGCGTCGGCGGCTGGGGCGCGGGGTGCTGCGGAGCTACTACGACAGTGCGCTTGATTATGCGGCGAATCGTCGAAAGACGCCGGAGGAGATCCGTGCGCGGATTGAGCACGTGGAGGGGACGGAGCGATATGAGCGGGCCCGGAGTCTGAAGCGGGGGGCGATCCTGGTGACGGCGCACCTTGGTCCCTTTGAGACGGCGGTTTCGAGTGTTCGGGCGCGGGAGGCGCGGGTGCATGTGGTGTTCCGCCGGGACCCGAGCCCGGTGTTTGAGCGGCTACGGGCGGAGCAACGCGCAAGGCTGGGGGTGTTGGAAGCACCGGTTGATGATGGACTGGCGATGTGGTTTCGTCTGCGGGATGCGCTGCGGGATGATGAGGTGGTGCTGATGCAGGGGGACCGGACCATGCCGGGCCAGCGGGGTGTGGAGATGGCGTTTCTGCACGGGCACATCGAGATTCCGATGGGGCCGATCAAGCTAGCAGCGCTATCGGGTGCGCCGATTGTTCCGACGTTTGCCGTGTGGACAAAGGATCGCGGCGTGCGCATTCTGATCTGTGAGCCGATCCTGGTGGGCTCGGGGGAGGGGTGCGTTTGTGCTGAAGTTGCGGCGGGCCGGGTGGCCGAGCGCATCGCGGAAGTGGTGCGGCAGTATCCTGAACAGTGGATGGTGCTGGAGAAGGCTTGGGTGGAGGATCGGCGGGAGAGTCGAGATTGATGGCCAGTGACGCGTCCATTGTCATTACCGCGCTTGGGTTGGCGTGCAGCCTGGGCACCAGCCCGGAAGAAGCCTTTGAAGCGATCGTCGCGGGTCGCTGCGGCATTGGGGGCATGTCGGCCCTTGAACAGGCTCCCGCTCCTGACAAGGGGGGCGGGCAGGCAAAGGACCTGCCGGAGATCGAACCGGCAAGCGCGATCCGCGAAGTACGGTACCTGCGGCATGTCATCGCGCAGGCGATGGCAAGCGCGGGACCTCCGCGGTGCGATCCGCGGCGAATCAGCGCGATCATGGGCACCACGCTGCATGGGATGAGGGCGGCGGGCCGCTGGATGCGCAGTGGAGACCTGGCAGAGCTTTTGATGTTTCCGGCGGGCGCGGTGCTTGAGCAGGCTCTGCGGGGCAGCGGCATCGGCGGAGAGCGTCTGAGCACGTGCTCTGCGTGTTCATCGGGATTGGGGGCGATCGCGATGGGGGTCACGCTGCTGCGCGCGGGCGCAGCGGACATGGTGATCGCGGGCGGGTATGACACAGTGAGTGAGTATGTGTACGCGGGGTTTGAGAGCCTGCGGCTGGTCGCGGAGGGTCCGCCGCGACCTTTCGGGGCGGCTCGCGATGGGATGAAGACGGCGGAGGGGTACGGGGTGGTGGTGCTGGAGCGGGAGCGAGATGCTGCGCTGCGTGGGGCGAGGGTGCGCGGATATGTCGCTGGGTTCGGCGAGTCCGCGGATGCACATCACCTGACGCAGCCGCACCCGGAGGGCAAGGGCGCGCGGGCGGCGATTGATCAGGCGCTGGGAAGGGCGGGGCTTGGACCGCGCGCCATCGGGCTGGTGTCGGCGCATGCGACGGCGACACCGGGAAATGACTCCTCGGAGTACGCCGCGCTTCGGGGAGTGTTTGGCAATGTGCTTTCGATGACTCCCGTCGTGGCGTTCAAGGGTCATCTGGGGCACACGCTGGGCGGCGCGGGCGCGGTTGAGCTTGTGCTTGCGGTGCTGGCGCGGGAGCGCGGGGTTGTTCCGTCGACGCTGAACGGGTCGCCGACTGATCCGGCGTTTACCGAGCTGCGTCTGAACCATGGTCGGCCCGCGGCGGCACAGATCGATGCGACACTCAACCTCTCGCTTGGATTCGGAGGGGCAAACACGTGCGTCGTGGTGACCTCGGCTCGACCATCGGTGTCGATACCGCTGCGGGATGAGGCGGTCATCACTGGCGTGGGGATCGTGTTTCCCGGCGCAATCGGCAACGAGCGATTCATCGAGGCCTTGCGCGGGGGCAAGGACTCATTGGCGGGCGGTACGGGACGGGTTGGGGAAGACGCGATTGCGCACCTGTTGAACAGTCGGCGGGTTCGGAGGATGAGCGAGTATGTGAAGCTGACGCTCGCGGCGAGCACAGTGGCGTGCGCGCACGCCGGGATTGAGGATGCTGCCGCGTTTGCTGAGAACGCGTGCGTGCTGCTCGGAACGATGCATGGATCATCGAACTTCTGCGAGGAGTACTACTCGCAGATTGTCCGCGAGGGGATCGCGGGCGCGAACCCGGTGCTGTTTGCAGAGGGCGTTCCGAACGCCGCGGCGGCGCAGCTGAGCCTGATGCTCGGGGTGCGGGGAGGATGTCAGACGATCATCGGGAACCGAACGGCTGGGCTTGATGCCCTGCGGCTGGCCACGCTGCGCATTCGCGAGGGAGTGTGGATTCGGGCGTTTGTGGGCGCGGCGGAGGAACTTTGCGAGACGGTGAACCGCGCGACCGCGCAGTGCCGCGAGCAGGATCTTGGGGGCTTTACGTCGGGCGCGGTGATGCTGACGGTGGAATCGCGGCGTGCCGCGGAGGCGCGTGGGGCGAGGGTGTTTGCTACGGTGGGAGAGGGTTGGTCGGTGAGCGGGAGTGCGCCTGAAGTGGTGGCGGCGAGCTGCCAGATCGCCGCGAGCGTTGACGTGGCTGTGTCGGCGCTGGGGGATGGGCGATTTGACCGGCTCTTTGGCCGGGCAATGTCGGAAGCGACCGGGGATCGACACTGGTCGATTCGGCCGTGGCTGCCGGAGTGCTTCAGTGCTGGTGGTCTTGCGGCGCTTGCGGGCTTACTTTTGGGTTCTGAAGCGATTCCTGAAATGAAAGCCGCTTCTTGGGGATCCGGACTTGTTGTCGGGACAGAGTTCTCCGGAGGCGCATCGGGGGTGGTGCTGCGGCGATAGAGCGGGCTGTCGACATCGGCGACTGATATACTGATTTCAGATCATGACCACCGTTCGGTCCGACAGAACACTCCTCCACGATTCCGGCGGGAAAGACGTTGATTCCACGTCGGCGGCCATCGGTCTTCCGGGGTGGCTCGACTCGATGGTGGGCCCTGGCAGCGGTGGGCACCAACAGGATTGCCGAACAGATGACGGCGTGGCGATCCGGATCGGGAGTTCAGGACACCTGGCGCTTTGTTCTGCGCGTGTTGACGATGCGGCGGGGATGGGCACCGATGAGCTTCGCGGGGCAGTGTTGCAGACCTATCGGGCGCTGTTTCGGGCCGCGGCAGCCTTGAGTGCGCGACACCCGGTCCGGATGTGGAGCTTCATCCCAGGCATTCATGCCAATCGGGGCGATGAGCTCAGCACGTATCACGTGTTCAACCAAGGGCGATTCGATTCGTTCCTGTCGATGCTGGGAAGCGATGCCGAGTTTGCGACCGGCTTGCCGACGGCCACGGGCGTGGGACACGACGGAGCGGATCTTGAAGTCCATCTGCTTGCATCCTCGCGGGCGGGGGTGCATATCGAGAATCCGCGGCAGGTGCCGGCGTATCGATATTCGACGAGATACGGGCCGCGGCCGCCGTGCTTTGCTCGGGCAACACTGATTGAGCACGAGGGGGTTTCGCTGGTGCTGATCGGCGGCACGGCCAGCGTACGGGAAGAGGTTTCCGTCCATATTGGCGATTTGCAGTCGCAGATTGACGAGACGTTTGAGAACCTGGCGGCTGTTCTGGAAGCGGCGGAGCGCCGGTTTGGGAAACTGCCCGAGAGGGGAACGACAGGATTGGGGGCCCGGTGTGTGCACCTTCGGGCGTATTGCCCGGTGGCGAGTGAGAAGCCGATGATCCGTGAGGCGATCGGCCGGAGAATCGCGGCGGGGGTTGAGGTCGAACTCATCGACGCCCAGCTTTGCCGCGAAGAGCTTCTGGTCGAGATCGAAGGCGTGATGCGGATACCGCGAGCAGGCTGAGCAACGTATGAGCGACCCGGCGAATCCGTTTGAAGTGCTGGTGATCGGAGGGGGACCGGCGGGCGCGACCGCGGCTCTGCGGGCGAGCCGGCGAGGGCTTTCGGTCGCGCTGATTGAACGTGAGCAGCACCCGAGGTTTCATATCGGGGAGTCGTTCCTGCCTCGGCAGACGACGCTGCTGCGCGAGCTTGGACTGCTGGAGCGTGTTCAGAAGCTGCCGCATGTGCCCAAGCACGGGGCATCGTTTGCGATGGGGGATGATGAGACGACGACGGACTTCTGGTTCTCTCCGGGTCCGCATGGGGAAGACGCGACGGCGCTGAGTCTGGAACGGGCGGTGTTTGATGCATGCCTGATGGATGCGGCGAGGGAAGAGGGCGTGACGGTCTTTGACCGGACATTGGTTTCGAGCATCGACCGGTTGGAAGCGGGCGATGTTCGAGTTCGGACATCCTCGGGCGAGTTCCGGAGCCGCGTGCTGATTGATGCGAGCGGGCAGAGTTCGATCGTCGGGCGTCACCTTGGCACAAGGCGAACGCTGCCGGATCTGTGCCGCGTTGCATACTTCCAGCACTTTGAACACGTGGACCGCCGCGAGGGGGCAATCGGCGGGCACCCGATCATTGTGATGTGCGAGGAGGGGTGGTTCTGGATGATCCCGCTGGATGCGACGCGTACGAGCATCGGGCTGGTGATGCGTCATGATGTGGCCAAATCGACGGGCATCGCGGCGGAGCGGATGCTGGCGTGGGGGATCGCGCGGAGCCCCTTCGTTCGATCTCGCATGGCAGGGGCGGCCGGCCCGGAGCGGAACCATGTGTGTGCGGACTTCAGCTATACGTGTAAGCCGTATGCGGGCCCGGGCTACTTCCTTGTGGGGGACGCCGCGACGTTCATCGACCCGATCTTCTCGACGGGCGTGTGCATGGGGATGATGTCGGGCGTGAAGGCGGCGGATGCGGCCGCGGAAATGCTGAAAGCGCCGGCATCGGCGGCGCAGCTGCGGGCGGAGTATGCGCGGTATGTGGAGTCGTCATCGTCGGTGTTTTTCGGGCTGGTGCGGCGGTATTACCAGCATGGGTTTCGCGAGATGTTCTTGCACGGCAGCGGACCGCTGAAGATTCATAAGGCGATTCTGTCCCTACTTGCCGGGCATGTGTTCCCGAAGCCGGTGCTGGCGCTTCGCTGGCGGCTGCGGCTGTTTCAGGCGTTGCTGCATGTGCACGCGCGGTATCCGCTTGTGCCGGTTCGGAAGCGGTTTTCGCTGATGAGCGGCCACACTGCGGACGTGGGCGAGGGGGGCGAACGGGCTTCTGTCTCGGCCGCGATGGCGGGGGCGACATGAGCATCGCCGGGTCGAGCGCGTGTGCGGAGCGGCGGGTTCGAGATGATTCGGCACGCTCGGTGCTGGCATCGCTCGGGCACTGGGCACGCAGCGCACCGGGTTCGATGGCCGTGTGTGTGCATGATGAGCGGGGCGAGGTTTGGCGTTCGTGGACGTATGGGCAGCTTGCCGAGGCGGTGGGCGCGGCGGGCGAGGCCTTGCAGAGATGGTGCGGGAGCGAGGCGAGCGTTGCGCTGAAGGCTCCCAGTGGCGGGGAGTATCTGGCGTGGCTGCTGGGCGGTCTGTGCGCGGGGGTGAGGGTGTGCGTTGTCGCGCCGACGGCAACGAGGCACGAGCTTGAGCGGGTGGTGCGGATCACTGGCGCCCGGCACATGATTGCTGCGGAGCGGCTGGCGGGCCTGACGGATTTGACCCACATTCCACTGCAAGTACCGGAGAATCGGGGCACGAGCGACATTTCCTCGTTTGCGAGCTGCGCGCAGGGGAGCGTGGTGTTGCAGAGTTCAGGGACGGGCGGGACACCCAAGCTGGCGCGACGAAGCATGGCATCGCTGGATGCGGATGCACGCGGGCTTGCGATGGCGGCCGAGCTTCGACCTCCTGACCGAGTGCTGGGGGTTGTGCCGCTTTCGCATTCCTATGGGGTTGATCTGGTTGTTGCAACGATTCTGTCCGGGGCTTCGCTGCAGGTGTTTGAGCGGTTTGAACCGGCAGGGGTTGAGCGGCTGTTGCGGCGCGGCGGGGTGAGCGTGCTGCCGGGCGTGCCGTTCATCTTCGAATCGCTCGCACGCTCGGGGCCGACCGATGCATCGCATGGCCTGAGGCTTGCGATCTCGGCTGGGAGTCCGCTGCCGGAGCGGATTGCCAATGAGTTTCATTGCGCGTGGGGTGTGCGCGTAGGGCAGCTGTATGGCGCGACGGAACTAGGGACGGTTACGCTCGGCTGTCCTGAGCATCCGGACTTTGACCCGCGGAGCGTGGGTCTTCCGGTTGACGGCGCAAGTGTGCGGGTGGTGGTTCCGGGGGAGCCGTCGAAGCTCGTGCCCACAGGAGAAGAGGGGGAGCTTGCGGTGCGGGCGCGATCGATGCTTGTGGAGTATCTCGATGGGCCAACGCCTTTGGTGGATGGGCACTTGCTGACGGGCGATCTCGGACGGGTTGATGCAAGGGGGCGTGTGTATGTCACGGGTCGGCTGAAGCACCTGATCGATATCGGCGGGCTGAAGGTCAATCCGGTCGAGGTGGAGGAAGTGCTCGCCGGGTGTCCGGGGATTGCGGAATGCGCGCTGGTCGCGATACCGGTTTCGGAAACGGTGACGCGGCTGCGGCTGCTGTATGTCGAAGATGGTGATTCAGCGGTTTCTGCGGACACACTGCGAGTGTTTGCCCAGGCACGACTGTCGCCGCACAAGCTGCCGCGGGTGTACCAGCGTGTTGCGGCCCTGCCGCGGACGCCGGGTGGGAAGCTTTTGCGTTCAACACTGGGGGAGCTATGAAGAGGATGTCATCCTTGTGCGGGGTGTTTGCTCGCGTTTCCCTTGCCGTGCTGCTGTGCGCAGCAGCTTTGGGCGGGGTTGGCTGTCGCGCGAGCCTGCCGACCTATCCGGTCATGGAACCGGAAGAATCGCTGCGCATCATTGCCGATCGGCTGGATGGAGTGAAGACGATTCAGTCGAGCGCGACGGTTGATTTTGCGGATTCCGCAGGGGAGAGTGTGCGGGTGGATGCCGCGCTCGCGGCGGAGCTTCCGGGTCGGCTGAGGCTGCGGGCGTGGAAGTTTGACCGGGCGGTGTTTGACGCGACGCTCAACGAGCAGGGGCTGTGGCTGTTGCCGCCAGACACTGCGCAGGCCGCGGCGCGTGCGGGAGACTCGGCGAAGGCGGCAGAGGGAGTGCGTCGTGCTTTGTCGCTGATGGGGCCCGGGTTTTATCAAACTGCGACTGTGGATGAGGCCCGCACGAACGCGCGGGAGCTGGTGGTCGTCGGAGAGGCGGGCGGGGAAACGCTGCGGTGCGTGATCGAGCGCGCGACATTGACACCACGGCGGTTTGAGGGAGGTCGTGATGTTGCAGGCGAAGCGTTTCTGATCGAGCTCGACGGGTATCGCGTGATCGGCGCGATTGTGTGGCCGACAACGTGGAGCGTGGAGTATCCACTGGGGAAGGTGAGCATCCGGATGCATGATGTATCGCTGAACGAAGAGCTGGCGAGCGGGGCCTTCAACCCGCCGCGTCGCGCAGTCCGGAGACCGTGATGCTGGTGGATCGTCTTGCGAGGTTGGTCGAGGGGATTGCTCGCCGGCCGAGGTCGGTGCTGGCGGTGCTGTTCCTGGCGCTTGCGCTGTGCGTGGGTTCGCTTTCGCGGATGCGGATCGACACGACGCTGTCGGGCATGCTCGGCGGGGAGAACCCGGCGGCGGAGGCTCTGGCACGCATCACCGATGACTTTCACTCGGCAGAAGACCTGCAGCTGCTCATTGAGGCTGACGGAGCCATCGAGCCCGCGCTGGCACAGAAACAACTGCTGGAGTTTGCGACGGCGTTTGCAGCGGCGGCGGGCGAACCGGGAGGGGCTGCGGCGGGCATCACCGGGGTGCGGTATCTGGCGGACGCGGAGGTTGAGGCGTACTTCCGGGAAACAGTGCTGCCGGCGGGCGCGCTGTGGCTAAATGAGGCCGCGTTTGGCGAGGTGCTGGATCGCCTGCGGCCTGAGGAAGTACGGGCGCAGATGGAACAGAACGCGGCGATGCTCGCCGCCCCGGGTCCGGGCGCGGCATCGCTGGCGCGGCAACTGGTGAAGGACCCGCTGCGACTGCGCGAGTTTCTGCTTGCGCGGTTTCAATTTTCGGCGGGAGTTTCGCAGCGGGCGCAGTTCTCGGATGACGGGCGTGCGCTGCTGATCAGCGTGTCGGGCGCAAAGCCGGTCAACGATATTGAGTTTGCCAAGCGATTCACCGCAGCGGTTCGGGGGCTTGCGGAGCGGGTGAACCTCACGAGCCTGGGCATCCGGATCGGCGGCGGCTATGCGGTCGCTTCGACCACGGCGACGATGATTCGCAGGGATGCGATCCTGAGCACGCTGAGCTCGATCGCGTTGATCGGTGT
>Ga0163144_10022489_pt1 | contig 12492 bp, 11 predicted proteins | sample OliLak19BULKMAT1_FD_123175 | JGI IMG/M metagenome (GOLD analysis project Ga0163144, IMG submission 123175) | Freshwater microbial mat bacterial communities from Lake Vanda, McMurdo Dry Valleys, Antarctica - Oligotrophic Lake LV.19.BULKMAT1 | ecosystem: Environmental > Aquatic > Freshwater >... | reverse complement strand
TCGCCAGCGTGCAAAATGGCGTCGGGAGCAAGCTCGCGCAGGCGCGCCTGCGTAGCCGGGTGCGGCTTGGAGTGCGTGTCCGCCACGACTGCGAAGCGGAAGCAACCATCGGGGCGTGTTTCGAGTTGGACCTTCGAGGGAGTGCTGGCTCGGGGCACGCGCGTGAGTATCGCATGTTACCCTGGCTCTAGCTCGGGACCCGACGCCGCTTACGTTGCCTGTTCGCGATCTCGCCCTCACTGAGTGCGTGGCGCAGCTTCCATGAGTGACAGGACGCGCTCCAGGAGCGCGCGGGTTTGCGTGCCGTAGAGGTCGAAATCGAAGCCTTGGTTTTTGAGGGCAGCGGCGGCCTGCGAATCGCTGGCGAGGCGGTCGAGGTCCGCGAAGTAGCCACTCATGCTTTGGGTCTGTACCGTGACGCCTTGGCTATGGTCGGCGTTCTGGTCTTGCGAGATGGGCGCGCCCGCCTGCAGCAGCTCCTCGCTGAGCAGCAGGATCATGCGAATTAGGTTGCCTTTGAGCTGATTGACGCCAGCGGCGGCTGGCCCGAAGTCTTGCGGCGACACGGCGCTGGTCAAGCCGGCGTGGTTCTGATTGTTGTTGTGAAGCAGGGGATTGATCTGGCCGACAGAAGCGTACGGCCCGAGTGCCTTCGGGAAGGCTTCGGTCCCTTGCATGTCCGAAAAGTACTTCAGCTGGTTGGTGAGGCGGTGCACGTAGACGAAGGGCAGGTTCACGTCCCGCTGCTTGAAGTTGCGGAACGCCCAGTAGTGGGTCTTGTTGCCGGAGTCGGGAAGAGTGCTGAGCAGCGTTTGATCCAGGACTTGACCGAGCATCATCCAATTGTGAGTCAAGCGATCGCTCGCGTCGCTCACGACACCGGCTGTCAGGTCCGATTCGGGTAACTCCTCGCGAAAGCCTGCTGGGAACCCCTGAATCCACGTCGGGTGGTCGATGTTGTCGTAGCAAGGTGGTTCGACGTTCTCCGATCCCACGCGAAACATCGGATTCATGGCCTCGATCGAGTCGGGGAACGGCGAGCGGCTGCGAGCTAAGAAGCTTCCGGGGCGGCGCAGCTCTTCGCGGAAAAGGTGCGCCGCCACCAGCACCGAACCGCGCTTCGGGCTGTTGACGTTTCGCAGCAGCCATACCGTGCTGTCCTCGTAGATGGGGCAGTTGGAGCTGGGATTCTTGGGATAGGCGCTATCCGCAGCGTAGCCGCCGTCGTGCGTGTCTACGCTTTGGCGGTTGACCAGGTCGATCAGTCCGGCGTCGGTCGGATTGGCCAGGTAGGCGTCGTCCTGGGCGTAGTAGGCCGCCGCTTGCTTGGGAACGTGCGGCACGATCGGCATGTAGTCGTTGATGTCCCGATGCTCCGGTCCGTTGAACTTGTCCTCGCTCCAGCGGGGCAGGGGGACGCCCAGCGGCATCGTGCGCAAGTCGAGCGCCTGCATGGCTTCTAGCGCGGTGTGCGCATCCGCCAGAGTGCTGACTTTACCCGCCGCCACAGGCACATTGCGCTTCACGAGCTCGTTCAATAGCGAGATGTCTTGTTCGATGGGATTGCTCCCCGGCAAAACCTGACCGCCCGGTTGAAACGGCCGCCAATCGGGAGAACAGGTCTTCGCGATGTCGAAGCGGCGCCGCTGCGCGTGAACGAAGTCCCGCACCAAGAGCGCGTCGGCCGGCGACAGATGTTGCTGGCCGCGACGCAGAATTTGGTCGTCCGTAAAACCAATTAGCGCAAGCTCGATGCCGTCGGAGCTGTGACAGTTGGCGCAGGCAAGGCCGTCTACCGAGCCTGCCTTACGGAAGACCTGCAGCCCACTGCGGTACTTGCTCTCCACCTCTTCCGGCGTCCAATTGGCGGGATCCGCCTCCAGAAGCGCTGCGGGATCAGGAACGTTGGCCAGCGCTTTCAGCGCCGTGTAATCCGCGCGCAGCGCCTCGTCGGTGATGTAGTCGACGGCGAAGCTCGGCATGGCGCCCGAGGCCACGCGAACCTTCGCGATGAACTCCGCCTCACTAAGAGTGCCGGGCAAGACCGGGTACTTGTCCTGCCCTTGGCCCGCGGCCCCGTGGCACACCGCGCAGCTGCTGCGGAAGGGCTGCGACAGCTTGGTGGTGCCGGCCACGCCGTAGGCGGGAAGTGGAGTCGTGGGACAATCAAAGCTGCCCGGCCCACCCGGCCCGGAGTCGGCAGGAGTAGTCGGCGCACCCACACTCGGGCTGTTTCCGTTCGGAGCCAAGGTATTGCCCGATGCTGGAGAACCGTTGCCATCGGCGGCCTCTGCGGAGCCGCCCGCACCCTCACCCGCAATTTCGCCAGTGCAGCCACCCAAGCAGCTCAATGTGAGACTCAGCACCAGAGCCGAGCCCGATACACCGCCAAAACTGCAATAGTCGGGGAACTTGCTTCTGGTCATGCTGCTCTCCTCGAGTCCAAATAGGCGACTCAGTGATTAGTGAGCGCGCAACGCGCAGAAGTTGAAGAATGCTTTTCTGAAGCAACACTGCACGAACTGAGTAAGACAAGGTCCCTTCCCCACCCAAGACGATCCCGCCCGCCAGCAAGATCGTTCAGGGCGGCATCGATGACCGTATCCTTCGCCTGGCGCGTGAAGGGGATCTCCCAGGTGGCGCGCAGCCGAATGCGATCGTCGCCGTGAATCAACGACGCGTCGCAGGCCTTGATGATCTGGAAGAACAGCATCGCGTCATTCGGCCCAAGGTGCTGAGGACGCACCTTGGCGGCGTCGGTCGAGATGGCTTCTCCGAAGAACTTCTGGACCTGAAAGTACCAAGGCAACGTGACTTCGAGCCGCACCGAGCGCGGCTCGCCGGCTCGTCGGCTCGCTGCTTGCCAGTGGCGTGCTGCGGTGCCCGCGCCACGCCCCCAGGCGAGCCGCAGCACGGGCTTTTGGGCGCGCTCGCCCGAGACCGCGATGCCCTGAACAGCTGCCTGGTAGCAGCCGGGCAGGCCAGCCGACTCTTGCTCAAACAGGTCGGTCTGGTCCGAGTCGCGACGCGGTCAACATCCACAACGACAGCGTTGCCCTGAACCGTCTCAGACCTTGACCAGCAGCCCATACGAGCACGAAGGCACCATCATCGGGGGCGCCTGGCGAAGCGCGCGTACGTCCGTGGCGGCGTGTGCCGCCCGAAACCCTCAATCGAGACCGCAGGTGACGACGGTGTCCGGACGGACCTCCAGCTCCTTCGCTAGGAAATGACCCTTGAACTGCTGAGGACCACCTGTCCCTAACGTTAAGCTCGCGTTCGGCGCGAACAGCGTTCCCTGAAACGGGCTCTCGAGCGGAACCGTTGAGGTGCCCGTGTAGGTGAGGACGAGCGCGAAAGCGCCACCGCTCGGTGGCTTGAACGTGCCCCGATAGATCACGGAGTTTCGGACGAACAACCGCGTCGTACCTGAATCCAAAATCACCTCGCTCTGCGGCTCGAGCTGGAGAACGTTAGTGTAGTAGTCGCCGCCGGCAAGGAAGAGCTTGGCTCGCGACTTGATGACCATATTTACATAGCCACCCGGCTGAACGGTAAGCTGTTGATCCGGCTCCAGCTGCACGTTGCCCGGTAGCGCCGGGAAGTTCACCTGGGCAGTCGGAAACGGCGGCAGCGAAACGCTAGCGAACGCCGTAACCGCACCCGTCACGATGCTCTGATTCTGCCGCTCGATGCTGCCGGCGCTCGTTACGAACCCTTCGACTCGCGAGCGATCCGCCAAGGATACACCACCGATGCTGGCAATGCTTCCAACACGAGCATCCACGCCGATGTGAACACGCTCGGATCCGTTGTTCGAGATCGGTGCGAGCGCCCCCGTGGGAAGTTGAACGCGCGCTCGGTCGTTCAGCGTAAAGCGACGATTGGCCCGCAGCCCTGTTGCGACCACCAATTCTTGGTCGATCTGACTGGTATTGCCCGCCGCGTCCGTAGCTGTCCACCGAAGCGTGGCACGCCCCGGCGGGACGACGGCGTTCCCGTTGGCCAGAGGAATCGGAGTGATGGGCGATCCATCGATCGCCACGACCGCACCCGTCACACCTAGATCAGGACTGCAGGCATCAGTGACTGTGGGCACGGGGAAGGTCACGTTATCGACCCCGCAACTTCCCGCCGTAAACGCTCCTGCGGCCTGAATGGTTGGCGGGGTCGTGTCCACGACGGTCGCTGTGACACTATCGTTCGACTTCGCTCCGAACGCATCCGTCACTTCAAGCAGGAATGACCTCGATCCCAGCGGAACATTGAACGCCGCGTCGACGCCGCTGACACGGCCATAAGGCCGCCCGTTGATCACCTGAGACCACGCGAAATCGACGAGATCTTGTGAGCCGTCGCCGTCGCGGGATTCAGCCGCGGACAACGAAACGAGCGCTCCATTAGGTCCTTCGCACTCCACGACTTGCTCGGCGCCAGCGGCCGCGACCGGCGCTAAGTTATCGAACGAGCCGACGACATCGAGCACCACGCTGGTGGTCAGGTCACCGGAGCTGGCGGTGATGGTTCCCGTCACCATCACCTGACGCGTTTCCCAATTCACTCTAGCGATGATCGGGGCCTTGGCAGCGTAGGTTCTCGCCTCCTGTCCGTTATCCTCGAGCTGCGCGGTGACGAAGAGTGCTGTCCCCTGTGGCAGCGTCAGCTGGCTCTGGCCTTGTAGGTCGGGACCACCCGCGCGCCCCGCCCCGACGATCACCGTCGGATTTCGGACCTGCACCGTCTGCAAGTCCAGATCAAAGACATTGATGACGCCGATGGAATCGAGCACCAGATAGGTCAATGCGGCGCTCGCGCAAGCCGGCACTTCGCCGTCAATGGGCCCACGGCACTCCGGTGAGAAAACGAGGCCCACCTTGCCGGTGACGTGGAAGATGCCGCCGTCGGGCTCGCCATCAACCGTGACGCTGACGCGCGCCGTCGAATCCGCGCTGACCTCTGCAATGATCCCCGACTTAGATAGCTCTGGAGGATCGAACGTCTCCGGGTCGCAATCGGACTTGCAACCGTCGCTGCAGCGGTCGGAATTGATGCAGCTCAGGTAGCAGAAACGACTCGCTTCGTCGTGCGGTACGCCTGTTTGAAATTGATGGATGTTGCAGGCCTCGTCGCGCAGCTTGGCGCCCGCCGCAATGATCGCAAGATGCGCCTGATCCGCATTGGCTTGCCCGTTTGCGTTGGTGCTCATCGCTGCGCATGCTGAACGCTGGCTGCCCAGCAGTCTCCCTGGGACGCCGCAGGCCCCGTCCTGAAAGACTCCGCTGCACCGGTCCTGATCAACACAGGTCGGCGGTAAGTCCAGGCACTCATCAACGTCGCCTGGTCGGGCGTTGCAGTCGACGTCATCGAGGTCGTGAGGAATCGGTAGGTCCAGGAAATAGTCATCGACACAATAAAATGTGCCCGCGGCCGTCCGTCCGTCGAAGGTTCCATTGATGGGTCGGATTTTCGCGGACCTGTTCGGAGTTTCCGGCGGGCACTGGCCGCCCTCGGGGACCTCCACAAAGGCGCTCTGATCGTCGTCGAAGCAGAAGGGGCGGTCCCAACAAGTGCTGCACCGGCATCCGCCCTCCAGCAGCAGGCCCTTGGCCGGCGGCGTCGGCTCGACCTCCACATCACACCCAAGTGCTAAACCGCCCAAACAAACCACGCTCCAAAGCTTCCGTGCATGCAGCTTCGCGATCCACATGGTAGACCTCCTCGCGAGGTCGGAGTTACACCCGGGACAGGAGTGCGTCAATGCCCAACCGTTTTTGCGGAACCAGTTGCAGAACTGTGATCTGTGTGGCGTTCGGGTTGGCTGCGTGCGGCAGTCGTACGGGTCTGGATATGGCCGTCCAGACCCAGAGCGTGGGAGGAAATTCGACTACTGGAGGCTCGCAGGGCGCAGCGGGGCAACTCACCACACCTTCTTGCCCGCTAGATTTCCACGACTGCGATGGCAACGCGGACAATGGATGCGAGAGTGAGGTGGCTGTCGATCCGTCTAATTGTGGAACCTGCGGGCACCCTTGCGCTGAGCCGCTGGGGTGTGGCGCGGGTTCCTGTCGGCCGCTCCGCCAGGTCGCGCAAGTGGCTGTCGGAGTGGGTTTCGCGTGTGCCGTCCGCGTGGACGGCGCTGCATTCTGTTGGGGCGACAATGACCACGGACAGCTTGGTCACGGCACGATGAACGAAAGCGAGGGCCCGGCACGAATCATGGGTGTGTCTGACGTCGTCGAAATCAGCGCGGGAACGTTCGAGGCTTGCGCGCGAACTCGCGACGCCGAAGTTTACTGCTGGGGCCGTGGCTCCAGCCAAGCTGGTCGAATCCCGACGACCCAACGCGTCGTTGACCTTGCTGCGCAGCAATACTACCTGATGCTCGCTGATTCAGGGCGAATCTACAGCGCCGTTCGAGGGGCGGGGAGCTTTCGCGCCGTGCCAGAGGACGTGCAGCTCGTCGATGGCATTGGTCCAGCAAGGCAGATCTCTTCCTATGAATCCGCGTGCGCCTGGGAAGTAGCCGGTGGCGTGACATGCTGGGGCTCCAACGAGGGTCACGTCATCGACGGTGGTAGCGAGGGCTTTGAAGGACAAACGGACTACCCCCCCGCGGCCATCGATCTACCGCCTTTGCAGCGGCTTTCAGCGAGTCTCGCCAATTGCGCCACTACGGTGGCTCGAGAGCTGTACTGCTGGGGCGACCGAGTGGCGAGCATCAAGCCGGTCCGCATGTTCGATCTCACCGGCGTGGTGGAGGGACTCGTCCAGTACAAACACGCTTGCGTGCTGCTCCAGGACCGATCGGTTTGGTGCTGGGGCGATAACACCTACCCGAACTATCCGCGTCCCGTCATCAACGGTATGCTTGGCGTGGACCCTAAGGCAGTGAAGGCATCCGCAACGCCAGTGCGGGTCACGGGTATCGACGATGCCATACAGATCGGCATCGGCAATCATTTCACCTGCGTCCTCCGCGATTCAGGCGTGGTTTCGTGTTGGGGCGGCAACTTCGCGGGCCAGCTCGGCGACGGCACCACCGAACCGAGCTGGCAACCCATCGATGTTCTATTGCCCGAGGATTGACAGGTCTCGTCCGAGAATGCTGCCAGCCCCTACCCCGTCACCAGCGGCACGCCCGTCATCGGCCCGCGCACGACGCTACAAATCCGAAGCCTCAGCATCGACTTGAAGTGAGCGCGTGCGCGGGGACGGTCACTCGTGCTCTAGCGAGCCTTGATGAGTTGCAAATCGCGCTCTAGCTGTGCGTTTCTTTGCTCGAGACGCTGGAGTCTTTCGTAGAGGGCTTGAATGGCGGCGAAGGTGACGCCGTCAGCATCGACTTGCAGGATAGTGCGGTCGCTCGAGCCGACTCCGAAAGTTGCCATGAAGTCTTGGGCCATCGGTCCGATGTGGCGTGCGCTGGAGGTCTCGGTCTTGTAGACCCAGGTCGAAATCGGCAGGCTCGCTACTTTCTCGAGGATGGCAGTTGGATCCACGGAGGCGAACTCGCTCTTGATGTTGCGGTCGCTGATCGGACAGATTTCGCCGCAGTACTCCTTGCCTTCCGGCGTCGGAATGCCGGAGCAGCACTCTAGCCCGCCGCAGCACTTCTCGCCGTTGGCGCAGCTGTCACCTTGGGTGCCGCACGAGCCTGCTGTCGGACATTGAAATTTGCACTCGCGCGCTACGCAGCGCAACTCGGCGCAGGAGTTGGCGTCGGGGCAGGCTGGGCAGGCGTCGACGGCGGGGCAGTCGGCATCCCTCTCGCACGCGTTGGCGCCGCAGACCGGCTGGTTGTACTGGCACTTCTCGTTTTGATCGCAGTACATGAGCACCGCGGGGCAGGCCGCGCCATCAGCACAGGTACTACAGGTCGCACCGCACGACTTACCGGCGCACGGATTGCTATCCGCACAGACGTCCACCCCGCTCACGCATTCCCCCTGCTCACAGCGACTGAAGGGGCAAGCAGGCGTGCCGTCGGCGCAGAGCTGGCAGGGAGCCAACGACTGCGGGCAATCCTGATCCGCGCTGCACGTGTTGCCACCGCAGGTCGGGAACGAGCCGACGCATTGGCCGGCGAAACATTCGACGCTGGGGCAAGCGAACCCACCATCTTCGCATTGCTGACAGGGCGCTCCCGGTTGCTCACAGTCCTGGCTGGTGTCGCACTGGGGCGCGTCGCACACCGGAAAGGCAAGCCCGCAACCGCCCTTCGAATCACAGTAGCGAGCGACACCGGACTTGCAGTCTGGATCCGACGCATCGCACAGCGTGCACACCGCGCCACAGGGCAGGTCGGTACACGGCTCGGAGCTGGCGCTACCCCCGCTGGCGCTGCCCGCTTTGCCGCCGCTGGTGCCGCCACTGCCTCCGTCACCCTCGCCGAGCTTGGTGAACCCGCCGCTGCAGGCCGTAACCAGCAGGGCAAGCGAGAAGGCACTGGAAATGATTCGTTTCATGGCATGTCTCCTAAAGAAGCCGGCCCGGGTACTGGCCCAGCTGGGCTCCTATCCCCGGGCTCGGCAGGTCGGATCACGGAATCGTCGTCTTCAGAACGGCTTCGGCGCGCGCAGCGTGTGGACTGCTTGGATGACTCGCAGCGAGGCGCGTGGCGACTTGTCGCGCTGCCTGAGTTTTTCCGAGCAAAAGCAAGGCTTCCATGCGCAGGTACAGCGCTTCTGGAGCATAGCGAGGCCGGGGAAAGCGCGTCTGATACTCGTCGAGCGTGAAAAGGGCGCCCGCGGCCTGACCCGCACCCAGCTCTGCCCGCGCTCGATCGACCAGTTTGGTTTCCTGCGCCAGGACCTCGACGTCCACCACGCCTGTGTCGACGGCTGACGCAGACGCTCCCTTGAGCGCTTCCATTGGCCGGCGCGCCTGGCGGCCGTCGGTCGTTCCCCGAGCGTTCGCCGCAGGGGGGGCGGCCGCAGGGGGCGCGGTTCCAGGGGGGGCGGTTCCAGGCGTGTCATCGAGGTTTGGCTCAGCTTTCGGTGCGGAAGGAGCAGGCGGCTCCCCTCGCTGCTCCTCTGCGCCAGGCGCGCGCGGGGCTTTCGCGCCTGAGGGGGTCGAGCTTGCCGGCGAGGCGACCGGCTCGTCGTGGGGGGAGGAAAAGGGAGCGGAAAAACCGACTGCAAGCCCGCCCGCGCCTACCGTGACTAGCGCACCGATCAAGCTCCACTTGAGGAAGACGCTATTGGCGAGCAACGCGCCCTTCAGGGTCGCGCTAGCGCCAGCCGCGCCCGAAGCCGAGCTCAAGATGCCCGCCCCCACTGCCACGCCGGCAAGAGCCTGATCGAGGGCAGCCGGGGACGGCCGCTCGTTGTCAGCGGCGCGCAGCATCTGCCCGACCGCTTCGGGCGCGCCATCATCCAGCCAACGTTTCGGCTCGTTCATCGCGCAGCTCCTTGGTGGCGCGCTCGGGCCAGTTGGCGAGTCACGCGATTCTCGATTTCGTCGCGCGCTCTCCTGAGCCGCGACGCCACAGTGCCACTCGGAAGATCGAGGGTCAGGGCGACCTCCGCCGTCGTCAGTCCCTCGATCTCGAACAAGATGATCACCGCGGCCAGATCCCGCGGCAACTCGCTGAGTACCCGGTCGAGGAGCTCACGGGCGCGCCGTTGCTCCACTAGCTCGTCAGCTTGGGGAGTGAAATCCCGCTCTTGGGCGCAATCCCCCTGCAAGCTCTCGGGCCTTCGCCTTGCGGAGCGGCGAGCTTTGGATGCCACGTAGCTGGCCGTTCGAAACAGGAACGCTCGCTCCGAGCCGACAGCAATGTCCGCGAAGCGAGCCGCCGCGACCATGAAAACCCGCTGAGCGGCGTCGTCGGCGTCGGCGGGCGAAAGCCCCAGGCGTCGCAAGCACCTCCAGGCGAAAGCGTGGTGCTCGCGCACGAAGGCCTGGACACGTGCTCCGTGATCCGCCGCGGCGCTGGCTGGGCCGGTTGCTTGCGCCGCATTCATCGTGGAAGTCCCGAACGACACCGGTCCGCCTATCCCCAGAGCCTCGCGCTCGGATCACGCAATCGCAGGGGTCCTAGAAGATTACCCCTAGGGAAAGCGCCGCGCCCGCTGCCAGCCACGGCACCTCATAGACGTCCCGCTGGCCTTCGGCCGCATCCACGTAGAAAACCTCACGATCTAGGCTGAGGCCGGCGGAAGCCTCGAGCCCAAGAAAAACCGGTGAAAGCTCGCCTCGCAGCCCAACCAACACGCCGGGACTAAGCCAGGCGGTCGCCCCTCGACTAGCGCGCGTGACCTCCGGTGGAGTGGTGACCCCTTCCGCGTTCAGCGAGCCAGCTTGGGCAAAGAGGCAGGGCTCGACCAGGATGCTGGCGGAGAGCCAGGGCCAGCGGCCGCAAGCTTCCAAGCGCGCCGCGACCAGGTCGAAGCGAGCCCGCACGCCTTGCGACTCGACCTCGCCAGTACCGGTGGCGTCCACTGTAAGCCCCAGCACGACGTGCTGCCACACCAAGGCCGCTGAAGCTCCGAGACCGGTTCCGAGCCCCGGTCCGGCGCCTTGCTGGATCACGAAGCGACCTCCAAGCCGCAGGTGCATCCCGGACGAGCTCGCCGGTGAGGGCCGGCCGCTGTCGACTGGGCTGGCACGATTCCCTTCCGCTGCCTGCGCAGGCGCGTTCGGCGGCGCGGGTCTCGCTGTCACAGGCCCGGCAGCCTCTGCGATAGGTTCGCTGCGACTGATCAGCTCCTCGATCTGAGCTTCGATGGCGAGCGCGGTGATCAGCGCAATCCCCTCGATCACCTGCTCGCAGCGCGCGCCCGCAACCGCCCGCGCTACTTGCCTGCCGCGCGCATCTTGAAGCTCGATTCGAGCCAGATAGCGCTGACCGACCGTGGACACACTGACGTGAATCGTTCGCGCCAGCTCGCCCGGTGCCGCTTCCCAGCTCGACCCCAAGCGCGCCCTGACCTGTGGCAGGAACTGCTCGCGGCCTTCGCAAGTCGCTGGCGCATCGAAAACCAAGCGCACTTTCTCCCTCTCTGGGGCCAGCGCACTCTGCCCCGCCGCCACACGCGCCAGCGCGATCGGCAAGGCAAGCGCAGCAAGCGCCCGCCGCGCGCGAGGGAGACCAGGCATTCCGCGTCGATACTACGAAACGACGCGAGCCTGTCACCCCGATCCTGTCAGGACGGGGCACGGAGAAGGGTTACGCAGTAACCTCCCCCGAGCAAGCCCATCCGCAACGCTCCGTCCTAGCCCCGTCACGTCGCTCGCCGTAGGTGGTATCGCCCACGCGCTCGCGCCGAAGGCGCGTTCACCAACTCGGCCGCAGGCCGTTCACGGTCCCCGCCGTAGGCGGCGTCCACCCTCTCTCGCCTCCGCACATGGGCTGGCCAAGGTGCACCAGCGCCCCGCGAGCGCCTCGTTTGCACCTATCGACGCCACAGCAGCCTTCTGCAAGTCGAGCTGCTTCTCGGCAGCCCGATCTTGCAGAAGCAGTGGATGCGCCGGGAATTGAACCTGATTAGGCCCTCTCGCGGATCGGCAGCGAAATCGCTGATCCAGCATCAACTAGGCTCGATTTCCATTTCACTGAACCCAGCTCGTTTCATCCAGATCCGCCGTTTGGAGCAATGTCGGGCAACATACGCGCAACATCACGGCGATCGGCAGGGCGCTCATCCGTCCACCTCGCCGAGCTCACGCTCGAGCTGCTCGATGCTCGGCAAGCTCGTTTCAAGCTCCTTCGGCAACGCCTCAACCAACTGGTATTCGGCCACGCCGATCGGCCTATTGGTGTCGCGCAGCGCGTATTCGGCCACGACGCGGTTCTTGCTCTTGCAGAGCAGGAGGCCGATGGTCGGGCCGTCTTGCTCGGCTTTCACCTGGGCGTCCACGGCGGTGAGGTAGAAGCCCAGTTGGCCGGTGTGCTCGGGTTTGAACTTACCCGCTTTGTGGTGAACCAGGACGTTGCGGGACCACCCGTGCGAGAGGGCCGCCTGCGCGTAGGCAATCCGCTGGTCCTGCTGCTTGAGCTTGGTCAAGAGGACGACGTTGTGCCCCCAGGGCAATTCGCCAACAGGCTGTTGGCGATCTCGGAAGTCCGGCCAAGCCTCGGCAAAAGCGCGCATGTACTTGAGATTCGACGTAGAAAAGCCCTTCATCTCGGGAAAGGCCGCCCGGAGATCAGCCGAGACTTGGTCGATGACGCCGCTTCCCCAACTCCCTTGAGCCTGGCGCTCCAAGAGGTCCCGACCGAGCTGCCAATACTTGGGCGGCACAATCTCGCCACGCATCGGTTGCCAGCTGGCAAACCGGGGTGGGGGCTTGCGAGCCCGAGCGCTGGATACGTCCCTGACCGCAGATCGCCGACGGGCTGCAGAGGCGTGGCATCGCTCAGTCGACGAGCTTCGCGCCGGCTGCGCGGCTCAAGCGCTCGTCAAAGGTGTGAAGGGGTAGTGCGCCGCCACGGCGGGCCGATTCCAAGATGAGATAGTCAGCGAAGTCCGCGGAACCAGCTTCAAATGC
>Ga0163144_10022488_pt1 | contig 12492 bp, 9 predicted proteins | sample OliLak19BULKMAT1_FD_123175 | JGI IMG/M metagenome (GOLD analysis project Ga0163144, IMG submission 123175) | Freshwater microbial mat bacterial communities from Lake Vanda, McMurdo Dry Valleys, Antarctica - Oligotrophic Lake LV.19.BULKMAT1 | ecosystem: Environmental > Aquatic > Freshwater > Lake... | reverse complement strand
GGCAAACGTCGTCGTCATACGGAAATTCATCTCGTTTCCAACAATGATTGGAATCGACAACCTTACATTCTCCCGGAATATACTGGTGTCAATTGGGAGCAAACGATTTCAATCGCAGGCCGACAAACTCAACGCAATCAGTGGCTTACCCAGTCTTTAGCACCAATCAAGACCGATAGACATCGCTGCACGCAGTGTGAAAACGATGTCAATTCCGACCCTCCGAAGGTAGAAGTCGCACGTTCGAATCGTGTCGGGCGCGCCAATTCGTTATAGATCTGGGCACTCCCTCAAGAGCGCCCTTTTTTACACTGGCAATCGCGTTTGCCAGCGTCGCGCTGCAACCCACCACGTGTGCCACCCCATCCTTGACCTTGATCTCGTTGACGAGAAGTTGAACGTAGCGCTTTGTGAACGCGGAATCGTTCCGAATGAATTTGGCTTTCACGACCTCCGTGAATAACGCGATTTGATCATCGTTGATTTGCTTCATTGGGAGTACAGGGCGCGTGTTGCCTCCCGCGATTTCCGCCAAGGCATTCTTGCGCTGCCCCTGCAAGTCAGCCAATCTCGCCTGCAGGACGGGATCGTTCGCGGGCAGGCCGTTTTCGATACCAAGATAGAGATTCTTCAATTTCGTATCGATCGCCGACAACGCTTTCTTCACTCCCGCAATGGATTTTTCGCCTTCAGACTTCATCAACTTTAAGTCCTTGCGCAGGCCCGCCATGATCAAGCGCACGCGCTGCTCCGTGAAAACGTGCTGGGCCAGATTCTTCAAAATCTCGGCATCAAATTTCTCCATCGCTAAATTGCGCGCCTCGCAAGCGTCACAACCGATAGACATCTTTGTTGCGCACTTGTAGTACTGGTACTTGCCACTCTTACCTGTTGCGCGTGTCATCGCTGCGCCGCAGGAGCCGCATTTGAGGATTCCTGTAAATAACGAGGGCGACGCGACAACCTTGGGGTTGGTCGTCTGTGGCGATCGAGCAACCCTGATCGCCGCGACCCGATCAAACTGCTCTCTCGAAATGATCGGATCGATTGAAGTCTTGATCCATTCCGCCTCAGCCCGCAGCTCGCCGGTTTGGCTGTCACGCATATTGAAGAGGAATTCGCCGAAATAAGTGGGGCTTCGCAGAATGTCATGAATTTTTTGAATGCGCCAAGGTGCGCCGCGCATCAGAATTTTCTCAGCATTCAAGTGTTCGGCGATATTCTTGTACCCCATCGGAGCGCCAACCAGGCCGTGTTCATACAAGTCAAACAGCTTCCGCACGACGACAGCTTCGGCCTCGTCAATAGCCAATTTCTTCTTGGTTCGCCCGCGATTGCCTACGCCGGCGACGGCGACAGCTTGATAACCGAACGGCGGTTTGGATCCGTTGAAAAATCCTTGGAGCGCGTTTTCTTTCATCCCGCGCCTGGTGTGCTTGGAATTCTCTTTCGATGAGTAGTCATCGAACAAATTGAAAACCCGTCGCGAGAAGTTACCGGCCGGATCGTCAGAGGTTTGCTGTGTAATCGAGATCACTCGAACCGCAGACTTTTTGAGGCTGCGTTCATAAAGCGCAAACTCGACCTCGTCTCTGAAGAAGCGTGAAAAGCTATGAACAATGATTGCGTTAAATGGCGCGGGGCGCATTTCTGCATCCTCAATCATTCCCCGGAATACCGGACGGGAATCGTCGGTCCCGGTTGCACCGGGTTCAACGTACTCGCACACAATCTCGTCGCCGTTTTGAGCGCAACGCGCCCGCATCTGTTTAAGTTGATCGGGTATCGACAAATTGATTTCTGCCTGCCGCGTCGTCGAAACACGGGCGTACAAAACCACATTCATATTGGTGTCCCTTTAAGTCTTTGCAGCTTTGCTAAGTTGCATCATCTCATTTAGCAGCTCATGAATAAATGTTTCGACCAAACGCAACTCTTCCAAATCTACCTCTGGCCGCGCCTTCTTCACGAAAACCACGCTCGTTTCATCAATCGGCGAGTAACCATCTTTCTTTTTGGCCTGCATGTCGGACCTCTCCCGCGTGCATTGCTAGGGAGCCCTTCACCGGGTACCCGACGGTGACGGGCGGGCTGCGACGATCAAGACTTCAATCGCAACAGCCACGTGGCTGAAACAGTGGGTTCAGGCGGGAAGGTGGGTACACCATTCCGATCCGAGACGGATCGGGAACAAATTCGCGCGTTGGGTTGCCGGGCAACTGCCGACGAGAGGGCAAAACAGGTGTTTGTGTAAGCCGCAAGACTTGGAGAGATTGCCAACCTACGTAGCGAAAAACTTTCCAGACCGATTTGTGCAAAAAGGCTGCCTTCGACTTTGGCTTTTCCGCTTGTCGAAAAGGTGGTTCTGCATATCTATAGCCGTGCTCGGCGCCGGATTTGACCTTTTTTTGAAAATATATTTTGGGATGCCGCGAAGCACTGGTTTCCTGGAGAAAGTGTGGTCGCGTGACCAGCCCGGCAAACTGACCGCGTGGCGGGGCCTAAGCCGGGTTACCGCATTAATGATCCCTGCAAGAAACTTGTCGATGTAGCGATGTCTAACTATTGCGGTAACACCTGTAAAGTTAGTATTCAGCCAAATTGCCGCGTCGAGGAGAAAGAGTGAAAGACGAACTCATTAAGGAATTCAAAATCGGCTTTGAGGAAGGCTGGGCACCCTTCGCGGAGCTATTCAGAGGCATTTGGGACTTGGTCCGCTTTCGCTGATCAGCTGCTGGGACGCGAATCCGTAATTGCGCCTCGCGTCTACTTCTTGGCTGATGGACAATGCCCAGTCGAACTCAGACTTGCGATGATGGTCGGCGTGGCAAAGCTTGGCTGTTCGGTCGTGTCGGACTAAAGCTCATTTCCTGCCTAGAATAGATCTCGTTCGGCAGCGCCCGGTCTGACGCCATTGGCCTTTGGAAATCGGCCGCGATGTTCAAGTCGACATTGTGCTTGGCTGCGCATTCAAACGTTCACCTTTTTTGGCGCTCCGACCCCCAGCTTTCCCCGAACGAGAAAACCCCTCCCAAGCACTCGGCTCGGGAAGGATTTTGATTGACACATTGAGTTGTACAACGACCGCCTCGGCCGTCGTTGTATTAAAAGTTTCCTGCACAACTCGCCTCCATCTGGGCGCACAGCTCAGAACAAGTAAAACAAAGGGCGACCTTCCGATCGCCCCGCAAATACAACACCTACAATGAAAAGAGCCGCCAAGCTCTCTTCACGCCTGCCCTGTACAACATCCACATTCGCCAATGCTGCGGACCTCGACACCGCTTGCCAGCGGTTTCCGGTTACTGCCCGGACGGCTCTTGGACGCACGTCGCCCACGCCTTTTACGTCTAATGTCCAGCGCTTTCACCCCCTGCCTGTCCTCGGTCGCAAGACGAAGGTCTGCCTACGGCAGGTGAGCTTCCCCAGTTATTTTTCCACCTACATTGAACAATGATGTCGTCCTCGAATTGCCCCTTTTAAGGGTACTAGGTGCGTTCGCTCATCCTCGCGGCATCTGCCGGTTCGGACTTTCGTGGGTAGAGACTCAGCCCCCACTTAACCCCATCAATTTTCATCGGAACATCGTGTACACCCTCGTTCAAGCCCGGCTTTCGCCGGTTCCTCCTGGGACCATTTCAGGCCCTTTGTCACCCTGCATTAGCACTCGACCGAACAACAATTTGCGGTCACGTTTCGCACGCCACGACGGTTACCCGTCGTCCTGAGTGGTAGGTCTGTAGGCCGCGTGGTGGTTGCCCACCCCTGCGTGTTCCTTCGGAACTTTAAGTAGAAAACGACTGCGCGGTTAGCTTCCGGATACTCTCGGTCGCCCCCTGCCGCAGGCATGTCCTGGTCATCCAATCTCAAAAAACCGGGCGGGTTGCCCGATGGTATTGGGTCGGCGGGTCACGTACGCGATGGTCTGCGCTCGCAATCCACACACACCGTTGCAGCGCGGACGAGCATCTCTTAAATGCATCCGGCTACGGCATTGGCTTCCTCATTGACTGGTCGTCTTTGAGTCTCCCCGTTGGCAACGGGGTGGGCGGTATTGCCCCAGTGGATCAGGTTGGCGGGCCTGACCGGAACCCCCGACGAAGAGGTTTTGGTCAGGCTCACCCGGCCTGCTTGCTACCCCGATCCGATGTCGGGGTAACGCTTGTTCTGTGCTTTTTCCTGAATTGCGTGCTCATTTGCACGCCTTTGAATTTGACTCTGAGCACAGTATCCGTCGTTTCACTCGGAATCTCCATACTGTGCTGTTAACTTTTTCCAAGTGCGTGACGCAAATTCACTTCTGGCTTGATCGGTTTTCACGAAAAACGCGCGGATTCGTTCCCGGGCTTTTGTAATCAAATCGGACACGGCTATAGGAAGTACCCCATTCAATGTTGAGGTACTTCCATGAAACGTGTCATCCAACCCTTGTCCTATCCCTTGCCCAAGAGCCGCGCCTGTGTACAAAGCCAGATAATTAATCACGTAAATTCCGGCCACAACTGGTGGGGCACTGGCGTTGTCGCTGTCGACAAAGCTGAGGACTTCACCCGGAAAATGTGTGCCCGCCACGGGGTCGATCTGGGCGACTCGACGCGTTGTTACCAGCGCAATTGCTTCAAGGAGTCCGGTGGGCGGAAGGGCTATCCGTCGGTTCAGCTTCTACTTTATCCGGAGGGTTCGCCCGCCGTGGCAACACATCTGCGTTGGTTCTTGCTGTCCACCGACCGGCTCGATCTGGACAAGATTCCGCCGGAATTTCGGGAGCATCTTGCCAACCTCGATGACCGGCGGCTGACCTGGAATGAGTACGAACTGGTCCATCGAACCCGCGCGAGGAAGATCGGCGGTGGCACAAAATGGACGTGGCGCTTGACGAAAAAGGCGTATGAAGAACAGCTCGCCCTGTTCGAAATGGCAGCCCGGAAACGCGATGCCTGGCGGCTGTCCCAAGTGCTCGATGCGTTCCGGAATCGGCCCGGCTGGGGTGGACTGCGCGAGCAAATGATAAGCTTGAATCGTGCTGCCAAGTCAGCAGCGAACCGCGCTAACGGCCTGCCGGATGGGGTCGATTGGAGCTTGATGGGCGAGTACGTCGACCTGACGGTTTGGGATCGGGACAACCCTCGGACGCTTGGCGGCTTCATCGGACAAATCGTTGCCAGGGTCAATCAAGCTATGGATTCGGCGGCAAATGAATAGCGGCTAAATGACTCCGAAAGCAAAAAACAGCGCGGCGAACTCACAGCGACGGCGTCGCCAACGAGCGGCAAAGCTATTTGCTGTCGTTGGCTTTTCAAAGAAAGACGAGGGCTGTTGCTGTTTCTGCGCGACTTGAACTAACCGCAATTCGCAAGCCGTGAACCCCAGCCGTTATTAGCACTCTGAATTGTTTCAATAACAAAAATGGATAAGAACTTTGGGTTCCAACGGCCGCGCAGACGCGAGTAATTCAGCCCGCGCAGTGACAAGTGTGAATCACCATTTAGCCTGCTGTAGGCCCAATCAACGCTAGGACAGTGCGGCAAGAAGCAAGGCGCTGCTTTGGTAGGTAAGAACGTATCGGCTATCAAGCTCGTTACAGCAACGCCCAATGAAATATGCGTCTTCCTTGCGCACTGGGTCGATGACATATCCAAGCGAGTAATCGTGAGCAAAGAAATTTCGCTGTGTTGCGCGGTCGGTGCCACTAAAGAAGGCGCCGAGATTGGGGTGGCTGTGAAACCAACCGACAATTAATTTACCTGCTTCCTTGTTCGGCAGCGCAGAAGTCCACACTGACGTGTCCATATCCAACGACACGGAAGGAATGTTTGCAATTAGGGCAGGCGACCGTTCCACTCTTACCTGCGGGTAGTCGTAAAAGCGTCTTACAGTTAGGACAGGGGGAAGTAACCGTCTTGACTTGCTCGGTCGGCGCGTCTCCCCACTTGATCCCTGACGTTGGATTTTTATATGGCAAAGAGAGCGAATCGCTAGGGAAATCTCGCGGATGACTGGCTTTAGCCCGGACATACCATCGCGCTCTCTGGTGCGTTATTCCTCCAACACCGCGTAGCTCGAAACGTAACAAGTCCCTGCCGATGCATTGTAATCGTAACTGATATACATCCTTTTCTTCGCCAGCTTTGCCACGAGGATCGTGTTCCAGAAGCGGTTTTTTTCCGACCCATTCGTAGACGCAAAATTCAATACCCCGTTAGGTGCACACAGAGATTGTGTATAGAAAACGGCGGGAATGTCAGATGTGGCCGACGTATAAGTTTGCAAACGCCATGGCGTTGGATCTACGTTATCTAGAGCGGCGTCAACAGCAAACGCTGGTGCGGACAAGGTCAAACCAAAAATACAAGAGAACAGTGCTTTTTTCATAATTACCTCGGTGTTGAAAGAAATGCGTTTATTTGTCGCGCTGCGAAAAAAGCTCCGAGGCGCGATACTTCGTTAAACTTTTTGTCGAACTTGCTTACGTTTTTAGGTAAGCGAGAGCGAAATGAAAAATTGATTAGCGGTGTGCTCAAAGGCAATTCGTGTCTGACACTATTTGCTCTCGTAGTCAACCCAATTGCCAACGGCTACGGCCCTACAATCTCCAGTTTTCCCGGAATAGAAATCGCGAAGCTCTCAAATTCACTCGCGTCTTGATAGACGTAGATCGCACCAGTTTCACCGAAGCAAATTTTGACCGCAAATCGATCATCAAACGCTAAGTCGGTAACGTCTGAATTTAGAAATGCTGTAAGTTCAATAGCAGACATTGGTTCAGAAGCGCGGCACGAGTGTTCTACCCCTGAGACCAAGCAAGAGTATTTGCCATGCAGCGCCAAGCTCGTTATTGCGTCGCAGGCAGGCCGCGAAGTTTTGCCAAACTTCAACGCAACAGTTCCAACTCCCAGACAAATTTCAGCTAAATATCTGCCTACAAAGTCACTTTTTTCGAAATCACTTGGAAATTTGAACATGACTGTCACTCCTCTTGAACTGGGGCGGGACGGGGTACGTGAGTATCTCCACGGCCCTTCCCAGGTTTTCCTGTTGAGGGATCTACGCGCTGGCGCCCTCCATTGGTGTGAACCCAATAGCCATTTTCGTATCCGTCTACTGGGTATGACCCGGGGGGCATGACGCGGATATTTTCACCTTTCGCGGGGTCCGTGCCAGGAGGATAGTGGATCGTGCTTCCAGGCTCCCGTCCAGGTCTTTGCTCCCACCCTTCAGGGATGTTTGGTTCCTGGGGGGCATTTGTAATTGGTTCGACATTTTGGGGTGGCTTCGGCCTACTTACTCCGCCGTCTCCCGCACTATTGCTTAGAATGTAGTCCCGAAAGTCTCCGGCACCTTGAGCAAGAAATCCTCCAAGGACTGCGGCTCCAAGATATGTAGCTGCTTGGTAACTAACTCCGTAAGTTGCCCGTGCCACCAGGTGAGCCATTCGCCCATCTGGATCTGAATACTTGTACGGATTGTTGTTTGCATATGCATACCGATTGAAACTATGACTGTTTTGCTCGTTGAACCCAACAGAATCCATCGATAAAAACCGCCCAAGCGCTGGGTCGTAGTACCGCGCGCCCATGTACACCAACCCAGTATCCTCATCCTGATGCCGACTGGTATACCAAACCTTGTTCGCGGTCGCGCCTGCTTCGTTCTTTAGCCGTTCCCCATATCCGCTATATGCCTCGCGCCAGACAACTGCACCCGCTGCGTTAGTCGCCGCCGCTGGAGACCCCAGCAAATCATTGTGTATATAAGTAATGGTGCCCGGCGGCGGTGTCTGGGCCATGGCGGAGAGCGGCAGGCATGCCGCCGCAAGCCACATAAAAGAAAGACTGAGTTGCCGAAGAGTTTTCATGAATTGCCCATTTGACTTGATTGCTGGAGCGGAATATTTTTCTTCATGATCAAACCGCATCTGGAAACAGGAGAAGCATAAGTGCGGGATCAAACTTCACCTGTACCGACACGGCTGCGCACGAACTTTGTCCGTTCGAGCTGTCACCGTCGTAGGTCGCTGTAATTGTATGGGGCCCCGGCGATTGAAGCTTGAATACCGCGCTCGCCGTGCCACCGTTGAGTGTCGCAGTCGCGAGAGTTACGCCATTCTCTTTGATCGTGACTAGCCCCGTCGGCGAACTGCCGGTTACGCTAACCGCAAAAGTCAGGTTCGCGGTGTTGAGGATTGTTGCGGCGGAAGCGCTGCAAGTCGTCGTTGAAACACTGTTGGTTATTATTTGCGCTACGACAGTCGACGTAATCGGCGCGTTGTTTGAGTCGCCTGAGTAGGCGGCCCGCAAGGAATGTGTGCCCACGGAAAGCGTGTTGGTGGCATATGAATAGGAAGTAGTGCCGCTTTGAACGCCGACCGAATCGAGGGGGGCATTGTTATCGGTAAAGGATATCGTCCCAGTCTGAAGACTGGCGCCCGATAGTGTTGCCGTCAGCGTGACCACTTGCCCAACACCCTGATTGGGATTGGAGCTGACCAGCGTAATGGATGGATTGGCCTGACCAACCACGAAACTTTGCGTAACAACGGTTGCAGGGAAATAATTCGAGTCCCCATCCTGTCTGGCATCGAGCACACAAGTGCCAGCGTTACCAGCTAGCGTCACGGTCTTGCCATTGACCCCGCCCGCCGTGCAGATGTTCGGCGTTCCAGAATTGACGATCGTCGTCAATGTAGACGTTGCCGTCGCGGTGACGGTGAAGGGCACATCTGTCGCTACCTTGGCTGGAATCGTCGTGAAGGAAATAGTTTGTGTGGCTTTACTGATATTGACTACAACCGTCGCGTCGACAGGCGCAAACGCAGCGTCTCCGGCGTACTTGGCCGTGATGGTGTGCGACGCTACCGAGAGATTGCTGATGGCCAATGTCGCTTGGTTCCCAGCAATACTCGACGTGCCCAGTGAAATAGCGCCGTCAAGAAACTGCATCGAGCCTGTGGTGCCAGCGCTGATTGACGCGGTAAATGTAATGGTCTGGCCGTATGTTCCGCTCCCCGGACTTGCCGAGACGGACAGTGTTGTCGGTGAAAGCGGCGGCGCGTTCGAACCATCTCGACTCGCGACGCGTTTTCCGTGCAGGTATCCATGCTCTTTCCACACCTGCCCAACGGGCGTGTACTCGAACAGCAAATCGCCATTGGGTGCTTGCACAAAGTAGGTGCGATTGCCGCCCTTTTCCTGCCAGATTCGCTGGCCTTTGCCATCGTAGGCATATTTGATTTCACCTGCCGCGTTGCAGTTCACGCACTTCAATTGCGACGCATCGTCGAAGCTGAAGACCTTGCCGGAATACGACGTTACACGGCCCCTCGAATCGGTGGCGATGGTGCGGGAAATTGCACCGGTTGTTGAGGACAGGCGATTATTGCCATCATAAAAGTAAGTTGTCAGGTCATTTCTTGTCAAGTTGTCAGACGTATCGTACTGAAAGGTCGAGGTGCCGCAACCGCTAGTACTCGTCAGTCTATCGGCGGCGTCGTAGCACATGGTCTTGCTGTCGGCGCCATTCAAGTTATTCGCAATGGAACCAACGTTTCCGGCGACGTCGTAGGCATAGGTTAGAGATAAGGGCGAGGAGCTGATGGTTGTTGGCATCTGCCTCAAGTTCTCACCGAAGTTCATGATGACGCCGTTGCCATAAGTCATGGCGTTCAGATTCCCGGAACTGAAATGCGTGGCAGATGATATGTAGGGCGAGACTTGAGTGGGTCGCCCGAGAGCATTGGGGCTGAACGTAACGACGCGATTGTTCAAGGGGTACTTGATCGTGGCTAGCGCATCCAATCCGTCGTAAGTGTAGTCAGTCGTGAAGACGTCGGATCCGACCGTGAGCTTATCCAGCTTCATGTTCCCGTTTGCGTCGTAATCGTATTCACGCAGCCCGGACGAATTCGTCACGCTGGTCAATTGCCCACGCTTGTTGTAAACAGAGGTAACTGTGCCGGCCGAATCCGTGTGAATTGCCTGGATCATGCGGTCAAGACCGTCGTATGCATATGAAGTCGTCACGCCACCGACGGAGCGCGATATCATGTTCCCATTCGCGTCGCGTCCAAAAGCTGTGGTTCCGGTTTCCGGATCGGTCATCGAATCCATGAAAAACTTGTTACTATAAGCATAGCTGCGCGACCGTGTGCCCTGGGTGACATTGGTGATAAGCCCTATGGCGTTCCTGGTCATCGCTGTTGAGAGAACATTCGAGATATCTACGCTGGTGAGATACCCGGCGTCAGCTTCACCGTAACGGTCGTATGCGTAGGTGGTAGGGATATTCAGCTCATTTGTGATCGTCATGCTGTTGGCGGCGTAGGTCATCGTTTTTGTGCCAGCCGGGTTGGCACTTGTCTTCACTCTGCCGAGCAGATCCAAGGTTTGCGTCACACCGTTGGAGCCACCATCTGGATAGGATTCGAACGTCCTGCGACTTAGTGGATCATGTTGGTAGGTTGTCGTAATATTGGCGCGCACGGTACTCGTCGGTCGTGAATAGCCATCGATGTTGTGCGTTTCCACCAACGCACCTCGCGTACGTGTTCGAGAGTTGTTGGTCCAGGCGATGGTTGAGTCAGTGCCTGTCGGAAAATCAACCGAGACGATCCTGTTGAGACCGTCATAGCCGTAGCCCCAGGTGCTGATCCCATCCGTCTCCGATGTGACATTCCCGAAATAGTCCACCACCCGCGAGATGGTCACCGATTCCGGCCTGCTCTCCATTTGCGGAATGCCGCGGAAGTAGTTCGAATATGTCGTTTGTGAATTGCGCGGATCAGTTTTGAGGTTAATGGAGCCGTCAGCGTTGTAAGCATATTGCGTAGTAACGCCATAGCGGTTGATAACAGTCAAGTTGCCGTTGGCGCCATTGTAAGTGCGCTGGATTGTGCCGATCCCCTGCAGCGTTTCATCCTTTTTCAGTCCGATTATCCATTTGGACGAAGGCGGAAAATAGGTAATGGGATTTGTGGTCCGCGTCTTGTTGCCTGTCTCCGTTATCGCCTGCGGGTTTCCATATGCATCGAAACTAGAATATGCGGTCGTATACATTTGCCCGTCACGAGTAATGGTTCTCGAACTAAGCAGCGGTTTCTTCACATTCGAGTCGACATATGCATAGCCAGGACGCGCAACGTCTTCTTCGGAAATCACCAGATTGTTATCCCAGTTGAATGTTTCTGTCTGGATATTGCTGGTTGTCTATTCTTTCAATAGGCCGATCTGCCAGATTTGCCCATTCGTGCTGTATCCGTAATGCTCGTACGTGACGTTGCCGGGCGAGCCAGGCAGCGTGACGGTAGTGACGTCAAACGTGCCAGTGCTGCTACTCGGCGTGTACGCGTAGGTCCAACTTCCATCGGTTGTGGTCTTGGAGGAAACCACGGTGCTTTGAACGACGGGAAGAACGCCTTGGATAAAGTTCACGAATCCGTAGTTATAGGTGATCGTTCCCCCCTGTGGATACGTGAGGGTCTGCAGTGAATAGCTGCCCGCAAGCGTTCCACGATCACCAAAGTAGCTGTATTGCCAGGCAGCGCCAACTGGCGGCGTCATGCTGGCCAACGTGTTGAAACTTCCATTGTTTGGCGAGACACTGTAGTTCCAGACTCGGCCATTGGACGTGATCGATGTTAATCGGCTTGCCACGTAGTTGAATGTGAGGCTCCGTCCGTCACTGGTCGTCACGGTTTTAACCTCACCTCGTCCAGAGGTAAGTTGAGTTTCATAAGTCAAATTCGCAACGTTTCCGTTGCGATCCGTTATTTTTGTTACGAGCCAAAACCCCGCGACCGGATAATTGCTGATCGACCGTAGAGTCATGTCGTATTGCGTTCCATCTGGGCCATAAACGAACAAGCCACCAGAAACGGAATCGCATTTCGCCTTCCAGAGTTGCGTCGTCACGAAATCGCTCGAAAGCGTATTCGGCAGTTGAGGTGTTGCATTTGATTTGAACAACGCCTGCACACTACCGTCTGGCAATTCCAACGACATCGTTTGCAGATCGGCACTGTCACAACTGGTTTGATTCGAGCGATTCTTCACGCGGCCAAAGTGAATGTCCCAACCGCGCCCGATCGACGAGTAATATTCGTTGATCTTGCGCTGGTTGTACGACCGCACAACTTTTAAGTCAAATCCGCCATTACCCGGAACAAATACGTCAACATATTGGAGTGACAGATTGCCGGATAGTGGATCGATGTACTCGCCAAAATGCTGGTTCACATAGTCTCGCCCCGGTAGCAATCCCGGCTCTTCATAATTGTTCGGCGCGTCTGTAGCAAAGGCGAAATTTGCCCAGCATGCGATGACGAATATTGCATAACGATAGAGGCGCATGGTTTGTTTCACAAAGAAGCGACTGACAAAAAAGCAGGCGCAGTTTAGGCAAGGCTCTTCACGTAATCGCGTGGTAAAAATTCTGAGCGACAGCGAAGGCGGGGAAAGGAATATGGATGAATTCCATATTTTCGATTTCGAGAGGATT
>Ga0163144_10022487_pt1 | contig 12492 bp, 9 predicted proteins | sample OliLak19BULKMAT1_FD_123175 | JGI IMG/M metagenome (GOLD analysis project Ga0163144, IMG submission 123175) | Freshwater microbial mat bacterial communities from Lake Vanda, McMurdo Dry Valleys, Antarctica - Oligotrophic Lake LV.19.BULKMAT1 | ecosystem: Environmental > Aquatic > Freshwater > Lake... | reverse complement strand
TACTGAAATTTGAAAAACCCCTTCAAAATAGGCATCCGACGCTCTGCCAGGCCATCGCCCTACCGAGGAAGCCGTCTGATCAAATTGGGAGTTGACACCGGCGCGCCTGTCCTATGACGTTCGCTAATATTTACACCCTCTTTACACACGTTCAGCCTATTTTCTGTATAATTACCGCTTATGAAGACAATAATTTTAATGGTCGCTCTCCTTACCCTGCCTTTCCAATTCTTATTCGCTGGAATTCCTAGCGTGAAGATCCGTGAGGCCCTAGTTCACGAGGTCAGGGAAACGCCTACTGGATTTGCATTGGTTATCTCCGGAGACATTAGAATCGGATCAGTGACAGGGCTGAAGGCAGATCATGCCGTATTGACTCAGCCACATGGGAATCCAGCTTTTGTTGTTGAGAACCGTGAGAATTACGAAAAAAGATTAAAAAGCTATGTAGGTAAGAAGGTGACGGTTCAGGTTTGGGGCGACATCCTCACGATAGAGTCGGGACGAGTGACAAGGATCCACGGAGGGCAAGTTAATCCGTTGTATCCAACTAATGAAGAGCGAGGAGTTGAGGTCCGCGATACCGAACAATCAACAAAGAAAGCGAACAAGGCGGAGATAGTGACGCCGAGGAAGCCGTCTGATTAAATTTAGCTTCCCACCGGCGCGCCATTCCTCTAACGTTCTGCAAAGAAATGAAGACTTTAGTAACCATATGCGCTTTCCTTCTTGTTGCGGTGGTTCAAGGCACGGCAGCCGAACTTAGTCGGAAGGAGCTAATATCCAAAGCACTGGAAGCGCAACGCACGTTTTCCTCGACTCGGCAACGGCTAGATAATGCGGTCTTGGCACACAACAAATCAAAGCCTGATAGAGATCGTCGTGACGTGCAACTGGAGGAAGCTTTCACGGCGATCCAAAGGCCTTTCAGAGAGAGAAATAATTCGTTGGCGGCTAGGATCTCAGTAGGTGATAGAATCGAAGATTTTCCGGGTATTCTGGCTTTGGGGGAGATTACTAGAGCGGGGTCAGTCCTTGGATTTCAATGTCGATGAATGTTAGTTCGATTTTCTTTGACGGTACCCGTGAAAGTGCCGGGATCAACCGGCTTGGAATAGAGAATGAAAGAGTCTTACAAAGAACAACTGGCCATTGACTACCGGCCTCCGGCCTCGGGGTCTGCTGCAGGCTCGCTGTCGAAGGAATCCGACCCCGCATGCCGGCGTCTCTCCAGCATGTTAGGCGGCAGGATTTGACAGAATCATTTTTGGCAGAATTATGAAGACCGGTTTTCTGGATTTCATTTAAAATGATTCTGGCATTCATGATTCCGCCAATTCTTCGGATGGGGCCGGGAATGTGTTTCGACTGTCTCAGTCGGATTCCATTTGGGACATGTGTGGATGGACTCGCGGCGACCGATGATCGCCGCTACGTTTCTTCCATGGAAAATGGGGAATAGAATGAAAGGGTCCTACGAAGAACAAGCAGCCATCGAGCTCCGAAATCAAGATTCCCGTGTGCCGACCTTGTATTGCCAGGGGGAAGGCAACATCGTCCTCACCGCCACGGCAAGGCGAGGGTGGACACGGCGGAGTCGGCGACCCTGTGCAAGGGTGGAAAATTCCAAGCGCGAGCCGGGGGGTCTAGCAGGTGATCCGGCGCGCCGTGACGCGCGCTTCCTCGGCAAGGAATGCCAGGCGGTGGCCGGCCAATCCGTCCAATCCAGGGGCGAGCTGCGACGGGCCACGGAACAATCCGTGGAGGGCCATGACCAAGCCGTGGTCGCCTCCACCGTGACCTGCGTAGCCCGCATCTTCCGCATGGGTGATTTCAACGGGCTCGATGCTCCCGTCGGCCTGGTTCCTGAGCCACATTTCCGGCGTGCCGGCCTCCTCGTAAGGCGAGCCACCCTTCAAGGCCGCGAGCGTTCCGAAAATCTCGATGCCACGGCCGCAGTCGAATGCGGTCATGGTGTGGGTGGCGGTGATGCCATTTGCCAACTCGCAGGCCAGCACCTGGTGGTCCACCACGTCGTTGTCGCAGCGGTAAACACAGCGGCCCCAGGGTGAAGTTTTCAAGAAATCCAACACCGTCGCGTCATCGGCCTGTTCGTGCCGGTCCATCACCATGCGGAGCCAACTCCGTTTGTCCCCGAGATAACGGTGGGCATCGTAAAGGCAATCCTTCGCGGCGGGGCATCCGTCCGTGCAGCGGTCCGGAGCCCCGGCGGGCGCGTTCTCCTCGCGAAACCACGTTAGATCTCCGTAGCTGGAAATGGACGCCATCGGCGCGCCTCCCAGCCAGCACAGCAGGTCCGCATCGTGTGAGCATTTCGCGACAATCATCGGGGTGGAGCCTGCGGATTTCGCCCAGTGTCCCCTGACGTATGAATGCGCCTGATGAAAGGGCTCCACTCCTTCATGAGTGCGCATGGAAATGATCCGGCCGAGTCTCCCGCTGTCGAGGATCCGCTTCACGGTCGAATAGAACGGAGTGTAGCGCAGCACGAAGCAGGGCGCGATCCGGCGACCGAGTTCGCGGGCACGGCGGTCGAGTTCCTCACAACGCTCTAACGATTCCGCCGCCGGCTTTTCAAGCAGCAGGTCGTATCCCAGCTCCAGCGCTTTCATGGCGTGGCCGAAATGTTGCGAATCCTGTGTCGCTATGATCAGCACGTCCGCCAGCTTGCCCTCGTAAAATAGCGATTCGGCCGAGTCGAAACCGCGGATCTGGTCGGAGGGATCGAGCGAGGTGACGAATTCCCGGCGGGCAGGCACCGTGTCGGCTGCGGCGGTCAACCGGTAGCGGTCGGGAAATGACGCGATGATTTTTGAATACGTCCTCCCTCTGGAACCACACCCCAGCACCGCGATCGACAGCAACTCGTTCATGGACATGGATCTCCGGCCAAATCAGAGGAGTGTCGATGACAATTTGATTTGCGGACGGCGTTTTCGGACATTGTCAGATTTGCGAATCCCGGAATTCAGACAGGGGCGGTTGGAGCCAGATCGCATTTGCATTCCTGCCCCGATGCGGCTTTTTCCCGTGCTGAGGGGGAGACGTTAGAGGCGAGGACGAAATCCAATGGGACCGACTTGGACACGGTGCTTTGTTTTGTAGATTCCCATTTTCGTGCCGAGATTACACAGATCAGCGTGCTTGCTGCCTACGAGGAATTCATAAACGGCAGGACGCCCGTTGCCCTTGCCGGGTAACAGACGTCGCCCGTACACCGCCGCCTCAATGCCTCGGACTGGGTGAAACGCGAAGTCGAACCCGCCCGCAGCCTCAGATATCCTGACCTACCCATGAAGGCAGTGGATTTGCGAGCACTGCAGAGGAAACCCATTGATCCCGTTCTGGAGATTCATCCAACAGAATCCATCGCGCAGGCGCAGTCCCGTGGAAATGGTGACTAGCAGCCCAACGGGTTGATGCATACTGGCCCATGGCAACGCCATGGGTTGAATGGATAGGCTGTCGGCAGGCTGAAAGCTTGCAGCATCCATGGCTGGTTTTCCCGCTGCCCTATGAGGCAGGCCTTCAGCCTACGATGAGTTTTTCGCCCCTCACCCAGGGCGGCGACCGCTGGCGCGATCTTGCCCCAGGCTATGATGCCGCGCGTCAGGTTTCGTGGAATCGTGGCAGCGGTTTCCAACCGCATGCCCCTCTTCCAGTCTTGATAGGCATGGCGGTTGAAAACCGCCGCCACGCCGCGTCGCGCCAATCCCCTAATCACAAAACCTGACGCGCGGCAGTATATTATGCTTTGCCCCTTTGGGGCGGAAGAATGAATCGCAACCTTTCATTGTCCAATTGTCGCGCCATCTTCTCCTTCCAAGCTCATTCAATTTCTACCGAGATCAGGATGTCTGAGCCTCTTCAAAAAGATTATCCCCGTCTGGATCGGAGGTTGCCAAGACCTGACAGACAGCTGACAAATCGCGTTTCCCCGGCCTCACTATTTCCCGACGGTCGCGATGTACTTCAGCGCCCGAAGGCCGGGCATGAAAAAGTAGGCTCCGCCGCGGACGGTGACGAAGCGGGGCAAACTTTCGATTCGCTTGGGCAGGCCGTGGCCGGTTGGCAGCGTGAATCCCGATGTGACCGGGCAGCCGGGGATGGCCTCGCGGGTGCCGGTTAGAGGATCGCTCTCGCCGGTGAGTCCGGAAAACTTGGTGCCCGCCATCCACGCGTTCTGCAGGAACTCGAACTGACGGGAAATGTTCGCGTTGAGGCAGATGAAATGGATGCCGCGCGGCTCCTCGCCCGGTGGCGATGGCGCGAGCGCTTCCTCCGGCGTGATGCCCTCGCCGTATTCACGGCCGCGCCGGACGATGCGGTGGAAGCGGACCGACGAGACCAGGTCGTCCTGATAGCCGCGCGGACCGAAGCCTAACATGATGGCGATCTTCTTCAACAGGTTGGCCGGGCGGATCGGGAAATCCGCGTTGCGCGGGTTCGCCCGCCGGAGGTGCGAGCCGAAGGGGCAGCGGCTGCCATCGGGATCTTTTGCGAAATCGAATTGATTCAGCGAATCCTGCGCCGTTCCTTAGCTACCGCCTGCCACCGTCTTCATGATTCTGCCATCCATGATACTGTCAAAGCCCGCCCTTTCCGGTTTCGCAAGCAGCGCCATGGACAGTAGCGGCCTACCTCTCGCGCTTGGTCACCGCGATTCCGTCCTTCACGGTGTCGGGCGGGTGGATGAGGACCTCGTCGCCGGCGCTCACGCCGGATAGAATTTCCGTGGAACGTCCGTCGGTGTGGCCCGCCTCGACGGGCGTTAGGACGGCGGTGTCATCGCGGAAGACGAAGGTTTTCCATTGATTTCCCTCACGGAAAAGGGCTCCCGCCGGGACGACCAGAACATCATCCGCGTGCCAGATGGCCACGCGGACCTCGACCCGATAGCGGTCTCCGAGCGCCTTCGCGGATTCAGGAATATCGACCAGATCGCTGAGGACGATGACGCGCTGTTCCTCGACTCCGAGGGCGGAAATCTTGGTGAATGCGGCGGGCTCGATGCGGCGGACGCGGCCTGTCAGTGCCTTCTCGCCACCCCATTGCTCGATTTTCACGGAGTCGCCGGGACGGATCATGACAGCGTCGCGGGAAAGGATTTCCGCCTCGATCTCGATGTCCGCCGGATCGCCAACCTCAAGGATCTGGGTGCCGGGAGCGACGACCATCTCGCTTTCCTGCATGACCTTGAGGATCTTGCCGGAAACGGGGGATTTCACTTCCAAGAGGTTTCCGGCGATGCTGGATTCCGGGCGTTCGAGGGCGGCGCGCGCTTGGGCGAGTTCATAGTCGATGACTTGCAAGGCGAACCCGGCGGCGCGGACATCGGCGGATTTCATGGAGAATTCCATCTCGATGCGGTCGCGATCCGACTCAGAGACGGAACCGGCACGGGTGACCGATCTCACACGCTCATAGTCAGCCTCCGCCATTTTCGAGGCAGCCTTTGCGGCTTCCAAAGATTCCCCGGCTTGCTTGTGGGAGGCCTCGCGCATCGAAACGACCGCCTCAGCTTGAGTGCGGGCACGGGGATCTAGCAACGGCGAAACAACCGGCTCGATGACAGTGATCACGGTCTCACCCGCCTTCACCTCATCGCCGGGCTTGAGAGAGACACGGCGCATTTTCCCAGCGACCGGGGCGGCGACGACGTAGCGGTTTCGCACCCGGGTTTTCCCTTCCTCGGACACGCGGACGGTGAGTGGTCCGCGGGCGACGACACCGGTTTCGATGACGACCGGCTTCGGCCACAGCCCCCAGCCGATGAGCGCGATGAGCAGCAGGCCTCCCAGCCATGGCATCGCCCGCTTCAGGAGATTTTTCCCCGAGGGGCTGCGCTTGGTTTCCCATGGAGCGCTGCCGTTTGGGGTATTGGAATCGGATTTTGCCATGAGTGCGTGCGGACTTGATAGCCGGGCGGGTCCGTGGATTCAAGGAACCAACTTGAGGGAGTGAAAGTCGGTCACTTCCGGCCCTCGTCGTATTCGAAATATTCGATCATGGTCTGGATCTCGTCGCGATTCTCAAGGCCACTCTCCTTCTTGCGGCGGATGAGCATTTCAGTCACGCCGTCATTCCATCCGGCCTTTTTCAGGAAATTGTTCCAGATGTGGGTGTCGTTCTCGGTCAGCTCCCGGCCGTTTGCGAAGCACCACTTCAGGATTTCCTCATCGGTGCCACCCGGCAGCACCTGTTTCACGAGATCCTCGTAGGCGATCTGAAGGAAATCCACGCAGCGGCCATCGAATCCCGAGCCGAGATTGTTGCAATAGTCTTCCCTCAGGTTTCCAGCCGCGTTGAGCCGGATCTTGTCCAACATCCTCGCGAAATAGATCATTCCGAGGGTTTCCTGATAGGCGGAGATTGGTACGGATTTCATGGTTCGGCGTTTTCGATATCCGTCGAGGCGGCACGAAGCAAGCTCTCCAGATCCAAAGGTCGGATGCACCGGCTCACGGGTAAAATCCGAAAAAACCGCATTATTTCGAATATCTTAACTTTCCACCTAGTCAGAACGCCCGCTCGGTGCAATCCTTGGGGCACCTCAAGGATTTTGAATCCTCCGGACCCGCCGCCCTGCGATTGCCAGTGCGTCACAACCCGAATCTCCACAAAAAATGAAATCGAATTCCCTGAAATTGATCCTGTCCGCCGGACTCTTCCTGCTCCCGGCGATGTCGCTACAAGCCGGTCTGGACACCGTGCTGAAGGTGGAGCTGAACTGTTATTTTCAAGCCAAGACATCTCTATCCGGCAATATCGATGCGGGCAAAGTCGGCAACGTCAGGCTCAATTCGAAGCAATTGCTCACCCTCATCGGCAGGGAGCGGGGGATTCGTTTCCCTTATGGATCGCAACTGAAAGTGACCGATGTCGGCTATGTCTATGTTGCGGATTCCAACGGAAATTCAATTCTCGACGCATCACCCTACGTCCAGGTGACTTTCTTCAAGGGCAAGGAATTGCTCAATGGGAAAATCAATATCGCGAATGGAAAAGAAGACACCCGGACCTACTATCAGCTCGCTCTCAGGCTCAATCTCACCACCCTCAAAGGCACGCTTCGCGGAATCGGAATCGAGGATTTGATCGTCACCGCACCGGATCGTGACGGCATCCAGATCGCCCGTGGAAATACCGACAGCACGGTCAACGGCAAGGGAATCGTCAACGGTGGAACCGGATACTTCGATGGCAGGATCAACCTCAAGGGCCGGAGTGCCGTCATCCGCTAAAGGGTCGCACATGGGCATCGCACGCGCTCGGATTCCATTGCTCGCCGCCGGAACGGCCGTGCTTCTTCTGGCTGGAATCCTGGTCTATCAGCGATCCGGCCCGGCTGGAAATACGAGTTCTGCCGCAGAGCAAACATCCACGTCCAAGCCGCCGGTTCGGCCGGACAAGCGGGCTTCCATTCCGCATGAACGGGCGTCCATACCCGGTCTTCAAAATCTATCCGAGCTTCCCGCTCCGGTTGAGCCGCCTCACCCGCCCGGATCGCCCGATCACCGGGAATGGATCGACAAGCGCATCACCGAGCTCGATGCCCTCGCCTGGTTTGACGATTCCGGGTCGCTCGGCAAAATCCTCACGGAGCTGAGAAACCCGCTTCCGGAAATCCGCACCGCCGCCTTGGAAGCCACCAGGGAATTCGGCAGCCGCGACGCCATTCCCTATCTTGAAGCCATTTCAAAAAGCTCTGCCGATCCGCTCGAACAAAAGGCACTTGGTGAGCTGATCGAATTTCTCAATCTCCCCACTTTGCTCGAGATCTCAGACCACGATGCCATCGAATGACGAGGCGACTGGCAGCTCATGGTGCCCCCGTCATCGCCAGCACTGCGAAAGTCGCGAGCCAGTGTTCGCCCTCGTAGTGGCCGCTGGCGACGTGAATGAGCCCGGCCTCAACATGGAGCTTGGCAGAGTCGGTTAGAACCCTGCGCCGGGGATCTGCGTCCGGCAGCGCGGAGGCGATCCCACGCATCGTCCAGGCGCGGTTGAAATTCAGCCCGGCGAGATGAATGAGCTGCGGGTCGGACGGATCGCTGACGGTCACCGGTTCCAACAGGTTTCCCGCTTTTCCTTCCGCAAGATCCGGGAAATACGCCGTCAGCCAGGCGGAGAAGTCCTCCTGCGTCAGCACCCGCCGCATCAGGTCGGCGGCGTTGAGGCCGGGTGAGAAAAAATCGTTTCCGGACGGCTCGTAGGACACCGGATAGTTTCTATCGTTTTGATAGAACCGCCTCGCCTTCTCGACCAGCAGGTTTTCAAATTCCGGGTTCTCCGTCAGACGCGCGTGATCCAGCAGCATGGCCAGGGGAAACGCGGTTTCCGGATGAAACCCGCAGCGCACCGGCCAGTCGAGTTTCGGCAGATAGTCCTTCGCCAGGCGGATGATCTCCACTTCCAGCGGGGCGAAATTCTCCGCCCACCGCTTCGCATCCGGATCGTCGAACCGCTGCAGTTCACCCGCAAGTTCCAGCGCCCACGCCCAGCCATACATCCGCTCGAAAGCCGCATTTCCCGCCTTGCGGAAATAGGCAGCTTCCGCTTCAAGTCCGTCGGCCGTCAGCTTGCGGTCCAGTGTGCCCCGGACCTCGGCGGCGAATGGCGCATCGGGAAAAAGCCGCAGCATTCGCAGCAGCATCCAGTGGCCGTGGACCGACGAATGCCAGTCGAAGTGACCGAAGAATACCGGATGCAGCTCGCTCGGTGACTTGACGTCATCTGGACCGGCCATCACGTTGCCCGGCTTGTTCGGAAATTCCCGGTCGATCCCCGCCATCCCGATGCTAACAAACGAAGCGGCCCGCGCGGCATCCAGTTCGCCCCTTGCCACCGCCGGATTGGTCGCGAGAAGCCCCACCATCCAGCCAATTCCGTTTTTAACAATGCGCCCGATCATGTGATGTGGCGAGTTTGCCGTTTCACCTGCGTTTGGCAACCCGCGAGAAGCGGGCAACTGAAAGTGGCGGAACGTGCGGGCCCACCGCCATGGAGTGCGGTGGCAGAGCGCAGCGCCGACACCGCTTTGGATTCTTCGGCGGTGGGATGCTGCGAGCCGGGACGACGGGTTCATCCAAAGCGGTGTGGCGCTGACGCTTCCCACCGCACTCCATGGTGTGCGCTTCGCTTCCCACCGCACACCACTTTCAGTCGTCCCCAGTTCGCCCTTGACGTGAGGCTCTCCGCAGTTGAACTAGGCATGAATGCGACAGCTTATTGCAGCTCTGGTTTTGCTTTGCTTCGGGATCACGGTCCCGATGGGCGCGACGCAGCTTCGCATTTGCCTGCTGGACGGCCAGTTGATGGCAAGCGGAGATTCCTGCGCCGATGAAGCGAAGAAGGATTCGTGCTGCCCGGACAGCAGTGACGAAAGCGAAAGTTGCTGTGCGGAAGTGAAGAAACTCCCGGATTTGAACCTCCGATCCGGCGATGCGGAGCTTTCCGCTCCAATGTTGGAGGATCTTCCGTTCGTATCATTTCCGGGTCCTCCCGCCCTGTCTTCGGAGTTTAGTCCCTATCATCCATCTGTCCCGATCCGGGGACCGGACTCGCCTTCCGCGCAACGCGCCGTCCTAGGCGTTTGGACCATCTGAAGACGGCACTTTCCAGTGCCGTGCGACCGCCATTTGAAGCGGTCCTTTTCCCATGCACGCCCTCCCCAGGCGGCTTTTTCCAGATGACTCCTTTTCCGATGACCGATGCCTTCCTTGCTAGATTCACTTTCGCGTCGCGATGACGCTCCCGCCACGCGTCGCCGCGTCCCGGCGTGGCTCCTTCCGCTGACCATTGTCGCGGGATTCCTGGTCCTGTTTATCGCCCTGTTCGGGGATCGGCTGCTGCCCGCCCAAGACGTGGATGTGGCGGTGGTGCTGGCCGCTCCAGCAGCCGAAGGCTCCCCGCCCCCCGGATCTAACGAACCTGCGGGCGCGGCGTCCGGACCCATGCTCTTCCAGGCAAGTGGCTGGGTGGAGCCGGATCCCCTGCCGGTCAAGGCCAGCACCTTGATCGATGGCGCGGTGGCTTCCGTGGAGGTGCTGGAGGGTGAAACGGTCGAAAAGGGACAATTGCTGGCCTCGCTTGTCGATGACGATGCCCGCCTCGCGTTCCGATCCGCGGAAAACGAGCACAGGCGGTTGGTTTCCGCCCTAGCAGCTCATCAGGCGGCGATCTCCACCGTTCACAAGAAACTCGTTTCCGCCCGATCCGCCGTGGATGCGGCACAAGCGACGAGCGACCAGTCCGAGGACCAGCACAAACGCGCCAGCCGGCTCAGGATCGGCGCGATCAGCGAGGGCGAGGTCACGACTGCTAGACTGAATTTCGCAAGGGACCAGGCGATGGCGGCGATGGCCGCTGCCGGAGTCGGGGAAGTCGAGGCCGAGATCGCCCGCCTCGAACTGGAAACCGCGGTCAAGCGCCATGACGTGGACGCGGCCGCCATCGAAGTGGAAAAGGCGAAGCTCGAACTGGACCGGACGCGCATCGTTTCCCCAATGCATGGACGGGTTCTGCGGCTGCTCGCAGTCCCCGGACAAAAGCGGATGCTCGCTGCGGAGGACGACAACAGCACGACCATTGCAATCCTCTACGATCCCGAAAAACTGCAGGCGCGGGTGGACGTGCCCCTGGCCGATGCCGCCGGCTTGCAAGTCGGACAGGCCGTGCGCATCCACTGCGCGTTGTTGCCGGATCGCGTGTTCAACGGCGAGGTGACCCGCATCGTCGGTGAGGCGGATCTCCAGCGAAATACCCTCCAGGCCAAGGTCCGCATCCTGGATCCGGTGGATGAACTCCGACCGGAAATGCTCTGTCGCGCCGAGTTTCTAGCAGCTCCGAAAGAAGGAGCCATTGATTCCAACATGAAGAGTTCAAGCGCACTTTCCACCTGGATTCCCGAGTCCGCGATTCTCGACCGCACCGCGTGGGTCTGCGACCCAAGCACCAAGCGGGTCGCGCCACGCCCCGTCGAACCTCAAGACGATGTCCGCGACGGCTACCGACGCATCAGCGGATCCGTGCGCCCCGGCGAATGGGTGGTGCTGAACCCGCAGGGCCTGGGCGAAGGCCAGAGAGTGAACCCCAACCTGATCGAACCATGACTGAAGCAATGATCCAATGCCGCGGCGTTTCAAAAAGCTACCGCAAGGGCAGCATCCTCGTGACACCCCTCGAAGCCCTCGACCTGGATGTCTCGCGCGGTGAATTCCTCGCCCTGATGGGCCCGTCCGGCTCTGGCAAGACCACGTTGCTGAACCTTCTATCAGGCATCGATTCGCCAACCGATGGCTCGCTGGTCATCGCCGGCGTGGAGCTGGCGAAACTCTCGCGGCGCGACCTCACCAAGTGGCGCGCCACCCACGTCGGCTACATTTTCCAGCTCTATCACCTGGTGCCGGTGCTAACAGCATTCGAGAACGTCGAACTGCCGCTGCTTCTCGGATCGCATTCCCGCAAGGAGCGCCGCCAGCGGGTGGAAACCGCGCTGACCCTGGTCGGCCTGGGGGACCGGATGCACCACACGCCCGGCGAGCTATCAGGCGGCCAGGAGCAACGCGTCGCGATCGCCCGCGCCCTCGTCGCCGATCCACCCCTGATGGTCGCCGATGAGCCGACCGGCGACCTCGACCGCGAATCGGCCGTTAGAATCCTCGACCTCCTCCGCGAACTCGCGCGCGACCACAGCAAGACCATCGTCATGGTCACCCACGATCCGCGTGCGGCCGCCGCCGCCGACCGCACGCTGCATCTCGAAAAAGGCCGGCTCCTGGAGCAACAACCGTCATGAGACCTCTCGGCAACCTCATCCGCCTGTCGTGGATCCAGCTCACCCGCCACCGGGTGCGGTCCGCCCTGACGATCCTCGGCGTGGCGTCCGGCATGTTTCTCTTCACCTCCGTGGAGACCCTCCAGCGCTCGCTCGGAAAAGCGACGGAAGCCACCGCTGCGGACACCACGCTGGTGGTTTACCGGCAGAACCGGTTTTGTCCGGCGACCAGCCGATTGCCGGAACACTATGCCGACGAGATCCGGCGCGTCCCCGGCGTCCGGGAGGTCATCCCGGTGCAGATTGTCGTGAACAACTGCGGGGCCTCGCTGGATGTCATCACGTTCCGCGGTGTGCCGGAAGGCTTGCTGAAGAAATTTGCTCCGGAAATCGAGATCCTCAGCGGCAGCGGGGAGGAGTGGATCAAGCGCGACGACGGAGCGTTGTTAGGCGAGGTCTTCGCCGCCCGCCGCGGACTCAAGCCAGGCGATCGCTTCGATGCCGCTGGCGTGACCGTCACCGTTTCCGGTGTGATCCGCTCGCCATTTCCGCAGGACAACAACGTCGCCTATGTCAAACTGCCCTTTCTCCAACAGGCGTCGAAGGCCGGCCTCGGGGTGGTCACGCAGTTCAATGTCCGCGTCAATTCATCGAAGGATCTCGCGCCGGTCGCGGCGGCCATCGACGAGCGG
>Ga0163144_10022486_pt1 | contig 12492 bp, 11 predicted proteins | sample OliLak19BULKMAT1_FD_123175 | JGI IMG/M metagenome (GOLD analysis project Ga0163144, IMG submission 123175) | Freshwater microbial mat bacterial communities from Lake Vanda, McMurdo Dry Valleys, Antarctica - Oligotrophic Lake LV.19.BULKMAT1 | ecosystem: Environmental > Aquatic > Freshwater >... | reverse complement strand
GCCCTGAGAGTCTCGACTTGTGTTAAATGTCGACGGATCACCGATTGAGTCAAATGGCACAAATGGCCGCAGTCGACCATCTAGACCAAGTTTGCGTGCTCGAAGTGGGCTGTACATGTTGTAAACAGACGTTGTTGCCGCGCCGTCAAGAGAGGGGTCATTACGAAGCATCTCGACTCCGGTGTCAATGTACTTTGATGTCAACGTCGCCGCATTGGCAAATAGCAAAACTAACATTTCAACTGAATTGCCTTCGTCAAATAAACGTCTTTTGATTTCACCGTACGCATGGACGAACACATCGTCCGAAAGAGTAGTTGCGGTTGCAAGCTGGTCTGGCCGGTGAATAATTTCGGCACTGAAGTGTTTGCCGATCTGTTTTATTTCTTCAGAGTCAGTTGAGATGAATATTCGGTCTACGCTCTCAGATTCACTTGCCGCGATTAATGGATATGCGCACAACGGGCGACCCAGTACCTTATGTAAATTTTTGCCCGGGAAGCCCGTGCTACCGGCTCGGCCGATCATCAGGGCACAAATCATCTGTTCATTCTAGGGCGTTATAAGAATCCTTTTTCTTTAAGTCCCTTAACCAGAGCCGCACTCGCATCAATCTCCATCTGATCGCGGGTCTCGCGAGCATAGGAACCCATGTGGGCTGTTACCTGGACGTTTTCAAGATTTAGTAGTGGACCCGCATAAGGCTCAGTTTCGAAGCAGTCAAGCGCCGCTCCGGCAATACCGGAACTTTGGAGTGCGAGACATAATGCCCCTTCGTCGATCAGCCCACCACGTGAGACATTAATTAGCAGTGCGGTAGGTTTCATCAGGGCTATTGCTGCCTCGTCTACAATGTAATGCGATTCAACTGTGTACGGGATGTGAAGCGATATGACATCACTCTGCTGGAACAATTCATTTAGTGCAACTTGTTTGACATTTTCGTCGGCGATTGGCATTGAGTCTGAGACAATAACCGTTGCTCCAAACGCCAACGCAAGTTGGCCCACGGCTTTGCCAATTCGACCATAGCCAACTATCCCGACAGTCTTACCATTGAGAAGCGATCCCATTATTCCGCCCCATCGACCGGCACGAATATTTCGGTCGGCCTCGGAGATGTGTCGAAGTAAACCGAGAATATGACCAATTGTCAATTCTGCGACGGCTCTTGTTGGCGCATCTGGGGTATTAAAAACAGAGATTCCAAGTACTGCCGCCGCGTCTATGTCGACGCTATCCAACCCAGTTCCGCAACGCGCGATAATTTTTAGGTTAGGTGCACGATTCAGCACCATCTTCGTAAGTGGTTCAAGGCCAGCAATCATCGCAACAACGTCGACGGTTAGCAAACTAGAAACCTCATCTTCGGTTAAACGACGTTTGAGCGGGTTTAGAACAACATCAATTTTTGCAATCTCTAACATTTTGAGGTCATGAAAGTTTTTCAAATCAAACGTTGAAGTTGTCACTAGAACTGAGCGTTTCATGGGCGACCTTGTTGTTCGTTTGAATTTAAGATTTTCTTCAGAAACCTTAGCGGTCGTTTCTCAATTCTCGAATACTGTTCACAGAAACTCAGACGTGCCGCTTGGACTTCATTACTTGCCCACCAGGTTTCGATTTCATTCCAGTTATTCTCTAAATGTTTAGTAAATGAATCGGCAGAGTTGTGGAATATGCCTGCAGCCTCTAAGGCTTTGAAATAGGGCTTTGCCTCATCCCGTATTTGGCAATAGCTATCACTCCATGTGACCAGTGTCGGAATATTCAGATGAAGCGTCTCAATAAATGTCGTGCCATTATACGTAGTTACAACTAATCTGGCCGCCTCCCTCATGGTGCGCATGTCGGATAGACCATTATCAACTGGTATCTCCGGCGCATGCAGTGACCACCATTCACTCTGTGAAGATCCAGTAATCGCGTGCGCGTGATTGAGGCGCACCAAAATCTGGTCGCGAATCGGGTCCGTCAGATTCGAAATACAGTCTTTCACGTACTCAAGGTACCCAGAACTCTCGTTTATATCATAGAAAAGTGACCTAGGGTGCTTCCACATTTGGTCACATACGATTAACAGGTTTCCATTCTGCGGCGACTTTCCCTTGCGAATGCCGATCATCTTCAGGCACGGGCCTTTAACTTGATTGGCTAAAGTTCCCCAACCCCAAGTGAGATGAATGTCGGCAACCTGTTCTTCGTGAAGTTCGGCGTGCGAAGCGTATAGCGAGGTGCCATAGTGCCCACCGTGTTGACCGATCACATAAGTTGACCCACACTCGGTTGCTTGAGCCGCCCAGATATTGAACACGTCGTCGTAGAAGTGTCGGTTGGAGGTGAAGATTGTTTTAGGATGAGTGTCGAGACGCAGTTTGGAAGTTGAGTCCCTTAGTTTCGTGTATCCCTCTAAATAAACTGAAGGTAGTTGGTCCGCGACTAGTGTGCGACCAACTGCGTGCAATTGATCGCGGTTCAATCTCGAAAATTTAAGAGATGCACGCGCGGCATCATCATATGGCTCGGCTGGCGCGCTTATTCGGGGAACACGAATCCTGGGTGATTTTACGAGAAGGCTAAGTGCGAGCTCTGACTTTCTAGGCAGATACGAATCGGCGATAATGATTTTGTGGCTCAGACTCTTCTTAGGATCTGGCCTTGAAGTATTTATCAACTCATTAACCTGGGGAAGCCCTGATGGAACATCTTCGACGGAGTCAACTCCGTACTTGGATTGACTGTAAGTCCAAATCTTAGAATAAATGTAGTTACCCCAAGCCTCGTCGGTATGAATTTTTTGATACTCCGCAAAGTTTCGTGGCCGTATTTGTTCGGCGTTGATATCCAAATTGCAGGATGCATCATTGATTTCAAAATGCGAACTCGCGGTGGTCATATATGTCCATCGGAACATGATTTGGTTACAGAACAACCGCAACCATGGGCCGATTAAAATTGTCCAAAAACGCCTTGAATGGTCGCATCTGTGGAATTCGTTGAGGGTCGCAGAGAGGTCTGTGAGTAAGTCTTCGAAGAGAAGATTCATCGTCTCAAAGTGATTGTCGAGCGCGGAAGCATTGAACTTAGGGTCGAAAACGACATAATCCATTTTTGACCACACGTGCTCGCGACTGGCGTCTAAACACCAAGGTCCCAAGAAGAGCACTGGACGATCAAATACCCAAGTCGTTTCGTCCGCCGTGGTGATGAGGTATTTACCCATCGTGCCGCCGGCAGTGTTGCTCGCTATCAGTTGACTTCATTCGTTAGTTAAGTCTCCGAAACCCACTGTCGCAGACGGGGCCCTTTAAGAGAGTGCCTATATCGCGCTCATCTTCACACACTCTTAGAGTTTGAAATACCAGATCTAGGTTCGCGAAGTATTCGTCACCTATTTCTGGAGTGTGCTCCCTACAAACGTAAACAGAGTTCGATGCCAGGAATCCGTTAGAGAGCATTTCCTGAGTGGTAAGGGTTCTGTCGGCCAAGTCATTTGCGCTCGTGATTGTGAAGTTTGTTTGCGATGGAAGGTCAGCCGTAGTGATTGCTAGCCCGTATATTGCGGCCATGTCTTTCTGGCGCTTAGTAATTTTGAGAACAGTTGTTGTGATCAAGTCCCACGATTGGCAGTTACTCATAACTTCGAGAGTCTTGCGGGCGGAGGTCGGGCCAATTCGCTCTGTCCAGAAAGTACTGCTGATGAAGGATGTCTGCGCCGCTTCCATTACTTCGCGGCGACCGATCACGGCGGTAATCGCATGGCCGTTGCCGAGAGCCTTACCGAACATTATTGTCGCCGTAAATCTTGGCCATCTCTCTATGCTTAATTTCGTCTCGTGAGAAGATTACAGGGCGGCGGGGGTTGTATTCTGCCAGTGTCGTTGGCACTAATGCGTGGCCAAATGAACCAGTGCCTCCGATCGTGAGGATCGACGAACCGTTAAGCAAGTTGCTACTCCTAATTAGTGTGTTCAGCCCCGGCACGCAGGAGAAGATCCCGCAACACAGTACTCCCCGAATTAAATACCATGAGGTCTTCAGTGTACTTGCCGATATCGCTAGACCAATCAGTATCAGACGCGGTCATAAGGTAATTAGGAATGCGAGAGTACTAGGTTTCGCTTGCGATATTCGTCCAGAACGGACGGGTATCAGGCGGCTACAACGGCCACCCAAAGTTAAGGTCGTCAGTGTGAGTTTCTATGTATGTAGTTATTAGTTCTCCACGGATTGAGAAGAATGCATTCTGATGAATGATTGCATCAGAGATAGGAAAGTAAACAAATCGGGCAGCAGTGATTTGTCTTCAAGTTACTCAGTGCACCACCGACCTAGAAACAGAACAGAGTCGTTTTCTACCGACGCCGAGGGTTGCCTTCAATTGCTGATTTCAGCTCGTTAGCTCACAAATCAGCTTCTGTAATTTGACATTGCCAGGGTCGTTTGCCATCAGCAACTCGGTATATGGCGCGACAGTCTCGGCCCATTCTCTGTCCGTCGCACGTTGAATGTGGTTAAGTATCCTGTCGATCTCTGACTGCGTAAGCGTCGAAGACCAAAATGGCCCCGATTGAGGAAGATTGGCCGGAAAGCCAAATGTGAACCCTGAAGTGGCCAGCAAATTATCGGAAAGTAAACCATTCAATCTCGCGCCAACAAACGCAGACCTCTTGCCGCGACTCATAAACTCGTATGCAACGGTGCTGTCAAGAGAAACTATGTATCTTGCCCTACTGAGCAATTTGTAACTATCGAACGTCTCGTCTCTGCTTTGGATGTCCGGAGTCTCAGCACCAAGACCCTCAGAGTAGAACTTGCGTTCCTCGGTGTCCGTCGAGCTTCGTTTACCGCAGATCACGATTCTTAAGTTATTGCGCTGACAATAGTCAATTAGTAGATTGCAGATGTGCAGTTCGGCGGCGTAGAAGTCTTTGTATGAGATCGCGGTATCTCTAAAAAAATAGAATGTCTTGCTTGAATCCTCTGGGTATCCGGAGAGACCAGATACATAGACAAGCAGATCTTCTTCCTCCTTTACGAGAGAGTTATCGTAGAAATTATTGCGCAGATTACCGATCGACGCAAACTGACTTTCGACGTGTTTTCGGTACTCTTCTTGAACCGCCGTCCCGAAGGTACATACAAAGTCAGCGCCTAATTTTGCGGAGCGTGACTTAGATTTCAAGAGATCAAAGAAGCTTTCGTTTGGTTGCTTCGAAGCATTGCCGCGCACTCCGTTCTGAATCGCCATAGTCTTCATCTCAGGAAAGATTGGCTTTAGGCGGTAGAAGTTGATGTCGTTGTCGGACGTTGTAATGACCAGCGTGGGCTTAGTGAATTTGAGATACGAAACCAGGTAATCGAATCTCGAAGCACGGCCCCTAGCAAGCATCCGCAGCAGGACAAGCACGTTGATCTCGTTACCAAACGGCGAAAATACCGACGTCTTCTTGGCGTCCAAATAGGTCAGAAGGATCTCCGTCGACTTACCTTCTGGGTAGATGACAATTTGTTTTCGTCTTGGGATGGCAATGCGGTATTGATGCCTAAATAATGCAAGAAATTTTTTCATGCTTACTTTGTGTGCTTGGAAACTAGCGACCGAGCGACTTCTAGGTCCGCGGGCACGCCGATGTCGATGGCCTCGGCCGCGTCAACTTCGACCAAACCTACTGGTTCATGAAACAGTGTTCGTTCGGCGCGAAAGCGTGCCAGATTGGCTATACAAATACATCCGCTAAGGCGGAAAACCTCGGGAAGTTGTTGTCGCGATGCCGAGAAGTCGGTGAGTAAGTCCTCGAAGAGAAGATTCATCGTCTCAAAGTGATTGTCGAGCTCGGCCACGCCGAACTTCGGGTCGAAAACGGCATAATCCATTATTGACCAAACATGCTCGCGGCTGGCGTCTAAACACCAAGGTCCCAAAAGGAGTACCGGACGATCAGGTACCCATTTCGTTTCGTCCGCCGTTGTGACGAGATACCTACCCATCGTGCCGCCGGCAGTGTTGCTTGCCATCAGTTGAATGCAATCACTAATTGAGTCTCCGAAAACCACTGTCGCAGACGGGACCATTTAGGAGGGTGAGTACATCGTGCCCATCTTCGCACTCTCGTAGAGTTCTAAATATCGGTTCTAGGTGGGCGAAGTATTCGTCGACTATTTCCGGAGTGTGCTCAGTACAGACATAAACAGAGTTAGAAGCCAGAAATCCGTTAACGAGCATTTCCTGAGTTATAAGTGTTTTGTAGGACAAGTTATTTGCGCTAGCGAATGTGAAGTTAGGTAGCGACGGAAGGCCGCTTGTAGTGATTGCTAGCCCGTATTCTGCGGCCAGGTCCTTCCAGCGCTTAGTAATTTTGAGACCAGTTTCGGTGATTAAGTCCCACGATCGGCATTTGTTCATAACTTCGAGAGTCCTGAGGGCTGCGGTCGGGCCAATTCGCTCAGTCCAGAACGTGCTGCTGATGAAAGAAGTCTGAGCTGCTTCCATGATTTCGCGGCGGCCGATCACTGCGGTAATCGCATAGCCGTTGCCGAGAGCCTTACCAAACATTGCCATGTCTGGTTCAACATCGTACATTTTGTGCAACCCACCGAAGGTCTGACGAAAGCCAGAGGTGCACTCGTCGAACATCAAGACGATGCCGTTCTTGGTTGCAATTTCTCGCACCTGTTGCAGGAAACCACCGGCTGGCCCCTCGCTTCGCGAAACCTCCATCATGATTACTCCAACATCGCGAGTAGCAATTATCTCTGTTAGTTCTTGGATGTTGTTGTATGAAAATGGCACCACAGTTCCTCGCAGATTCTCTGGCACGCCATTTGGGGACAAGCCAGGTAACAAGTGTCCCGCGAGGTTTTCGTCGTCTCCCAAGTTCGCCGCAAGGTACCAGTCATGCCAGCCGTGATAGCCACAGATCGCGACGGTCGATTTGCCGGCCGCGGCGCGCGCAATGCGAATTGCGATTGCATTGGCCTCACCGCCCGAACGAGCTAGTCGGACCATGTCAGCCCACGGGTGAAGTTCGATCAACCGCTCAGCCAGGTAAACCTCTTCTGGGCAGTTCAGCGTGGACATGTTCCCCGAATTAATTGTCGTTCGTACCGCATCGTCTACATCTGGGTGGCCGTACCCGAGAATATTCGTGCCAATGCCCATGATCGACATGTCTGTGTATCGTTGGCCGTCAAGATCCCACACCTGGCAGCCTTTGGCCTTACTGAAATAGGCAGGCCATTGTTCGGGAAGAAACATTTCGGAGCGTTTCGAGAGCAACATATTGCCGCCTGGGATGATGCGCTTGGCCCGTTTCCAAAGTTTCTGCCCCGTTCCCAAAGTCGCACCTTCGTTTCTGATCAAGTGTTGATTTCTTGCAAAAAGTTCTGGGTTAGTTTTTGTGAGCGTAATGATGTCTGACAATTCGAAATCTGTTCGGGGTCCAAAATGTTCAAATACATTTTTCACAACCTCAAGATCCGCCGGTTCGTCAACTGTCCAACGCATAAAAGACACATCGATAGCCGATATCAGGTTAGCCGTTCGAAATTGCCCAGACTCTCGAATAAAAGGGGTGACATGCTCTCGTTGCGCGGCAGTAGTTGCTTGAGCGTGTGCTATTGCGAGCGAACTCATCGTGAACACTTCTGTATCTAGCCCGTCGGGAAACGATGGGGGCGCCGTGTTGCTTGCGTAGTCGACGCCAGATTCGATTCTCAATGAAACCGTCGAGTCAACGATTACTGGGTCGATAAGAGGGCAGTCACCCGTGATTCGAACGATTATGTCTGCGCTCGATGCGACCGCAGCTTGAAAGTATCGATCTAAGACGTCAGTTTCGCTGCCTCGGAAAACTCTATAGCCGATGCTTTCGACATGTTTTGCCAGGATGTCATTGCGGGTATCTATTGAAGTAGCGACCACGATCTCGTCGATCGATCGCGCATTGGAAAGACGAGTCAGGAGCAACTCGATAAGTGGTTTACCAATTATCTGACTCATTACCTTGTTGGGTAGACGCGTTGATCCCATTCGGGCTTGAACAATCGCAACTGTTTTCATCACTCGGCCCACTTCGAGGGGTTGATTAGTTGCGGATCCTTAGACGAGATTATTTCTGGCACGCGTTGCGGAGCGATCTCGTTTGCAGCAAAAATCTCGGTTGCCTGTCGAACGTTATCTATGCCGACAACAATCTGACTTACTTCTGAGTATGACTTCAGATGGGCGAGACACGCTTCCACTCGGGTCTGTTTCGTGTCCGAAATCCAGCTATCCCATTGCGCTAGCAAACTCGTCCATTGACCGAATTGAGCGGGCCGTTCCTCCGGGTCCATTACTAAAAGCCCCTGAAGGAAGGCTGAACGCACGTGTATTTCGGCACCACGTTTTGCCAGTTCGGTAAGCCAGCCTGACGTTGAGAGGCCTCGATCGAAAACATTCATCGGTGCTTGGACTAGGTCAAAAACGTGGAGATCTCTAATGCCGTCTAATTCGCTTGGGTTGTAAATAGACACTCCCAATTTCGATACGATGCCCTGAGACTTTAGATCGAGTAGCGCAGCAGCGAGAATGCGCCCTTGTGGCCCCAACAAATCGGCTGGATTGTGAAGGAGTAATGCGAAAAGATTCGTAATATTCAATCGAAGCAGAGACTTGCTTACTTCGCTGCATACCCAGCCTTGAACATCTTTTGTGTCGGACGGGATGGAGGGAAGTTTGTTTACAACGTTCCAAGAGTCGCAACCTATTTCCCCGAGAGTCGCTTCTGCGCCGCCGTAGGCGATTGCGGTGTCCAGAGTGTCGGCCCCATTTTGCCTTGCAATACTCAGAATCTCGCGAGCTTCGACCTCATTTACCCTTCCTGTCTTGTTAGCGATTCCGTAACTGAGACCAAACTGCGCGGTGCCGATGGCGATTGCGGTCATTTAGTTAATTTCTGGGCAGATCACCTAGAGCGCTCAGAAGCGTCTCGGCAACGAACTCTTGGTCAGCAGTACTCAAGCTTGGGTACATCGGTAAACTAATTGCCTCGGAATAGTACTTTTCGGATTCAGGGAAACTCTCTCGCGAATAACCAAATTTTTGGTAGTAAGGCTGCCGATAGATCGGTATGTAGTGGAGGTTCGCCTGGATCTGGTTCGCGTGAAGGTCTTCGAAAACTCGTTTCTGGGTTGTCCCACACGCCGAAAAATTGACGCGCACGATGTACAGATGGAATGCGGAGTACATTTCAGGACTTCGCCACGGAGCTCTTACTGCAGTATTGGCGAACATCGAATCGTACGCTTTAGCAATTTCGTTTCTGCGTGACACAAATTCATCGATACGCTGCAATTGGCTAATCCCTAATGCTGCGGCGATGTCCGTCATGCGAAAGTTGTAGCCGAGTTCAAGTTGTTCGTAATACCACGACCCATCTGGCGTCTGATGCATCTCGTCGACGTCTCGCGTGATTCCGTGCGACCTCAGCCGAGACATTGACCTGGCCAGTTCATGGTTATTAGTTAGCGCCATGCCGCCTTCGCCCGTCGTGATGATCTTCACGGGGTGAAAACTAAAGACTGTTATGTCGCTGAATTCGCAGTTTCCAGTCGGTTTGCCATGGTATGTAGATCCGACCGCATGTGAAGCGTCTTCAATTATTGAGAAACCGAAACGTTGCGAAAGTGAATGAATCGCCTTCATGTCGCAGGATTGTCCTGCGAGATGTACTGGTATTACAACTTTTGGTAGTTTCCCAGTCTGTTGCGCCGCGACCAATTTTTGCTCGAGAGCCTGCGGGCTCATATTGAAGGTGTCGGGATCGATGTCTACAAAGTCAATATCAGCGCCGCAGTATTTGGCACAGTTGGCCGAGGCGACGAATGAGATCGGCGAAGTCCACACGGTATCTCTTGGACCGACTCCCAAGGCTTTACATCCAAGGTGCAGCGCTGAAGTCGCACTATTCATCGCTACAACGAATCTTGCGTCACATCGCTGGCTTAGCGCAGATTCGAATATTGGGACTACCGGCCCTTGTGTGAGAAAGTCCGAACGAAGGACATCACTAACCGCCGTTATGTCACTTTCGCTTATCGATTGCCGACCGTAGGGGATCACCATGGTGGTGGACTAGATGGATCCGATCGATGAGCGGTTGGTTTCCACCCATTGGGTTAATTGATCTAAGGTCATCCACTCGGAATTTGTGTTCGACGAATATTCAAAGTCGTTACCGACCGCAACACCGCTTCCAATTCGTCGTGCTTCTGAACTCCAACTGTGGATGGCTGGCAGAATCTTAAAATACGAACCATAATCGTATGTGTGAGGCGCATCATCTGAGCTAATCATCTGTTCATGAAGTTTTTCGCCTGGGCGGATTCCAACAATTTTGTGACGAGCACTTGGAGCGACGGCCTTCGCGACATCGGTAATCAGCATAGACGGAATCTTCTTCACGTAGATTTCGCCGCCCTGCATGTCCTCAAAGGCCGTCCAAACTAGATCAACACCTTGTTCGAGCGTGATCATAAACCTTGTCATTCGCGAATCCGTAATCGGCAATTCGTTCTCGTTGGCGAGAGAAATAAAATGAGGGATAACTGATCCGCGCGACCCCATCACGTTTCCGTATCTGACGACAGAAAACCTTGTGTCATTTGAACCTGCATACGAATTACCGGAAATAAACAATTTGTCAGAAGCGAGTTTGGTTGCGCCATAAAGATTGATTGGGCTACTGGCTTTGTCGGTAGAAAGTGAAACAACCCTCTTCACTCCGTTATCGATGCAGGTGTCGATCACATTCATCGCGCCGATCACGTTTGTTTTTACACACTCAAATGGGTCAGTCTCGGCGGTAGGAACTATCTTCGTCGCAGCGGCGTGAACTACAAAGTCAATTCCCTTGAGCGCGCGCGATAGGCGCTCTTTGTCGCGTACGTCTCCAATGAAAAATCGGACACGGCTATCGTCGCCGTAGATCTTCGCCATCTCCCAGTGCTTCATCTCGTCGCGTGAAAAGATGACAAGGCGGCGGGGGCTGTATTTCGCAAGTGTCATGGGCACAAATGCGTGACCAAATGACCCAGTGCCTCCGGTTATGAGGATCGAAGAACCGTTAAGCAAGTTGCTACTCCTAATTAGTGAGGTCAGCCCCGAGACGCTGGAGAAGATCTCGCAGCACAGTATTCCCCGGATCAAATATCATGAGATCCTCAGTGTACTTGCCGATTTCGTTAGACCAATCGACATCGGTCACGGTGATCAGGTAATAGAGAATGCGAGAGAACTCGGCTTCGTTTGAAATATTCGTCCAGAACGGACCGGTATCGGGCAAATCTAACGGCCACCCAAAGTTGAGGTCATCGATTTTTGTTTCTAAGTGCTTGGAAATTAGCTCTCCACGGATTGAGAAAAATGCGGTCCGTTTCCCTCGCGCCAAAGCTTCATAGCCAGTCGTGCTGTCAATGCTGACGACAATGTCCGAGTTCGCAACCAATTCATATGTTGAATATTCGGAGTCCCTAGGCTGGAAAAATGCATTCTGATGAATGGTTGCATCAGAAAAGAAACTGGACTCGTACTCGACGGCGCCTGTTCTTTTGCCACAAATTATAAATCGAAGTTCGTTTGCTTCACAAAATTTCGATAAAAATGTAGCAACCAGAAGATCAACCTCATAGAAGACTCGATCCGAGACAAAGGAAGCGCCGAAAAAGTTGCCATCTACGCCATCCAGCACGGCTCGCGGAGGGTGCTGTGAGATGAATGTGACAGTTTTCTGAGTTCGTCTAATCGAATTGTCCAAGTAATTGTTGTTCTTTGCACTTCCTATGACGATTGGCATTGTCGAAACAAATCGGCTCAGGTAATTCCCAATGTTCTTGTTGAAGACACAGTAATAGTCGCAACCAGGCGAGTTTAGGTTTTCCAATGCCGTGAAAAATCCGCTTTCTACTTTAGAAGAGTAGTTGGCCCTCCAACCATTTTGTACGGCAATTGTAATAATTTCTGGGAACTTGCTCTTGATCGTGAAGAAATACAACTCGTTATCGATGTTCGTTACAATTATCTGCGGGTCGCATCGGCGGATATAGGAATTTTGGTATTCGGCCATTGACCTGTGCCCACGGAGAAAAGTTGCGAGCAGGATCGGAAGATTGAGCCTTTCACTGTCGAGCACCAAATGGGTTTTTGTTCCACAAAAATCTGAAAGCATCTCAGCTCCAGACATATCTAGAATCAGAATGTCGCATTTCTTTGGCGCTGATACTGCGAATTTGAATCTGTAAAGTTTTTTGATGAATCGGATCAATTTCAAATTCGTCATTGTTTCGGGCTATCGCGACAAGCGGCGAGATGTTTCGATTGCGTTAAAGAGGTCGGCGGGCACGTCGATGTCGATGGCCTCGGCGGCGTCAACCTCGATGAACCCTACTGGTTCAAGAAACAGAGTGCGCTCGGCGCGAAAGCGGTTTACGTTGGCAATATAGATACTTCCG
>Ga0163144_10022485_pt1 | contig 12492 bp, 10 predicted proteins | sample OliLak19BULKMAT1_FD_123175 | JGI IMG/M metagenome (GOLD analysis project Ga0163144, IMG submission 123175) | Freshwater microbial mat bacterial communities from Lake Vanda, McMurdo Dry Valleys, Antarctica - Oligotrophic Lake LV.19.BULKMAT1 | ecosystem: Environmental > Aquatic > Freshwater >... | reverse complement strand
GATCGTTTCCTCGTCCACCATTTCGCAGGCGATGCGGACGGCCGCATGCCCCGAACGCTGGCCGCGGCGCGTCTGCAGCATGTAGAGCTTGCCGCGCTCGATGGTGAACTCCATGTCCTGCACATCACGGAAGTGCCGCTCGAGCAGGCGCGCGGTGCGGTCGAGTTCCGCGAAGGCCGCGGGCATCTTCTCCTTCAGCAACGCGATAGGCTGCGGGGTACGCGTGCCCGAGACGACATCTTCGCCTTGCGCGTTGAGCAGATACTCGCCGTAGAGACGGCGCTCGCCGGTGGATGGGTCCCGGGTGAAGGCCACGCCGGTGCCGGAGTCCTCGCCGATATTGCCGAACACCATCGCCACGATGTTCACGGCGGTCCCAAGCGAATCGGGAATTTCGTGCAGGCGCCGGTAATCGATGGCGCGCTGCGTGTTCCAGCTTTCGAAGACGGCCGCGACGGCGCCCCAGAGTTGCGCCATCGGCTCGTCGGGGAAGGAGTGCCCGGTCTTCTCGAGCACGAGCTTCTTGAACTTGATCACCAGTTCGCGGATGCCGTCGACCGGAATATCGATGTCGCGGGCAACGCCTGCGGCATGACGGGCCGCGTCGAGATGCTCCTCGAAGCCCTTCTTGGGCAGATCGAAGACGACGCTCGCGTACATCTGCACGAAGCGGCGATAACTGTCCCACGCGAAGTTGGCGTTGCCGCTCATCGTCTCGAGGGCCACGACGCTCGTGTCGTTGAGGCCGAGGTTGAGGATCGTGTCCATCATGCCCGGCATCGAGACGGCGGCACCGGAGCGCACGGAGACGAGCAGCGGCTGCTCGGACCCGCCGAAGTGCTTCGCCGTGGCGGTCTCGAGCTTGGTCAGGGCCTGCTCGACCTGCGCGCGCAACCGCATCGGGATCTGATGCGTCTCGAGGTAGGTCCAGCAGCAGCTGGCCGCGATGGTGAAGCCCGGCGGCACCGGAATGCCGAGCGTCGTCATTTCGGCGAGGCCGGCGCCCTTGCCGCCGAGGATGTCCTTCATGCCGGCACTGCCATCGGCGCGGCCCTGCCCGAACGAATACACCAGCGGCTGACTGAATTCGGCGGTCATGGGTTATACCGTGCTTTCGATGAGCGGCGCCGCATGGCGCAGTTGAACAAGATCGGCGTGCGTCGGCGTCGGATACTGCCCGGAGAAGCAGGCATGGCAGAACGTGTTGCCGTGCCGGCCGGCACGCAGCATGCCGTCGAGCGAGAGATAGCCGAGCGATTCGACACCGAGGAAGTCGCGAATCTCCTCCAGCGAGTGCGTCGACGCGATCAGCTCGGAGGCGGCCGGCGTATCGATGCCGTAGTGACAGGGGCCGGTGATCGGCGGACTGCCGAGCCGCAGATGCACTTCGCGGGCACCGGCCGCGCGGATCAGCTGCACGAGGCCCTTCGAGGTGTTGCCGCGCACGAGCGAGTCGTCCACCACGACCACCGAGCGGCCTTCGATCACCTCGCGCACCGGATTGAACTTGATGCGCACCTTGGCAATGCGGAGCGCCTGCGTCGGGTTGATGAAGGTCCGGCCGACGTAATGATTGCGGATCAGGCCGTACTCCAACTCGATGCCGCTCTCCTGCGAGAAGCCGAGCGCCATCGCATTGGAACTGTCCGGCACGCTGAAGACGACCTCGGCGCCCGGCGCCGGATGTTCCTGCGCCAGTACCCGGCCGATCTCGCGGCGCACCCGATCCACCGACTCGCCGAACACGTTGCTGTCGGGACGCGCGAAGTAGACGAGTTCGAAGACGCACCGCGAGACCGGGCGCGAGCCGAGCGGCGCAAGGTTGGTGATGCGGCCGTCGTCGATGCGGATGAATTCCCCAGGCATCAGTTCGCGCTCGAGTGTGGCACCCACCAGGTCCAGCGCGCACGTTTCGGAGGCGGCGACGATGCCGTCGGCGAGCCGGCCGATGGCCAGCGGACGGAAGCCGCGTCCGTCGACGACGGCGAACATCGAACGGCCAACGGTGATGATGAGCGAGTAGGCGCCTTCGAGGTGCTCGAGGGCATCGCGAATCTGGAGCTCGATCGTCGAGGCCGTCGAGTGCGCGATGAGGTGCACGATCACCTCGGAGTCGGTGCTCGAGGTGAAGATGGCCCCCTTCTCGACAAGCTTCGCCTTCAGCACCGTCGCGTTCGTGAGATTGCCGTTGTGCGCCAGCGTCAGCGGCCCGACGCGCGTGTTGGCGAAGCAGGGTTGTGCATTGGCAATGATGGTGCTGCCCATCGTCGAGTAGCGCGTGTGCCCCACCGCCACGTCTCCGGCGAGCGAGGAGAGCGCCGCCTCGCTGAACGTCTCGGACACCAGCCCCATCCCGCGGTGCAGCCGGGCGATGCCGGCCCCGTCCACGGACGCGATGCCGGCGCTTTCCTGACCGCGGTGCTGCAGCGCGTACAGCCCGTGAAATGTGATGCGCGCCGCGTCGGGCACGCCGGAGACACCGAATATGCCGCACATCGTCGTCAGCCTTCCGCGGCGCCAGACGCCATGAGCGTCGGGATCGCCTGATCGTGAATGGACTTGTAGCGCGCCACCGCTGCGTCGGCGAGTACGTGCGCGCCGCGCACGATGCGCACGCGCCCGTCGACGTCGGACACCTGCCCGGCGCGGAACGCCGGTACCCCATGCGCAAGCGCGAGGTCGAGCAGCGCCTGCACCTGTGCCGGCGGTACGCTGAGCACCGCCCGCGCGCCATCTTCGGCGAAGGCAAGGCGCGATGCACCGAGGCCGTCCGCGTAACCGGCAAGATCGACGCCGCAGCCTCGGCCGGATGCATAGGGACCGCCGAGCGCGGCTTCGACAAGCGCCACGAGCAAGCCGCCGTCGCTGCAGTCGTGCGCCGACGAGACGCGACGCTCCTCCGCGGCCGTGATGAGCACCTCCTGCAACGCACGCTCGGCTGCGAGGTCGATCATTGCGGGCGTGCCGCCCTTGCAGCCCAGCACATCGGCCCAATAGGCAGAGCCGCCCAAGGCGCCCTGTGTGATGCCGAGGATGAGAATCTCGTCGCCGGCGTGCTGAAAATGGCTCGGCACCTTGGTGGTGATGTCGGCGAGCAGTCCGACCATGCCCACCGTCGGCGTCGGATCGATCGCGCCCATGGGCGACTCGTTGTACAGCGATACGTTGCCGCCGGTGACTGGCGTCTCGAAGGCGCGGCATGCATCGGCAATGCCGCGGCACGCTTCCTTGAACTGAAAGAAGACTTCGGGGCGCTGCGGGTTGCCGAAGTTCAGGCAGTCGGTGATGCCGAGCGGGCGCGCACCGGTACAGGCAATGTTGCGCGCCGCTTCCGCGACGGTGGCCTTGCCGCCTTCATAGGGATCCAGGCCCACGAGACGTGCATTGCAGTCGACGGTGACGGCGACGCCGAAGGTCGTGTCCGGCACGCGGAAGACGCCGGCGTCGCCGCCAGGCCCGAGCACCGTGGAGGAACGCACGGTGGAATCGTACTGCTCGAAGACCCAGCGCTTGCTCGCGATATTGGGCGCCGCGAGCAGCCGTTCAAGTGCGGTCGGCACCGGCGCATCAGCCTGCGTGGGAGACAGCGCCCGGCGCGCCACGGCCATCTCGCTCTCGCGCGCCTCGGGCTGGTAGATCGGGCAGTCATCGACGAGGCGCTGGCCGGGAATCTCGGCGACCGTCACGCCGTCATGCTTCACCCGGTAGAGCCCGTCATCGGTGACGTGGCCAATGGCGGCGCATGCCAATTCCCACTTCGTGCAGATCGCCGTCACGTCCGCGACCTTGTGCGGTTCGCAGACGACGAGCATACGCTCCTGCGACTCGGAGAGCAGGATCTCGTACGGCGTCATGCCGGGCTCGCGCACCGGCACGAGGGCCGTGTCGATCTCCACGCCGACGCCACCGCGTGCCGCCATTTCCGCGGACGAACTGGTGAGTCCGGCGGCGCCCATGTCCTGGATCGCCACGATGTGACCGCCAGTGATCATCTCGAGCGACGCCTCGAGCAGCAGCTTTTCGGTGAACGGATCACCCACTTGCACCTGCGGCCGCCGCTTCTCGCTTTCGGCGGACAGATCTTCGGACGCGAAGCTTGCCCCGTGAATGCCGTCGCGCCCGGTCCGCGCGCCGACGCAGAGCAGTACGTTGCCGATGCCCTCGGCCGCGGCACGGATCAGATCGGTCTCGCGCAGCAGGCCGACGCACATCGCGTTGACGAGCGGATTGCCCGAGTAGCCGTCGTCGAAATAGACCTCACCGCCAAGCGTCGGAACGCCGACGCAATTGCCGTAGTCGCCCACGCCCTTCACGATGCCGCTGAAGAGCCAGCGGTTGCGCGCGTCCGTGAGCGGTCCGAGGCGCAGCGAGTTGAGCATCGCGACCGGCCGCGCCCCCATCGTGAAGACGTCGCGGAGAATGCCGCCGACGCCGGTCGCCGCCCCTTGGTACGGCTCGACCGCCGAGGGATGGTTGTGCGACTCGATCTTGAAGGCCACCGCCCAACCGTCGGGCAGCCGCAGCACACCCGCGTTCTCACCCGGGCCCTGAATGACCTGCGCTCCCGTGACCGGGAAGGTCTTGAGCACCGGCTTGGTGTGCTTGTACGAGCAATGCTCCGACCAGAGGGCCGAGAAGACACCGATTTCGGTGAGCGTCGGCGTCCGGCCCAGCATCGCGAGGATGCGCGAATACTCGAGTTCGTTCAGTTTGTGTTCGGCAATGACGTCCGGCGTGACCGGCCGCTCGTTGGCGAAGGCGTACGCCATCGTGCTCACGCGAGGCTCCCGGCCGTGCGGCCCATCATGGACGTGAAGAAACCGAGCCCGTCCACCTGACCGAGGACGGGCTCCATCACGCGTTCGGGATGCGGCATGATGCCGACGACATTGCCGGCGGCATTGCAGATGCCGGCGATATCGTGTTCGGAACCATTGGGGTTGGTACCCTCGACGTAGCGCAACACGATGCGGCCTTCCGCCTCGAGTGCGGCGATCGTGGCAGGATCGGCGGCAAAGCGGCCATCTCCATGCGCGACGGGCAGCGTCAGTACGTCACCGGCCTGGTAGGCATTCGTGAAGTTCGTGGTGGTGCGTTCGACACGGGTCCGCACGGGGCGCGACGCAAAACGCAGCCGATCGTTGCGCACGAGTGCACCCGGGAGCAGGTGCGCTTCGCAGAGAATCTGAAAGCCGTTGCAGATGCCGAGGACGGCGCCCCCGGCCTGCGCGTGCGCCTGCACCGCCTCCATCACGGGACTGAAGCGTGCGATGGCGCCCGAGCGCAGATAGTCACCGTAACTGAAGCCGCCCGGCAGGATGACGATGTCGGCGCCGCCGAGGGTGGTATCGCGGTGCCAGACGTAGTGGGCCCGAACGCCGACGAACTCCGCTGCACGCAGCGAGTCCTCGTCGCAATTGGACCCGGGAAATCGGATGATGGCGACGGTGCGCATCAGGCTTCCTCGACCTCGACCTGATAATCCTCGGTCACCGGATTGGCGAGCAGGCGGTCGCACATCTGCCGCGCCCGTGCCTCGGCCTCGTCCTTCGAGTCGGCCTGGACGGTGAGCTCGATGGCGCGGCCCACGCGCACGGTGCCCACCTCGCGGAAGCTGAGCGCCGCGAGCGCGCCGGACACCGCTTGGCCCTGCGGATCGAGCAGGCCCGCACGGGGCATGACGCGGACGTGCACACGGTAGCTCATGGCGCATTCTCCTGACGGTCGTCAGCGACGCGACGGTCGCGGGAACTTCGCGACCAGTCGGCAGAGGGAGGATCGAGTTCTTCGGGGGACGCCGCCCGCGCGGCGGCCAAGGCATCGGCGCGCTGCTCGCTGAAGCCCAGCACGAACGTCCGCACGATGCCCAGCGTCAGGTACGCAAGGCCGAGCGGAAAGAGCACGTACTCGGGCACCAGAATACCGCCGGCGAGCAGCAGGACGTGGAAGAGCACCCCGAGCATGCCTTTCAGCGAGCGGAATCCCATGGCGGGAATGCGCGGGTAGCGCACGGTACTCACCATCAGCACCGCCAGCAGCAGCATCAGGACGACGATGCCTTCGCGCTGCAGGTCGAGATAGGCGAGCGACGCCTTGTACCAGGGCGTCTGACTGAACGCATACCAGGTCGCGATCGTCATGCCCGCGCTCGGGCTCGGCATGCCGACGAACCAGTTGGACGGTGCACCCTTGTGCGCCGAGGCCACGTTGTACCGCGCAAGGCGCAGCGCCACTGCGACGACGTAGAGATAGCACAGGATCCACGCGTGGCGGCCGGCCGTGCTGAGCTCGAGGAAGTAGACGAGCATCGCCGGGGCGACACCGAAGCTGATCACATCGACCAGCGAATCGAGTTCTGCGCCGAACTTCGAGCTCGTGCCGGAGAGGCGTGCAATGCGCCCGTCGAGCAGGTCGAGGATGCCCGCAAACACGATGAACCAGCCGGCCCAGCGGAAGTTCTGGTTGTACGCCGACACCATCGACCAGAAGCCGAAGAACAGGTTGCCGAGCGTGAAGGCGCTCGGCATGACGACGACGACGCGCCGCATGCCCGGGCGCCGCACGCGCGGGGTTACGTCGTCCATGACGCGATCACCGATTGGTTGGCGCGGACGCGGTCTCCCATCTTCACCTGCACCTTGGCGTCCTTCGGCAGATAGATGTCCACGCGTGAGCCGAACCGGATCATGCCGAGGCGCTCGCCCTGCACAGCGGCGTGACCGATCGCGTGATCGGTGATGATGCGCCGCGCCACGAGTCCGGCGATCTGGCGCAACAGCACGCGGCCGTGGCTCGTCTCCAGGCCGATGGCGCTCTGCTCGTTCTCGAGCGACGCTCGGCCATCTGCTGCGTTGAGGAACTGCCCCTTCTTGTACTGGCGATACGCCACGCGCCCATCGATCGGGTAGCGGTTGACATGGCAGTCGAAGACGTTCATGAAGACGCAGACGCGCTGCACCGTACCGCCGCAGAAGTCCGTCTCGGCCACGTCGCGGATGTCCACCACTTTGCCGTCCGCGGGGGAGATGAAGACATCGGGGCCGCGGACCCCCGCTCGGGGCGGATCGCGGAAGAACCAGTAGACCCAGATGGCAATCGGCAGCCAGACGAGTGCAGCGACGGGGACCGTGAGGGCGAGCACAAGTTCGAGGATCCACGCGATGGCGAGGAAAGGCCGACCCTCGGGAGCGATGCGGAACATCAGACGATCTCCGGCAGTTCGTGGCCGGTGATGCGCCGGTACGCGTCCAGATAACGGCGGCTTGTCATGAGGACCACCTCACGGGGCAGAACCGGCCCCGGCGCCTCGCCGTTCCATTCGCCGACGCCCTGACGCTCGAGGAGCCAGTCGCGCAGGGGCTGCTTGTCGAAACTCGCCTGTCCGCGCCCTGGTGCATAGTCGTCGGCCGGCCAGAAGCGGGAGGAGTCCGGCGTCAGCACCTCGTCGATCAGGACCAGTTCGCCGGCGGCATCGCGGCCGAATTCGAACTTCGTGTCGGCGATGATGATGCCGCGCTCGGCGGCCAGCATGCGGCCGCGCTGATAGATCGCCATCGAGCGGTCGCGCAGCGCATCTGCCGTGGCGGCGCCGAGTTCGTTCGTGACGCGCGCGAAGGTGACGTTCTCGTCGTGTCCCGTTTCCGCCTTGGTGGCGGGCGAGAAGATCGGCTGCTCGAGGCGCGCCGATTCGACGAGGCCACGCGGCATCGGCTCGCCGGCCAGCGTGCCGCTGGCCTTGTACTCCTTCCACGCCGACCCGCTGATGTAGCCGCGGATCACGCATTCGAATGCCATCGGCTCGGTGCGGCGCACCAGCATCGATCGGCCGGCGACCTCGTCGCGGTGCGCCGCGAGCGCCGGAATGCGCTCCAGAATCTCGTCGGTACGAGCCGAGACGAGGTGCGACGGCCCGAGATCCGCCAAGCGTGCAAACCACCACGCGGACAGCTGCGTGAGTACCGCCCCCTTCTGCGGAATCGCCTGACCCATGACGACGTCGAACGCACTGATGCGATCCGAAGCGACGAGCAGCAGATGCGCATCATCGATGATGTAGACCTCGCGCACCTTGCCGCGCCGCAGGATCGGCAGCGGCAGCGCGGTCTGCAGGACCGCCTCGGTCATACGCGGATCTCCCCCGTCTCCGCCACCGTCATCTCGGTGCGCGCCTCGACGAGGAGGGGCGCCAGGAACTCCGCCGAGAACTCGGCCACCTGTGCCGCCGAACGACCCGTGTAGCGCGTCGGATCGAGTTCGCCACGCAGCGCATCCGCGGGCACCTTCGCGAACTCGGGCGCCGCAGCCAGGCGCTCGAGCAGATCGTTCGGGGCGCCCTCGGCGACGGCGGCCGAGACGATCATGCTCTGCTGCCGCACCACTTCGTGCAGCTCCTGCCGATCGCCGCCCGCCTTGGTGCCGAGCATCAGCCACCGTTCCGTCGCCATGAACGGCATCTGTGCTGCCACGTGGGCGGCCACGACGCCGGGCCGCACCTCGAGGCCCTGCGCGATGTTCACGGCCAGGATCAGCAGCGCGTCGGTCGCAAGGAAGGCTTCCGGCAGGGTCAGGCGACGGTTGGCGCTGTCGTCGAGCGTGCGCTCCAGCCACTGGGTGCTGGCCGTCTGCGCGCCGTTCTGCTGCAGCGAGACGACGAAGCGCGCCAGCGCGCAGATCCGCTCGGCCCGCATCGGGTTGCGCTTGTATGCCATCGCGCTCGAGCCGATCTGCTCGCTTTCGAACGGCTCGAGCAGTTCACCCTCGTGCTGCAGCAGGCGCAGGTCGGTCGCCATCTTCGCGGCCGACTGCGCGATGCCGCTCAGCACATCGAGAATGGTGCTGTCGACCTTGCGCGGATACGTCTGGCCGGTGACCGCGAAGGGCGCCGCAAAGCCGAACGACGCGGAGACGCGACGATCGAGGTCGCGGACCTTGGCGTGGTCGCCGCCGAAGAGTTCGAGGAAGCTCGCCTGCGTGCCCGTCGTGCCCTTGCAGCCGCGGAAGCGGAGCGTACGGATCCGGTGCAGCAGCTCCTCGACGTCCAGGGCGAAGTCCTGCATCCAGAGCGTGGCGCGCTTGCCGACGGTGGTGAGCTGCGCCGCCTGAAAGTGCGTGTACGCCAGGCAGGGCAGCGCCGCGTGCTTCGCGGCAAAGGCCTCCAGCGCCTGCAGCAGCGTCACGAGCCGTCCCAGAATCAGCCGGAGCCCGTCACGCATCACGATCAGGTCGGCGTTGTCGGTGACGAAGGCACTTGTGGCGCCCAAGTGAATCACGCGGCGTGCCGCCGGCGCCTGATCGCCGAACTGATGCACATGCGCCATCACATCGTGGCGGAAGCGGCGCTCGTACTCGGCAGCCTGAACCAGATCGGCATCGTCGAGATGCGCCCGCATCTCGACGACCGCCTCGATCGGAATGTCGAGGCCGAGCTCGCGCTCCTGCTCGGCGAGTGCCAGCCACAGCCGGCGCCACAGGCCGATGCGATGGGACTCGCCCCACAGAACCTGCATCTCGCGGGAGGCGTAGCGGGAGCCGAGGGGGGAACGCCAGCGGTCGTCGGTCATCAGAAGGCGAGATCCGTGAAGAGAATGCGTCCGTCGCGCTCGAAGTAGAGCCGGAACGGCTCGCGCGGACGGAGCTTGGCCAGCATCCGGTCGACCTGCTCGGCCGTCTGAATGCGCTGATTGTTGAGCGCGACGATGACATCGCCACTCTGCAGCCCGGTGCCCCGGCCTGCGTTGTCGCTGATCCGGTAGATGATGGCACCCGCATCGCTACGCACGCGGAATTCGGCGCGCACGCTCGCCGTGAGGGTCACGAGCTGCAGATCCTTGAGCACCGTCACCTTCTCGGCGCTGACGCTCGGCAGGTCGCCGCTGACGAGCCGCTTGCGGGTGCCATCGCGGAGCGTGACCTCGACGGCATCGCCCACATGGAGGTCGAGCTTGATGGCTTCCCAGTCGAGATAGTTGCGGAGGCGGCGGCCGTTGGCGGCCGTCAGCACATCGCCCGCGCGAAGGCCGGCCTTCGCGGCGGGACCCACGGGACTGACGCTGGCGACCACCACGCCACCGGCGGTCTTCCAGTTGCGCATCGCCGCCGGTCCATCGACCTCGAGCCCGACCCACGCCCGCCGCACCGTGCCGCTGCGGAGCAGCTCGTCAGCCACGCGCACGGCCCGCTCGATGGGAATCGCGAAACCCAGACCGACGCTGCCGCCGCTGTTCGAGAGAATGCTGCTGTTGACGCCCACGATGTCGCCTAGTGCATTGGTCAGCGGCCCACCGGAATTGCCGGGGTTGATCGCGGCGTCGGTCTGGATCATGTCGAGGTAGAGGCCGGGCTGATCATCGCTCGGCAGGATGTTGCGGCCTGTGGCGCTGACGACGCCCACCGTCACCGTCGGATCGCTGTTGCCGAGCACGAAGGCGTACGGATTGCCCAGAGCCACGACCCATTCGCCCGTCAGCAGATCGGTGCTCCGGCCGATCGTCGCGGCCACGAGCCCCCTCTTCCGGATGCGGACGACGGCGATGTCGGTGGTGGCGTCCTCGCCAACGAGCTCGCCTGGCAATTCCGACCCGTCGGCGAGGGTGACCACGATCGTGTCGGCGTTGGCGACCACATGCTGGTTCGTGAGAATGATGCCGTCGGCCCGCAGCACGAAGCCGGTGCCGGAGCCGCTGACCGTGCGCTCGGCGTCCTGCGGCACAAAGAAGAAGTCGAACGGGGAGGTCGCCTGCAGCCGCTCGCGAGATTGTACGCTGATCGAGACGACGGCCGGCCGCACCTTTTCGGTCGCGGTGACGAAGGCGGTGCGGCGCGAGGCGTCGATCTGCTGCAGGACCGGCGCGCGTTGGGCGGCCGCGGAGGACGGGGACACAATCGAGCCAGCACGATCCCCGCATGCGGAGACAGCACTCGTTGCCGCGGCGCCGACGAGGGCGAGGACGGCACGCGGGCGGAGCAGGGACCTTCCGACGAATGCGCTCATGGCAACGGGACCTCTGGTGCATACCAGGCGGCCGCATACTCGGCCGCCTCGAAGTACAAGCCCTCGGCGGGCGCGGGCGGTGACGTGTCGTCATTGTCCGCGCGGTCGAGCAGGCGCACCACGTCGTCCAATGGGCGCCGGCCACGGCCGACATCCACCATCGTGCCGACGAGCATCCGCACCATGTGATGCAGGAACCGATCGGCTGCCACACGGAACCGCCAGCCGGTGCCGTCCGCCCGGGGCTCCCACTGCGCCATCTCCAGACGGCACCGGTGATGCGCCTTCACCTGGCCGCGCACCGAATACGCCGTGAAGTCATGCTCGCCGAGCAGTGCGGCGGCTGCCGCATGCAGAAGCGCGCCGTCGAGTGATCGGCCGAGGGCCCACTCCCGTCCCAAGCGAAACGGCGAACGAGTCCCGGCATCGGTGCCCACCTCGTAGACGTAGCGCCGAGCGACGGCACAGCGTCTGGCGTGAAACCCCGGCTGCATCGGCTGCACGCGCCGCACCCAGATCGCGTCCGGCAGCATGGCGTTGAGCGCCTTCTGCAGCCGCTCGGGCGACCACGAGTCGCGGGCCTCGAAGCTCGCAGCGTAGTCCAACGCATGCACGCCCGCATCGGTGCGGCCCGCGCCGACCACCGTTACGGGCGTGGATTCGAGCCGGGTCACGACCCGTTCGAGTTCGCCCTGCACGGTCGTGCCGACCGCCTGTCGCTGCCAGCCGACGAAAGGCGTTCCGTCGAACTGCAGCGTGGCGAGGAAGGGCCGGTGCATTGCGCGGGCAATCTAGCCCGCGGGCATGGGGGCGGCAAGCGACGCAAGTGCTTGTGGCTGTTGACGGTGCGAGCATCTTTCCCGCCATGACAGCTCCCGCCGCCGCCCCTGTTCCGCTTGTCGCCGAAGCCCTGCGCCGCCTCGCCGCCGATGAGCCGCTCGACGCCCATCTTGCCGAGGAAGTATTTGGTGCCGTGATGCGGGGCGAGTGCACCCCCACGCAGATCGCTGCGCTGCTGATGGGGCTCCGTGCTCGCGGCGAGACGGCGGACGAGTTGGCCGGCGCGGTGCGCGCGTTGCGCGGTGCGATGCTCCGGGTGATGGGAGCACCGGAGAACGCGATCGATACCTGCGGCACCGGTGGCGGTAGGCTGACCACCTTCAACATCTCGACCACTGCGGCATTCGTGGTCGCCGGGGCGGGGGTGCCGGTCGCCAAGCACGGCAATCGCAGCTTCACGTCGCGATCGGGCTCGGCTGATGTGCTCGAGGCGCTGGGCGTGCGCCTGTCATTGCCCGCTGATCGGGCCGCAGCGGTGCTTCGGGAGGTGGGACTCGTCTTTTTGTTTGCGCCCGATCACCACCCCGCGATGCGGCATATGGGGCCGGTGCGACGGGAACTGGCGGTGCCGACGCTGATGAATCTGGTGGGGCCGCTGGCGAATCCGGCCGGCGTTCGGCGGCAGGTGATTGGTGTGGCGGAGGCCGCGCGCGGCCCGCTCG